>Ga0364874_10554_pt1 | contig 19271 bp, 19 predicted proteins | sample ExccelAu500001D4_2_FD_206922 | JGI IMG/M metagenome (GOLD analysis project Ga0364874, IMG submission 206922) | Enriched cells from Trout Bog Lake Hypolimnion, Wisconsin, USA - BchlTB.Aug07.5000.01.D4 | ecosystem: Environmental > Aquatic > Freshwater > Lake > Hypolimnion/Profundal zone | place... | reverse complement strand
TTTATTGAGTTTTGATACCAATGATTCTATCCTGGAAGTGGCCATGGGTGCTTTTGAAAAGGTAAAGCAACTGGAAAAAGAAATTGAAGAACTGGGCCATGAACTGGAACGTACTTCCGATGAAAAACTGCTGCACCTTTATTCCGATAAATTACATGAACTGGAAATACTGGGGGGATATACCATCCACCATAGAACGGAAGAAGTATTACAGGGACTAGGTTTTGCCAATGCCGATCTTACACGCCCCTATAAAGAATTCAGCGGGGGCTGGCGTATGAGGGTATTGCTGGCTAAAATGATCTTACAGCAACCTGATGTATTATTGCTCGATGAACCGACGAATCACCTGGATTTACCTTCTATCGAATGGCTGGAAAAATACCTGCGCCACTACCAGGGCAGTGTGGTAATTGTAAGCCATGATAAATTCTTCCTGAACCGGATGGTGAATAAGATTGTGGAAGTGTACCAGCAGGAACTGCATATTTATACCGGGGATTATGAGTTTTATGAAAGGGAGAAGAATGTGAGGGTTGAATTACAACAGAAAGCTTTTGAAAACCAGCAGGATTATATCCGCCAGCAGGAAAGGTTTATCGAACGTTTCCGTGCCAAAGCTTCCAAAGCTGCTGCTGCCCAAAGTGCCATGAAAAGGCTGGATAAGCTGGACCGAATTGAACAATCTAATATCGAAAGGCCAAATATTAAAATCAATTTCCAGGTAGATAAACAACCGGGCAAAATCATTTGCGAATTGAAAGATGTTTCCAAAAGCTTTGGTGCTATCGAAATTGTACAGCATACCCACGCAGAAATTAACAGGGGAGATAAAATTGCCCTGATTGGTGCCAATGGTAAGGGTAAATCTACTGTTTTGCGTATGATTGCCGGTACAGAACCTTTTACTGGCGTTAGAGACTGGGGCCATAATGTGCAGGAAAGTTTCTATGCCCAGCACCAGCTGGAAGCGCTGGACCTGAACAATACCATTCTGGATGAAATGATGATGTGTGGCAGTAATAAAACAGAACTGGAATTGCGTACTTTGCTGGGTTGCTTTCTTTTCAGCGGGGATGATACCGATAAAAAAATTAAAGTACTGAGCGGAGGCGAAAAAGCCCGTGTGGCATTAGCCAAGGTAATTGTGGGTAAAAGCAACTTTCTGATGTTGGATGAACCGACCAATCACCTGGATATGCACTCGGTAGAATTACTGGCAGAAGCTTTAACTAAATATCAGGGAAGCCTGATACTGGTTAGCCATGACCGTTTCTTTATCTCTCAGACTGCCAATAAAATCTGGGAAATTGAAGACAAAGTGATCAAGGAATTTAAAGGTACATATACAGAATGGGTGGCCTGGAAAGAAAGAATGGCCAAACAGGAATCTGCCCGCAGAAAAGAACAGGTAGAAACAAAACCCGTTGAAGTGAAAGTAGAAGTAAAACCTGCTGCACCTCCACCCCCACAACAAAACCAGAACCTGGACAGGGAACAGAAAAAGGAATTACAAAAATACCAGCGCCAGTTTCAAAAACTGGAACAGGATATTTCTGCCCTTCAGCAAAAGAAAACCACACTGGAACTGGCATTGGCAAATCCTGACAGTTATAAGGATATGAACCAGTTTACACAACTGGAAAAGGATTATGCAGCCAATCAGCAGCAAATCAAAGCTGCGGAAGCACAGTACGAGACGCTGTTTGAAAAAATAATGGAACTGGAGAATATGTAATGGATAGGACTGAATTAATAAACAAAAGATAGCCAGATTTCATAGTCTTTCCGGTTATAACTGTTGGTTATAACCGGTTTGTCTTTTTCCATGATGGAATGGATCAGGGTTTTGCGCCTGCCAAGGTCTATATCATCAAAACGGACAAACGCTATTCTTTTAAGAAAAGGGCGTTTATAGGGTACCATGAAATACACATATTCCGATCCAAGGCTGGCACGCAGGTTACCGAATGTTACATCATACTGCGCACGGGCATCCATAAACCCTTCAAAGCCCACTTTGCCATAATTGATAAATTCCGAATCGTTGAGCACTTCCCTGCCCTTGCAGGTATAGGCCGGTATTTCAACCGGGCAGCCCTTGGATTTGATATTATATGCCAGGAATGTATTCTTTACATAATTCACAAAATTAAATCCACCAATCGGCTCATTTTTGGCAATCCAGTAATAATAATACGGTTTGCCACTGTATAACTGAATAGCCAGCCGGTACATATTATTCGTGAGTACCCTGGTGATTTGTACAGAAATATTCGGATGGAAAAAACCACTGTGCTGGGCTGCACAGATCTTATTTTCTTTGAGGAAACTGCCATCCGGACCATAATCGTGTTTATTCACCACCACCCTGCGGGATAAGGTTTTGGAAATTTTATCCGTCCATTCATTCATACCCGCTGTAGCTTCCTCCAGGGTTTCATAATACCCCATTAAAAACTCACAATAAAAGGTACTGTCCTGCACATACCGGGCTACTATGGAACCCGGAAGGGTTATTTTCAGCTGATTGATATGGGAACCCAGGTGTATCGTATCCCATAAAGAAGACATTTTACCTTTATAATGCACAAATTTATTAGGCGCATCATTCATCAGGCTCAGAAAATTAACGGTAAATGCATCCTTTTTCTTTCCGATATCAAAATAATAAAGCTGGGCATGGAGACTAATCAAGCCTAACAGTAAAAAAGTAAATATACCGGCACGCCGTTTCATGAATTGGTTAGAAGGTTAATCAGTAATGCTGAACTAATATAGGGAAAAAGTAGCAATGGATTAAAGTTTGTTCATGAGTTGTCATTTATATTTGATTATTGCCAGTAGTTTTTATGAAATGTAAAATAAGTGTAATCAAAGATTTACAAATAAAAGGAAATATTCCCTTAAAAAAATATGAGGATTTGTTTATTAAATGTCCGGGAACTTTAATAAATCTTGTCAATTGCAGGTTGCAAATTTTCTTTTAAGAATTACCCATTATCCTTTTTCCCTTTTGATTTAGTAATCTTTTTAGCAGTTTGTTCTATTTGTTGCACAAAATGTTTCTCAACATTGCTTAATTCGTTTTTGGTCTTTTCTTTAAACTTTTCATATTCTTCATTGGCTTTTTTTAGAGCCGTTTGGTGACTGATAGCACCAGCATTTTGCAGTATTTCATTGCCAGTCATTCTTAAAAAATCATCCAGGCGCTCTACCCAGTCTTTCATATACATAGGTTTACGGTTAATGGCCTGTAATTCGGCCAGTTCTAAATAGGCAGTCACCATACGGTTTAGCATATTTAGTTCATCTTCATTCAAATAATTTTTGGCTATTTCAATTTCTTGTTTTGTGGGTTTATCCCCTTTTATATGGGTAAGGCCCAAGTTGGGTTTGCTGGCATCTATTCGGTAAAAAATTACTTCGGCTGCAGTATGCTGGTGTACAGCCCAGTGCATTTTGTTTTGTATGGTTCGAAAAAACTGAATGGATATTTCCTGCTTAGGATCATAATCGATACTGGTGGAATAAATATCTAATACTTTGCGCCAAAAGATTTTTTCACTGCTTCGAATATCCCTTATACGAGCCAATAATTCATCAAAATAATTGCCTCCACCTGCTTGTTTAAGCAAATCATCATTCATGGTAAAACCTTTAACGATATATTCCCTTAACCTTGCAGTGGCCCATTGCCTGAATTTGGTGCCCTGTGGACTTTTTACCCGGTAGCCAACTGAAATAATTACATCCAGGTTATAATAATTTGTATTATATTCTTTGCCATCAGCAGCAGTTGTTCGGAAATTCCGTACAACTGAGTGTTGCTCCAACTCCGCCTCTTCAAAAATATTTTTTATATGTTCACTGATTGTAGATTTTGATTTTTGAAATAATTCCATTATCTGTGCCTGTGTTAGCCAAACGGTTTCTTCTTCTAAACGGGTCTCTATTTTTGTATTACCATCCTCGGTTTGATAGATTATGAATTGAGTTTCAGGCATTGCTATATATCTATTTTTTGTGAAAGTAAATTTACTTGGTTTCCGTTCAAATAATTTTCTATTTTTGAGTGAAATTATATTTTCTTTTGCTCCCTTTTTAATAAACTACTGAATAATATTTTTCAGTCAATTCTTTTTCTATTTAATAATTTCCCGCCCTACCCTACTAATTACCGTATTATTACCAAAGTACCCTTAAACCCATATTAAACCCAAGACAAACCCATGTTAACCCAAGAAAAACATGGTGAAATACCTGTTATTTTATATAAGTTTTGGTTTTTATGATTATCTTGTGTATGGTTTATATTAACCAATTATTTAAAAAACATATAATTAATTATGGCAAGAATGAAAGGAGATTCCTGGAGTGGTGGAATTGGCCCGGTAATTTTCTACGAAGTTAACGGGCAAAAACGAATCCGGAGCAAACCGGACAAAAAAAGAAAAAGGCGTAAAGAAGAACCGGCTAATGCCCCTGTTCCGGCATTTACAGCTGTTTCAAGAGGTGGAAGCCCGATGATCAATCTGATGAAAGAACAACGGTTATTCCCTTTTGAAACAGATACCTACAGTAAAACCAGGGGCTGGATGATTAAGCATTATGCTAAATATGCTTTAGAAGCAGAATGGCCTGTCTGTTCGGAACAGACACCCATGTATCAGTTAAACAAAGCCTGCGATCTGCGGAATTTATTGCTGGTAACACCAGTAGTAAAAACAGGACCCGATCAGACCGTCATTGTACAGTTTCCTGCATTTAACCCGGCTAAAAAATTAATTACACCTCCTAAATGTAAATCAGCTGTCTTTACCGTTATGGTGCTATACTCTGAATTTAAAAATAAGATTGACGAAGTGTGTTTCAAACGAGAGGAATTTGAATTTTCTACAGGCAAACAGGAATTGCCTGCTAAAGAAATGCAGTTTTCTGATATTGGCAATGAAGGGGATACCATTTTAGTAATGATGACCATCCGTTTTAACATGTCTACTAATCAGGACAGCCCTTTCCTGAAAGATCCTGCATGGCTTCCTGCTGCAATCCTGGCAATGGGCCGTTTTTAAACAATTCTCTGAAAATAGCGGAATATTCCGTTTGAAGTTTTGTACTTAACCCTATAAATATTGAATAATGAAAAGAAGCTGATAAAGCCCTCGCAGTTGCTTGGGCTTTTTTATTTAACTCCCCTCCCATTAGCTCATTTATTTTTCAAGGATATTCCTTAAAATTGTATCCGATGCCGGTTAAAGCAAAATTTTTTAAAGATGCCCCAGCCTTCAGAAAGTGGCTGGAAAAACATGCAGCTACCGAAAAAGAGCTGCTGGTTGGCTTTTATAAAGTGGGAACTGGTAAACCCAGTATTAACTGGCCGGAATCCGTTGACCAGGCGCTTTGTTTTGGGTGGATAGATGGTATCCGGAAATCAATTGACTCAGACAGCTATAGTATCCGTTTTACACCCCGTAAACCCAACAGCATCTGGAGTGCCATCAATATTCAGAAAGTAGCTGATTTAACTGAAAAACAGTTGATGACAACTGCAGGGTTAAACGCTTTTCAGTTACGTAAACCTGAAAAATCCGGAATTTACAGTTTTGAATCTGCCCATAAAGAACTGACTCCGGAATTTACAGAAATATTCAGGTCCAACCCTCCTGCCTGGACTTTCTTTATGGCACAGGCTCCTTATTACCGTAAAATGATCCACCACTGGGTTTTGTCTGCCAAACAGGAAAAAACCAGGCTATCCAGACTTGAAAAACTTATTCAGGCAAGTACTAAACAGCAAAGGATACAGTTTTAAACTTTAATAAATTCAGCTTTTCTATATATAAAATTCAAAAACCGCTCTGATCTGTTAAACTATTTTGAATAATAATAATTTAACAGTCAAACACTAGCGAAATTTTCTCTAATAACCTATCTTTAACTAACATTAGTTTGTTTAATTGCTATTATTAATTTTCCGAAGATGCAGTAAAGCAGATATCAAATTTTTAAAAAAACTGTTTTATAATGACAAACCTTACCATTCAGCTAGTAAAACAATCAGATGGGTATAATTTCAGTCTTTCTGCAGATACCAAATCAATGTTAATAGAAGAATTTCCGGAAGCAAAACCAGTAAACAATATTTTAGTGCCCTATAATAAAAAAAACTGCATTGATAATGACTTATGCCGGCTCAAGTTTTATTCCTTAAAGGTTTTACTGGGTATCAATGATACAAAACAACTGAACCATATTAATACCATTCAATTTGAGGACGAACAAACAGGCGATGTCATCTACCAGCTTCAAATGCAGGAAAATAAATTAGTACCTGTATCGTCCAGGGCCCCGGTAATACCCATTAAAAAGGATGCATTGATTATACAATATCATGTATCCAATAGTCTTTAAAATCATTTCCTTAATTTCATGCCTTTATTAATTTCCGATCATTAAAAGGAGATAAAGGCAGGATTATGTTTAAAAAATTAGCTACAAAAACACAGACAGCTATTTATTATATTGGTTGGTACCAACTTTTAGGCGGCTTGGGGGGTGCACTCTATATTTTATATTCTCTGATTGCCGTGCATAAAAGAACTTCTTTACAGTTTCTCGTCTTTGGTTTCATGATTACTTTTTTTATTTATAGCATATTTTGCGGTATCCGTTGCATACAATTGCACCGAAAAGCGCTGACTTTTACGATGATCAATCAATTGCTCCAATTATTTGGCTTTGCTTTTTCCGGATATGCATTCCGTTATATTGCGGGTATTTATTTAACAGTAGGTGTTAACCTGGCTCATTCCATTGAATTTAGCCTGGGCTATGGGTTTTTAAAATTTGATTTTTCATGGAACCAGCATTCCCCTGATGTCTGGGTAAGTTTTAACCTCATCGCTTTTGCACTTGTTTTCTGGATAGAAACCCTGGCAGCCAGATTTAAAGAAGAACTAAAAGCTTAAAAAGTCTTAAATTGGCAGCCATATTATAATCCCTGAGGATTATATCAACCCCTTACTACTAACGCATATGGAAAAAATTTTCAGGAATGTCAGCCGGATTATTGCTGATAAGGATTTTGACGCTTTAACCGAAATAACCATTACGCAACCGGAAAAATTCAACTGGGCAAGAGATGTTTTTGAAGCCATCCATGTAAAGGAAACCCCTGATGCCACCGCATTATTGTGGACTGATGGCAACCTGGTACACCAGTTTTCATACCTGCAGATATGCCAGCAATCGAATCAGTTGCTCAATTTCCTGCGTAATAAAGGTGTAAAAAAACAGGAAGTTATATTTACCCAAATGGGTTTGCAAACCATTAACTGGTTGGCCAATATGGCCTGTATTAAAGGTGGGTTCTGTTTAATACCCTCAGCCACGATTCTCAGCGTGCATGATATTGTGTACCGCTTTGGTAAAATATTACCTAAAGTGGTGATCGCAGATATAGAGAACGCCATTAAAATTGATGAAGCTGAAATATTATCCGGTAAAGAAGTGGATATTAAAATAATGGCCGAGGGAACCAGGCAGGGTTGGTATAGCCTGGAAGATATTGATTTGGAAAGTAAAGATGCCCTTGCAAGCGATACTGCATCTACAGATCCCCTGTTTCTGTTTTTTACATCAGGTACTACGGGTATGCCTAAAGTGGTTACCCATACCCATATCAGTTACCCTTTTGCCCATTTAACCACTACCTCATGGATAGGTTTGAAAAAAGGGGATATTCATTACAATATTTCACAACCGGGCTGGGGTAAGTTTACCTGGAGTAGTTTCTTTGCACCCTGGAATGTGGGCGCCACCATCTTTTCCTATGCTGCCAGCGGTCGTTTTAATGCAAAAGACAATTTAGCATTAATAGAAAAGCATAAAATCACAACTTTCTGTGCACCGCCCACTGTATTAAGGTTATTAATCCTGGAAAACCTGAAAGAATTCCATTTCAGCCTAAGGGAATGTGTAGCTGCCGGCGAACCTTTAAACCCGGAAGTAATAGAGATCTGGAAAAATGGTACAGGGATTCTGCTCAGGGATGGATACGGACAAACAGAAAGTACCTGTATGGTGGCAAATTTACCGGGTAGTACCTTGAAATATGGCAGTATGGGCAAGCCAACTTTTTTGTATGATGTGGTGATTGCAGATGAAGAGGGCAATACATTGCCTGCCAATGAAGAAGGAACTATCTGTGTAAAAACAGATACTGATAAACCCTGTGTTATTTTCAGTGAATATTTTGGTGATCCGGATAAGAAAAAAGAAGTATTTAAACATGGATTGTATTATACCGGCGATAAAGCTTACCAGGATACAGATGGATATATCTGGTTTGTGGGCAGGGATGATGATGTGATCAAATCATCTGACTACCGGGTTGGGCCTTTTGAAGTGGAAAGTGTATTGCTGGAACATGAAATGGTACAGGAATCTGCCGTTGTGGGCAGTCCGCATCCGGTAAAAGGCTTTGAAGTAAAAGCATTTATTGTACTGAATAAAGAATATACAGCCAGTAAATTACTGGCAGAGGAACTGTTTGCATTCTGCAGAAAAAACATTGCTCCTTATAAAATGCCAAGGCTGATTGAATTTGTACCTGAATTACCAAAAACTATAAGTGGTAAAATCAGAAGGGTGGAACTCAGGGCCACTGAAGCGGTTTCCAAAGCCAAAGGCTTAAAGAAGGATATGGAATTTATCTACGTAAAATAAAACCTGCAGATGGAGATCTGCAGGTTGCTAAACAAAACTCGAATTATGATTCACTCACACTAAAACGAAAATTGTTGTCCGCTTAACCAATGCAAATCAATCTCAGTAGGCACTTTCATTCTTTCGGCAATTCTCTTATAGCGGTTGGCTAAACTGCAGAGGTAATCCTGTGCTTTGGCAGAACCTTCTTTTAAACCGGTTAAAGATTCTATTTTCCATAAGCTCACCAGGTGCTCTATAATACTGGCATAATCCCAGGTGGTATACACCCCTATTTTCTGGGTTATGGCAGAAAAATCTACAAATAAACTCGGGCTGCCATCTTTTTTATCCATCAGTATCGCAGGCATGGTAATCTGTTTCCGCATCATCTTTTCAAAGGCGGATAATGCACCATCCGGATCTGCTTCAAATAACTGCGACATAAATGATTTATAGGCTTTCTCATGCCTGGCTTCATCACCGGCAATGGTTTTACAAATGCGGGATAGATTACTATCTCCCGCTTTATCTGCCAGCTTACCCGTATTTACATGGGATATTTTTGTCGCTCTTTCCTGGAAAGAGGTATAGACGATGGACTGATAAGGATCATTATCCGTATTGGGATTAAAGCCATTATAAATTAAACGGTGAATGGTATGTTCCACTTCCTTCATATCACATCGGCCACTGAGGTAGAGGTATTTGTTCAGTAAATCACCATGACGGTTTTCTTCGGCAGACCAGGCTCTGGACCATCTTGCCCATCCTTTACTGCTGGTTAAATCTCGGTCTTCATTGGTAACCAGGCTGAAATAAGTCTGGTAACTGGGTAATGCCTCTTCAGTAATCATATTGCCTACCAGGCTGGTTATTACTGAGTCTGGTATATTGGAAGATCTTTCCCTTAATTCCCGCACCTGTTCATACGCATCTTCTTTTGTTAAATCAGGCAGAAAATCTGTTGGTTGCCAGCAATCATCAGGATCCAGTAATATTTCATCTACCGCATTACCAACATAGTCGTTTAATGTGGCTATAACTTCCATATTCCTGGCTAGTTCGAAGGGTTGCATCGGTTGTATTTAATGATTGAAAAAAACAAAGTTAATCTTTAATGTTCGGGCTGAAAAGACAGCCATTTGCTAAATCGGGAGAAATTATACCTGCAGCTTATGAGAAAAAGCACTTATTGAATAATTTAAACCTGAAACTGTCTAATACTATAACAATTAACCATCCCAAAAAATAACATGGAATTTTAAAGCATTCAAAAATCTATTATCTTCAGCATTCATTTTTAAAAGATCATCATACAGCTTACATCAATTTATTTTTATCAATCAAAAAACAATATTCAACATTCAACATTCAAAATCTCACATTCACCAACCTGTTCATCATACATTTAACTTACAACCATGCTACCCATCATAAAATCAATCTCCATTTTTATCCTCGCCGGTTTTTGTGAAATTGGCGGTGGTTACCTGGTCTGGCTATGGATCAAAGAAGGCAAGCCAATCTGGTATGGCATTTTAGGTGCTTGCATTCTGGCATTATACGGTTGGGTGGCTACCCTGCAGACTTCCAACTTTGCCAGAGTGTATGCTACCTATGGCGGATTCTTTATAGTGATGTCTTTACTCTGGGCCATGAAGATGGACCATTTTAAACCGGATAAATATGATATGATCGGTGCTGCCATTGCCATATTGGGTGTAATGGTTATTTATTATGCTCCCCGCGGATAAATAATAGCTATTACAATATGTTTAAAACTGATGATATACGGTTTGCATCTTTAACTACAGGACAGTTACAATTAAGGCCCTTAAATGAAGCTGATCAGGATGCAATATTCCGTTTACGTTCAGATGAATCGGTCAATCAATACCTCGACAGGCCTGCTTGCCTTATTCCTGACCAGGCCCTTCAATTTATACATGTTATTCAGCAAAAAATTATTATGCAGGAAAGTATGTATTGGGCAATTTGCTTAAAGGATAATAACATCCTGATAGGCACTATCTGCCTCTTTCATTTTTCTGCAGCTATGCAACTGGCAGAAATTGGTTTTGAACTGATGCCCGCATATCAGGGTAAAAGATATATGCAGGAAGCGCTGGAAGCTATTCTTTCACTTAGTTTCAAATGTCTGAAACTTCATACCATTTCAGCTGTTACACATATTGATAATAAGCCTTCTATTAACCTGTTGAAAAAAAATAATTTTAAAACGATAAAAGGAGCTGCAAAGAATGACTATACTGTCCCCGAAAATTTCATTCACTTTCTCCTGCAACATTCCCCATCCAATATTTAAGATTCAATATTTTATTTCAGCTGTACAAGTATAGCTTTCACAAAATCGCTTACCAGGTAACTGACCAGCTTTCCGGCACCGGGTTGCTGGTCTTTGGTAGATAAGATCACTGCTCCTTCTGAAATATGCAGGTAGGCAGGGCGGCAGTCAAATGCCACATAATTTAAAAACTGACGGGCCTGGTTGGCTGAAATACCAGAGGGGCTGCCATCGCTACTCAGCCCGTTTTCTATAGCATCTATATCCAGCTCAATACCACACAAACCATCATCTGTAAAAGAAGTGGCATGGCCTGCAGCCTGTATAAAACTTCTTTTTTCATGAATAAAAATATCTTCAAAAGTAATGCAATCCACAAACGGGTTATTCACCATATCTATCCAGGTATTCTGGGTAATATAATTTTCATGTATCCCTACCACACAGTATTTTTCCAGATACCCGTCTTCTTCCGCATAACTGAAACCATTGCCACTATGCCTGCCTTCTTCCGGACCAAAATCTGCATGTGCATCCAGGTTAATCGCATTGATTTTTGCCAAAGGCAATACCCCTGCTTTATACCAGCCTTTGGCTGCCCCGCAAATACAGGGATAGGCATTGTTTTGTCCGCCTCCAATTACCAATGGTAATTTCTTATTTTGGGTAATAATATGAATAAGCTGCTCTACTTCTTCATCTATAGCATTTACCGCATGGCGGTAGGCCTGTACTTTTTCTTCATACTGACCGGCATTGGCTTCAATGGTTTGTTCAATGGCTGAAAAGTCGAAATGCCCCAGTAACAATATCTCATTACCATCTAAAAAATCATTGCTTTGAATATTAAGGAAAGCCTGCAGAAAAGCCAGCCACATACTGTCGGCTCCCCCAATTCCATGATTTGCCTTTACACCAATATCTTCCGGTATACCTATCAGTACAAATTTTGCTGAACTATGTTGTAATGATTTCTCCAGGTCATTTCTGTCTGCTACCACCTGTAAACGTTCTCCTAACCGGGTTTCAAATTTCCTTATCCGGGTAATGGATAAAATATCCTGCTTATTATAGATGCTGAGATGTGTCATTACAAATAGGTTATACTAATTTATCTGTAAAATACAATTTTCCTGTCTATAAACTTTAAAAGAACCGCCATTACCTGCTAATTTCATGTCATGATATGTTTTTTGAGCATTGTTCGTTATCCTGCAGGTAAAGGCTTTGCCGGCTTTCTCTCTATGGCTTTGTTCAGGCTACCTCTTATTTTTTGCAAGTCTGTCTCATTTTATAAATTGATGGGATGCGGTAAAAATGGAAGTTTTGATATTCAGCCCGACTGGCGCCAATGGGCTTTACTTACTGTCCACCCTAACCCTGATAAACCGGATACCCGGACCTTATTTGAAAAGCAAACCCCTCAATTTATACAGCGATGGTGGACATTTTTTGGTGTTGAACAGTTTACCATTGCATTGGAACCAATAGAAGGGCATGGCACCTGGGATCACCAGCATTGTTTTGGCCCCTTACCTAAGCAAACAGATTATTCCGGTAAAATCTGTATTTTAACCAGGGCTACCATCCGCTTAAACAGGTTATCGCATTTCTGGAAAGCAGTGGATCCGGTAGCCAATACCATGGCTTCTGTGGATGGTTTTATCAGTTCGGTAGGCATTGGGGAAATGCCTTTTATCAAACAGGCCACTTTTAGTATCTGGGAAAACAGAAACGCAATGAAAGCATTTGCCTACCAGATGAAAGAACACCAATCGGTTATACAGAAAACCCACCGGGAAAACTGGTACAGTGAAGAGATGTTTGTACGCTTTAAACCCCTGAATAGCTGGGGCAGTGTAAACGGGCTTGATATTTCAAAAAGAAATAAGTAAATTCGTACCATGTTTGCAAAAACAAATAATAATCACAATTTAATGGCCATCTTTTTAAATCTGATTTCCTCAGCTGATAGTGCAGGCCCCTACTAAAAGACATTCTCATCTGTTTAGCAACATTTTCTATTATTTAATTAAACTAAGTTTATGCCATCTCCCTATCTATATGTGGATTCAGAATTAGGTACACTCCGTAAAATATTAATACATAGCCCGGACGCAGGTATCGGCAAAATCATTCCCAGTACATTTACTGATAATTTATATGATGATATTGTTCACCTGAAAAAAATGCAGAAAGAATACAATCATTATATTAAAGTGCTGCTTTATTTTTTAGACCCAACTAAAATTGAATATATTAAACAGCAGGATGCCGCTGCAACAGAAGAAACCCGCGGCAATTGTTTTATCCCGGGTACCAGCGAATATTTCAATTCAGATAAAGTACTGGAAGCACAGGCTTTACTGGAAGAAATACTGAAAGATGAAAAAGTAAAACTGCGACTGATTGCAGCCATCTGCTCTTATGAAGAAAGCAGCCTGCTGGTGCAGCAGCGTCTGGAAAATATAACAGATGCCGGACAACTGGCTAAAATTATTATTACCGGTGTATTGCCTGCTGCAGAAAACGGAACGGATGAAGACCTGTATATTTTTCCCCCGATCCCCAATTTTATTTTTACACGTGATATTGGTATTATTATCAAAGACCATATCCTCTTAAGCAGGATGGCTACTACGGCCCGCAAAAGAGAATCTTTAATTACCAAATTCCTGGCTTTATATTTTTTCTTTAAAGACCGCCCTGAAAAAGTAATTGAGATTATTGAGGAAAGTGATTTCTTTTTATGGGATGAGGAAGAAAGAAAACACCGGATTATTACCATTGAAGGCGGTGATATCATGATGGTGCATCCCCGGCATTTACTGGTGGGTTGCAGCGAACGTACCTCCTCTAATGCAGTGAATGAAATAGTACATACTATCTTCAGCAGGCCGGAACTGGAAATTGAAAAAATATCTGTGGTTAAAATCCCTAAAAGCCGTGCCCAGATGCATATAGATACCATCTTTACCCAGGTAAAGAAAAATGTTTGGGTACTCTTTGGCCGCTATTCCGAAAATATCCTCACGGAAGAAAACAATGTTAAACAATCTTATCTGAGTAAATTATCCCATACACCCCGTAAAGGTGAAATGGAACAGGTGGAGATCTTTCAGTTTTATAAAAAAGCTACAGAACCTTATTTTAAAAACAGGGATTATGGTTGTACAGTTAATCCAGCCGGACTGGAAAGCCTGTTGCGTAAAATAAGTATTGAAGATTTTAATGTACATCCGGCTGATGTAAAAATCATTTACAGTGGGGGTAATAATTTCCCGGATGATGAACGGGAACAGTGGACGGACTCCTGTAATGTGGTGGCATTGAAAGAAGGGGTCGTTATAGGGTACGACAGAAATGATAAAACAGCGGATGCATTTAAAAAAGAAGGGTTTGATGTAATTACCACTACAGATTTGTTTGAAGTATTTGAACAGGGTAAAAAACCGGATGAGATTGAAAACACACTGATATTATTACCCTCATTTGAACTGTCAAGAGCCCGTGGTGGCTCACATTGTATGAGTATGCCTTTACTTAGGGACCAATTTAAAATCTAACCATGCAGAACACTTCCCATATTTTAATGATACGCCCGGTAAGTTTTGGGTACAATGCAGAAACTGCAGTAAACAACAGTTTTCAGGTAAATACCGGCAACTTACCCGAAACCGCAGCCAAAGCTATTCTGGAATTTGATGCTTTTGTTCAGAAACTCACAGATAATGGGGTGGATGTACTGGTGTACCAGGATACTAAAGTTCCGCATACACCTGATTCTATATTTCCCAATAACTGGATCTCCTTTCATGAAGAAGGAATTATCTGCCAGTTTCCCATGTTTGCCGAAAACAGAAGAAAGGAAAGAAACAATGCAGTAATACAGCTGGTTAAAGAAAAATTTAAGGTAAAAGAACAGCTGGATTTCACCTATTTTGAAGCAGAAAATCTGTATAATGAAGGTACAGGCAGTATGGTGCTGGACAGGGATAACAAAATTGCCTATGCCTGTCTTTCACCCAGGACAGCTATCAAACCTTTACAGGCATTTTGTAAGGAAATGCAATACAAAGCTGTTTGTTTTAATGCTTTTGGAGAGAATGGTAATCCCATCTATCATACCAATGTAATGATGTGTGTGGCAGACCGTTATGTGGTAATTTGCCTGGATGCCATTACCAATCCGCAGGAAAAATTAATGGTCGCTGAGTGCATTACCGGAACAGGTAAAAAGATCATTCCAATCAGTATTTCCCAAATGAACTGTTTTGCCGGTAATATGTTGCAGGTAGCAAATAATAAAGGCGGGAAAATATTGGTCATGTCTCACCAGGCTTATGAAAGTTTATATGATGAACAGGCGGATGAACTGGAATCATTTAATCCTATACTCTATGCCAGTCTGAATACGATTGAAACCAATGGCGGAGGTAGTGCCAGGTGTATGATGGCGGAAGTTTTTCTGCCGGAATTAAATGGTTGAAAATAAATTAATGATTGCTTTCAACGCCCGATTGGATGGTTTCAAGCATTTCTTTAATTTGTTTTTCTTTGGTACGGATAGCATGATTCAGTTTTTCCCAGGCATGTGCAAATTCTTTCTGTACATTAACATCAATGGATAAATAAATCTGTTTGGCAGAAAGGGTTTCTTTGATCAATTCAAGGTCATGCCATCCGCCAATCATTTCCTGTAATTTATTAAACTGGCTGTAACCGCTGTTATATTCAGCAGAATCAGGTATCCAGTTGGTGGCATACATCCATTGTTTAATCAGTTTTCTTAATTCATGCCAGTCCGACCGGTGTATTTTCTTTAAAAATAGCTTTTCCAGTTTCGACCTCAATACGGTTATATACTGTTCACACAATATTATATTGGTATCTTCAATATAAGGGGCACAAAACCTTACCGCTTCTTCAAATGTCTTTTTATATTCAGCAATTTTATGCCGGAAAGACTCCGTCATTTCATTTAACTGCGTTTCCGGAAAATATAAGGAAGTAATATGTTTCAATTGATTTTTATCCAGCCAGTTTTGTAAAATCTGGTATTCCCTGATCTCACCGGAATGCTGAAATACATATTTCAGTTTAAGGGATATTTTTTTAAACTTCTGCTTACGGTATACAAATGAAAGGAATTTAATCAGAGATTTGTACTTCTTCATTTCCACCCTCAGGTCATGCAATGGTACATCTTTCCCGGTTAACTGAAACTCATGGATATAGTTAAACAGGTTTTTAACCCTTAGGGAATGGAATTTATGTAATGTGTCATTCATTATTATTTTACAATTAACAATAAAAAAACATTCATAATCAACATCTGGTTGATGATGAAATTGTTAATTTTTAAATGTGAGTTCAATACCTTCCGTAAAACTGACTGGATGATAGCCTAAAATCTGCCTTGCCTTTTCAATGCTAAGTCCGGATTTTTTTGCTCTTTTTACCGGTTCAGGAAAACTGGCTGCATCTGCCTGTTCAATAAAAGAAGCATCCAGCTGTAATACTTCTGCCACTTTTACAGCCATTTTATAAGGGGAAAGGATATCTTTCCCGGCAAGGTGAAAATCACCCACCTCCTTTTTCAACAGAAGGGTTTCAATCCCCTTACAGATATCTGTTACAAACGTAGGTGTTCTTTGCTGATCGCTAACTACTTTGATCTTTTTCTTTGCTTCCAGGTTTTGTTGTACCCAATGCAAAAAGCTGGGCCGCATACCTGTAAGGCAGGGACCATAAATAAAAACCGGCCTTACAATACTATATAGCAGTCCGCTTTCCTTTACCAGTATTTCTGCCTGCAATTTACTTTCCCCGTAAAAATTCAGCGGTGCAGGAATGGCAGTTTCCGAATGAGGGCCATTTTCCCCAAAGATAAAATCAGTGGATATATAGATAAAATGTGGGCGGAATGACTGACTTGCACTTAATAAAAAAGAAGTGGCACTTACATTATTCAGCAAACACAAATCCCGGTTCTGTTCACATTCATCCGGCTTGCTCATGGCTGCATTGTGAATAATGACAGAAGGCTGGTATTTGGTTAAACAACGATCCACTGCCACTGGATCAGTTAAATCCAGGCTTTCGTACTGAATAGTACCCGGCACAGCGATGCGGCAAGGGCCTCTTCCGGTAGCAATAACAGTGTATCCCTTTGCAGCCAGGTACAAACTCAGGTGCTGGCCCAGAAAACCATTGGATCCGGTTATTAAAATGGTGGGCATTTTTATTGTTTAAACACAGGGGTGATACCCATATTGATTAATATAAAAGCATAAATATTAGCCATGCTTTCAATATTTTTAGCCGTATTGCTGGCCCCATGCCCTGAATTCGTATCAATCTGAATTAAGATAGGGTTTTTGCTGGTATTTTTCTCCTGCAGGGTGGCTGCATATTTAAAAGAATGTGCGGGCACTACCCTATCGTCATGATCAGCCGTTGTTATCAAAGTAGCCGGATAATCCATAGCCCGGATATTATGCAGGGGTGAATACCGGTACAATACTTTAAATTCATCCGCATTGTCACTGCTTCCATAATCTGCAATCCAGTTCCAGCCAATGGTAAATTTCTGAAATCGAAGCATATCCATCACCCCTACCTGGGCAATGGCCACTTTAAATAAATCAGGCCGCTGGTTTAATACTGCCCCTACCAGTAAACCCCCATTACTCCCTCCACGGATACTCAGGTAGGCTTTACTCGTATACTTTTTCTGTATAAGATATTCTGCTGCCGCAATAAAATCGTCAAATACATTTTGCTTTTTCAGTTTCATACCGGCTTCATGCCATTGTTCTCCATATTCTCCACCACCCCTTAAATTGGCAATAGCATAAATACCTCCCTGTTCCAGCCAGGGTATTAAACTGGCACTGAATGCAGGGGTTAGACTGATATTAAATCCCCCATACCCATACAGTAAAGTGGGGTTCTTTCCATTTTTAATAACCCCTTTTTTATAGACGATAAACATAGGAACTTTTGTCTGGTCCTTACTGGTATAAAAAGCCTGTTCAATGGTATAATCTGAAGGGTCGAAACTTAAATCAGGTTTTTGAAACAAGGTACTGGCACCAGTTGCAATATCATATTTGTAGATGACCGGCGGAAAATTAAAACTGGAAAATGTATAGAATGTAAACGCATCTTCTTTTTCACCATCAAAACCACCTGCACTTCCTAGGGCAGGCAATTTTACTTCATTTAGTAAATTGCCTGCATAATCATATACATAGATTCTGGAAGTCACGTCTTTCAGATAAGAAACAAACAATTTACCTCCTGCAGTACCTACTCCCTGTAAGGGTTCTGCCTTTTCTGGAATAATAGTTTTCCAGTCTTTCTGATCGGGCCTTGCAGGGTCAAATAACAGCAGTTTTTTGTTCCTGGCATTTTCATTGGTTTCAATCAGCAGTTTTGCTCCGATATTATCTACTGCACTGAATTCATTTTGTCCAATTTCCTTTACCACCGGTTTAAAAGCCGGATCCTTACTCAGGTTATCTTTATACCACAATGCATTGCCATCCAATCCCTTTCCACGGTCACTGATGGTAAGGAACACCATCCGCTCATCTTCACTTACGGAAACAAAATGAAAACGCTGGCCATTGATTTTATCTTCATAAATCAGCTGGTCCTGATTTTGGGCAGTTCCTATTTTATGAAACCAAACCTGGTGGTTTTCATTTTTACCGGCCAGTTCTTTTCCCTTATCTGGTGCCGGGTACCTGCTGTAGTAAAAGCCGTCTCCCTGCCAGCCGATACCGGAAAACTTAATCCAGTCCAGCTCATCGGCTAAATCCTTACCAGTCTCCATATCCCTTACATAAAAAGTCTCCCAGTCGCTCCCCCCTTTAGAAGTAGCCCATACGGCATATTTTCCGTTTTTACTGAGGCTGAAAGCCATTAAACGGGTGGTACCGTCAGCAGATAAATGATTGGGGTCAATTACTGTTTCAGGGGTTCCATTCAATCCTTTCTGGCGGTATAAAACTGCCTGGTTCTGCAGTCCATCATTCTTATAGAAATAATACCAATCCCCTTTTTTCTGCGGGGCAGAATACCGTGCATAATTAATTACAGATTCGAGCCTTTTTTTAAAGCTTTCCCGGAAAGGTATTTGATCCAGGTAGGCATTGGTAACTACATTTTCTTCCTTAACCCAGGCCTTTGTAGCATCACTGTTATCATTTTCCAGCCAGCGGTAAGGGTCGGCAACTTTTGTACC
>Ga0364874_10552_pt1 | contig 19297 bp, 17 predicted proteins | sample ExccelAu500001D4_2_FD_206922 | JGI IMG/M metagenome (GOLD analysis project Ga0364874, IMG submission 206922) | Enriched cells from Trout Bog Lake Hypolimnion, Wisconsin, USA - BchlTB.Aug07.5000.01.D4 | ecosystem: Environmental > Aquatic > Freshwater > Lake > Hypolimnion/Profundal zone | place... | reverse complement strand
CTCCTTCCCTCCTATTTTAATTTGATGCGATATCTTATTCGCAGCAAGGGTAGCAACACTTGCTGATTCAGAGAATCCTTTCTGTTCACCCTGGAAAGAGCCTGAAAAATTAAACTTAGTCTCGGCTGAGACCAGAATATTGGTAGACTCTCCTTCGCGGATATGGACAATCCCCTCGCTACCAAAATAGCGGGTCACTCCGGCACCAAGAATGATCAGGATAAAAGCCAGGTGAAAGATACCCATGGTCAGTTTCTTCTTCCGGTACATCTTGTGGCGGATAAAATTAGCGACCATGTTAATACAAAGTACTATCATGATCAACTCAAGCCACCAGGAGTTATAGACCAGCGATCTTGCAGCTTCAGTACCATAGCTGTTTTCGATAAAGGTTCCAAACGCCAATGCGGTTGCAAAAATGACCAGCAAAAAACCGGCAGTAGCAATTGAAAAAAGGAAGTTATAGAAGTTTTTCATTTGAGTAAATTTTAGAGTGCTAAAATAGATAAAAAACAAAGGCAGGTGAATGTTTACCTGCCCAGAAAACTATTTTATAAGGGGCTGATTAAATGCATGTTTGCTCCCTTGTTTATTTGAACGATTATTATGAAAAGTACACCAAAATCCGGTAACTTGTATTTCAAAATATTCGGAATTCCTTTTGAAGACAAGAATAAATCCAATTAATTATCTAAGAAGCTAAACCAGTTTTCTGGCATTATCCAGTAATTGTGGTATTCCCGCCGGTTCTTTTCCACCTGCTGTGGCATAAAATGGCTGGCCCCCCCCGCTCCCGTTGACTGCCTTAGCAAGTTCGCGCACAATTGTTCCTGCATTTAATCCTTTTTCTTTCAACAGATTATCCGAAATCATTACATGGATGTTTGCCTTGCCGTCAATCTCGGCCGCCAGAACCAGGAATAAATTATCAACCTCACCCTTGACCTGGAAAGCTATATCCTTAAGTATGGCTGAATTATCCACCTTAAGTTGCCGCGCCAGGAAATTGACTCCGTTAATTGATTCAATCTGTTGTAAAAGCTCCTTCTTCAGCTTACCTGCATTTTCCTTTTCGTAAGCCTCTGCCTGTTTATTAAGCTGCTGATATTTGGCAAACAGATCGTCAACTGCCCCTTTAAGATCTGCAGGATTGTTGAACAATGACGAAATTTCCTTGAGTGTCTTTAAATTCCTTTCGATATATTCTTCTGCTTTTGAAGCAGTTATAGCTTCAATCCGGCGCACACCAGCAGAAATCGACCCTTCGGAAAGGATGATGAACTGTCCGATTGTTCCTGTTGATTCCACATGAGTTCCCCCGCACAATTCAACCGAATCCCCAAATTTGATCACTCTTACCTGATCGCCATATTTCTCACCAAACAAGGCAATGGCGCCCATTGATTCGGCTTCGGCGATTGGGACTTCGCGGCGTTCGTCGCACTGGTCATTTGCCCTGATTAATTCGTTTACCCTTTTCTGAATCAGGAGAAGCTCCTCATCGGTTACTTTCTGAAAATGATTAAAGTCAAAACGAAGGGAATCAGGATTGACCAGCGATCCTTTTTGTTCGATATGTTTTCCGAGTACTTCGCGTAAGGCATGATCAAGTAAATGGGTTGCAGTGTGATTATTTTCTGTGAGTCTACGGTTTTGTAAATTAACTAGAGCAGTGAAGATTCCTGCCGGATTGGCCGGAAGCTCTTTGGCCAGATGAACCGTAAGGTTATTTTCTTTAACCGTATCAAATATTTCAACCTTATTCCCATTGATTTCTATTGTCCCGGAATCTCCAACCTGTCCGCCGGATTCAGCATAGAACGGGGTGGTATTAAAAACCAGCTGGAAGAATTCCCCCTTTTTCCCTTTAACTTTCCGGTAACGGTTTATCTTAATTTTAGCTTCGAGGGTGTCGTATCCGACAAAACCCTCACCCAGTGCCTGCTGCAATTCGATCCAGTCGCCGGTTTCAAGCTGGGTGGCACTCCGTGAACGGTTTTTCTGCATCTCCATCGCCAGCTCAAACTCTTCGCGGTTCACAGTCAGCCCCTGTTCGCGCAGGATCAATTCGGTCAGGTCAAGCGGAAACCCAAAAGTGTCATAGAGTTCAAAGGCCACATTTCCATTCACTTCAAGCCCTTTTTTCTTTTTGGTATCTTCAATAATGGTATCGAGCATTTTAATCCCTGTCTCAAGGGTCCGAAGGAAGGAATCCTCCTCTTCACGGATTACGTTCACAACCAGCTCCTGCTGTTTGTTCAGTTCGGGGAAGGCATCCCCCATCTTTTCAGCAAGAACCTGAACCAGCTGATGGATAAATGGTTTTCTGAAACCCAGGAAAGTATAGCCGTAACGGACCGCGCGGCGCAAAATCCGGCGAATGACATAACCTGCCTTATTATTTGAGGGGAGCTGCCCGTCGGTAATGGCAAAGGAGATGGCCCGGAGATGATCTGCAATAACACGCATCGCGATATCTGCCTTTTCGTCGGTTCCATATTTTTTACCGGCCAGGTGTGCAATACGGGTAATCACATCCTGAAAAACATCGGTATCGTAATTGGATTGTTTGCCCTGGATTACCATGCAAAGGCGTTCGAATCCCATGCCGGTATCAACATGTTTGGCCGGCAGTTCTTCGAGCTGACCGTTGGCTTTGCGATTGAACTGGATAAATACGAGGTTCCAGATCTCTATCACCTGGGGATGTCCTTCATTGACAAGGTCACGACCGTTTAACTTCGCCTTTTCATCCTCATTTCGGATATCGACATGAATTTCGGAACAGGGTCCGCATGGCCCTGAGTCACCCATTTCCCAGAAATTATCCTTTTTATTCCCTTTCAGGATGCGCTCTTCTGGCAAATATTTACTCCAAAACCCGTAGGCTTCACTGTCCATTGGAACCCCATCCTTTTCATCTCCTTCAAAAACAGTTACATACAGCTTATCTACAGGAATTTTATAGATATCAACCAGCAGTTCCCATGCCCAATCGATTGCCTCTTTCTTAAAATAATCGCCAAACGACCAGTTTCCCAACATCTCAAACATCGTATGATGGTAAGTATCGTGCCCCACCTCTTCAAGATCATTATGCTTCCCTGAAACCCTCAGGCATTTTTGGGTATCGGCAACCCGGGGATTCCTGGCCGGTGAATTACCCAGGAAGATATCCTTGAATTGATTCATCCCTGCATTAGTAAACATCAGGGTTGGGTCATTTTTAACAACCATTGGTGCAGAGGTGACAATCGCATGCGATTTGGAGGCAAAGAAGTCGAGAAATGTTTGACGTATCTGTTTTGAATTCATAAAATATTTCAGTTAAAAACCTTTAAAATTGAGCTTTACGACAAAAATCAGCTCTTTTCAAAGATAATTTTCATAGATTTGTGCCGCTGTACAAGCATATTTTCTTCAAAATATTTGCAAAATTAGATTATTTCGCTAATTTTGACCATAGTGAATCAAAATAAAAAGAGTGAAGTTTATGGGTAAAACCAATTACCGATTCAATCCTGACACATTAAGCTTTGATAAAATCGAACGTAACATCAAAACATTGGTGCGCATCGTCCTTGGATATTTATCAACAAGTCTGGTTTCGGGAGTGATCTTTTTCCTGATTTTCCTTCAGTTTTTTGATCCCCCTTCAACAAAAAGACTGAAACGGCAAAATGAGCAGCTCATTTCACAATATAACCTGATGAATAAAGACTTCGAGAAAATATCGAAGGTATTGGAGGATATTCAGAATCGTGATGACAATATCTATCGGGTAATTTTCGAAGCAGAACCGATTCCTTCTTCGGTGAGGATGGCCGGTTTCGGGGGAGCCAACCGTTATTCCAGGCTCGAGGAGATGGATAATGCAGATTTGATTATCAGTACCACGCGCAAACTGGATATTCTTTCCAAAAGGGTATTTGTTCAGGCTAAATCGTATGATGAAGTGGCAAAGATGGCAATGAATAAGGAGAAAATGATTTCAAGCATGCCTTCCATTATGCCGGTTTCAAACAATGACCTGAAACGAACCGCTTCCGGCTGGGGGATGCGGATGCATCCAATCTATAAAATTCTCCGTTTTCACTATGGAATGGATTTTGCCGCAGCTATTGGTACCGAAGTTTTTGCAACCGGGGTTGGTGTGGTTAAGGCAGCTGACCGGGAAACCGGATATGGGAACACAGTGGTCATAGATCATGGGTTTGGTTATGAGAGTTATTATGCACACTTAAGCAGAATCACTGTTCAGGTGGGTCAGAAGGTAAACAGGGGTGATATTATCGGGCATGTTGGAAGTACCGGAACATCTACAGCACCCCATCTTCATTATGAGGTAAGCAAAAACGGCGTAAAGGTTAATCCGCAAAACTATTATTTCCAGGATCTTACACCTGCAGAATACGAAAAGATGATCGCTATTTCGACAAATATGGGACAAAGTTTCGACTAAAAACTATTCAACGTGGCATTCAAGGAACCGAAATCAGAGAAGCTTTATTATTCCATTGGCGAGGTGGCCGCAAAATTTGCGCTCGCCCCATCTACCCTGCGCTTCTGGGAAAAGGAGTTCGAAACAATCAAACCGTTTAAGAATAAAAAGGGGGACCGGTTTTACACCTCGGAAGACATCAACCATCTTTCGTTGATCAATCACCTGGTCAAAGAGCGGGGAATGACCCTCAAAGGGGCGAAGACGAAAATAAGGGAAAACAAGGAAGAAACGGAAAGTACATACGAAATTGTCCGGAAATTACAACAAATCAAAAACTATCTCCTTGAAATCAAGGAATCTTTGTAATCCATTCATCTACAACTCCTTTCAATACTTCCATTTCTATCAATCAGTTATAATTTATTATGGTTATCCGTGAGATCATCTCTTATCTTGATTCGGTAGCTCCGCCAGCTTATCAGGAATCGTATGACAATGCAGGGCTAATTATTGGTGATCCGGAAATGATAATCACATCCGCACTGATCACCCTTGACATCACAGAAGCGGTAATTGACGAAGCGATCGAAACAGGATGTGAACTGATAATCGCCCACCACCCTATCCTTTTTAAAGGAATCAAAAGAATTAACGGAAATTCGTATGTGGAACGATGTGTGATTAAGGCAATTAAAAATGATATTGCCATTTATGCAGCCCACACCAATCTCGATAGCATCATGGGAGGGGTCAATTCTAAAATCTGCGAAAAGATTGGGTTAACCAACCTGAGTATTCTTGCACCTGCCCGAGATCAACTGCTGAAAATTGTCACTTTTATACCTGAAAATCACCTGGATAACGTTCGTGAGGCACTTTTTGAAGCTGGTGCAGGTGAAATCGGGAATTACGACAAATGTAGCTTCAGCAGTGAAGGAACAGGAACTTTCAGGGGTGGCAATGAAGCGAATCCCTATGTCGGAGAGATTGGGGAATTTCACTTTGAAAAAGAGGTGAGGTTTGAAACCATTATCCCCGGACAATTAAAGAATAAAGTTATCAATGCGTTACTCAAGTCACATCCCTATGAAGAGGTGGCCTATGATATTTATCCGCTCCAAAATTTGATGCCTCAGGTCGGTGCAGGGATGATCGGAGAACTTCCGGGAGCCGAAAATGAGATTGATTTCTTGTCGAGGCTCCTTCAGATATTTGGATGTAAAAGCATAAGACACACCTATTTACTTGGAAAACCGGTAAAGAAGGTAGCTGTGTGCGGAGGATCAGGAAGTTTCCTCCTCCCAGCGGCCATCGCTGCAGGGGTAGACTTTTTTGTAACTGCCGATATTAAGTATCATGATTTTTTTGATGCGGAGGAAAAAATTGTAATTGCGGATATCGGACATTACGAAAGCGAACAATTCACCAAGGAGCTTTTTTATGAAATACTTATAAAAAAATTTCCTAACTTTGCACTCCGTTTATCAGAGGTAAAAACAAACCCTGTTTTGTATCTTTGTGAATGATTATAAAATTGTAAATTTCAGATTATGCCAGTAAATACGATCAAATCAACCGAAGGAAAAGAGGTTTCTATTCAGGAGAAGCTGAAGATGCTTTACGAGCTCCAGACTGTCGCATCAGAGATCGATAAAATCAACACCTTACGCGGGGAACTACCCCTGGAAGTTCAGGATCTCGAGGATGAGATTGTTGGACTAAAAACCCGGCTTGCCAACTTTAGTGAAGAACTCAAGAGCCTTAACCTGGCTATTGGGAATAAGAAAACTGAAATTAAAGATTCAAAGGCTAAGATCGAAAAATATAAGGAGCAACAGGAAAACGTCCGTAACAACCGGGAGTTCGACTCTTTATCGAAAGAAATTGAATTCCAAACCCTGGAAATTGAGCTTTCCGAAAAGAAGATCCGGGAGTTCACCCTGGATATCAAAAGTAAATCGGAAGCTTCCGAAGCCTCAGAGAAACTCTTTAAAGAGCGTGAAGAGGATCTGATCCGCAAGAAAAAAGAGTTACAGGAGATTACTGCTGAAACTGCCGTTGAGGAAGAAAAACTGAAGAGCAAAGTGACCAAGATAGAGAGCCTGATCGAAGACCGATTGGTAATGGCATTCAACAGGATCCGTAAAAATGCACGGAACGGACTATCGGTCGTCACCGTTCAGCGGGATGCATGCGGAGGTTGTTTCAATAAAATTCCGCCACAACGTCAACTCGATATCGCTTCAAGAAAGAAAATTATTGTTTGTGAATATTGCGGCAGAATTCTGGTTGATAAAGATATTGCCACACCACTTGAAGAGATTGAAAATCAGATTTAAGCTGATCTAATCACATATTCACTAATACCCATCGGAATCCGGTGGGTTTTCTTTTTTGGTAATTTACTGAAAAATGGTTGGTGAGATATCCCAATTAAGCAAAGTAGGCCGCCTCAAAAGGGCAACCGGCATCTGGCTACTGGCAGATCATAAAGAAAACATTCACCTGATCATAACCGGATTCCAAATAAAAACCAACATCCTGAAGATAACCATGCCAGCAACAAGTTGCAAAGGAAACAGCTGATTTCACTTCTCTGAGTTTTATCCAAATTAATATTTCACAACTTCTAACTGTCTATAATTCTGGCATATATCCGTATTTATCCGGATATAACCGGTAGTTTTCGAATTTAAACGGAAGTAACCGTCTAACATACGACTAACCGCCTATCCTATATTTAACTTTACCCGTCATGTTTTTTTATTCATTTCTAAAACTAAAACAATGAATGCATTAAGGAACAGTGTAAGGCTTATCGGCTATCTGGGTGACACGCCCAAAATCAAAAAGTTTGACGGCGAAAAATCGGTGGCCAATTTTACGATTGCCACAAATGAGAACTTTCGCGATCATGACGGCAATAAAAAGTCAGAGACCACCTGGCATAAATTGGTAGCCTGGGGGAGACAGGCCGATGTGGCCTCCAAATACCTGAAGAAAGGAACCGAAGTAGCAATCGAGGGGAAACTGACTAATCACTCCTACGAAGATAAAAATGGTGAAACCCATTTTGTTACCGAGATTGTGGTCAACGACATTTTGGTTCTCGATAAAAAGGAAGTAAACTAATTAAAAAACAGAAGATTGGAATTTTCATTGTGAAAATTCGTTCCCGGTTTCAACGCTGATAATTCCGGGTTAGAATCTTATTTAATCTTTTTAAGCCTTAGTAGCTTTATTATCACCCTAATAATTCAGAACCTTATTTCATACTTTACAATATTTTAAAATTAATCCCTATTCTGTCTGCTTCATCGAGAAGGCAATTCTTTTACGTGGTATATCCACCTCAAGAACTTTCACCTTAACATGCTGATGAAGTTTCACAATTTCTGAAGGGTCACTCACAAAACGGTTGGCCAATTCACTGATATGAACCAGTCCGTCCTGCTTTACACCAACGTCAACAAAAACACCAAAACGGGTGATATTGGTAACTATCCCGGGAAGCACCATCCCTGTCTGCAAATCCTTTATTGAAAAGACTCCATCTGAGAATTCAAAAACCTTAATACCTGACCGGGGGTCAAGTCCTGGTTTGGCAAGTTCCGCAAGGATATCATTTAAGGTCGGAAGCCCCACTTCATCATCCAGATATTTTTCAGCGATTATCTCCGAACGCAGGTTTTCGAGTCCGATCAGCTCCTCCACCCTACATTTCCGGTCCGTGGCGATCTTACTCACCAAAGGATAGCGTTCCGGGTGAACCGCCGAATTGTCTAGGGGATTGGTACCACCGGAAATGCGTAGAAAGCCTGCACTTTGCTCAAATGCTTTTGGGCCCATCCGGGGAACATTCTTCAACTCTGTCCGGGAGGTAAACGGACCATTCTCTTTGCGGAATTCCACAATATTTTGAGCCAGCAAAGGACCAAGTCCTGAGACAAAATTGAGCAGATGGCTGCTTGCCGTATTGACATTTACCCCTACCAGATTGACGCACGATTCAACAACGGTATCAAGCCCCTTTTGCAGCAGTTTCTGATCGACATCATGCTGATACTGCCCAACGCCAATTGATTTGGCCTCTATTTTTACCAGTTCAGCCAGCGGATCCATTAACCGGCGGCCGATTGAAACCGATCCGCGTACAGTAACATCATATTGCGGAAATTCATCGCGCGCGACTTTGGAGGCTGAATAGATAGAAGCCCCATTCTCGCTGACGACAAACACCTGCAATGGACGGTCAAAGCTGATCTTCTTGATAAATGCCTCAGTCTCTCGGCTTGCCGTCCCGTCTCCAATCGCAATGGCATCTATCTTATAAGTACTCACCAGTGCAGAGACTTTTCGGATTGACTGACTCACTTCAGATTGAGGCGGATGGGGATATATTGTTTCATTATGGATCAAATTGCCCTGGGCATCGAGACAGACCAGTTTACAGCCACTTTTGTAACCGGGATCAAGGGCAAGAACCCGCTTTTGGCCAAGCGGCGCAGTGAGCAAAAGCTGCCGCAGATTTTCTGCAAAGACTCGGATAGCCTCGGCATCGGCCTTTCCCTTTGACATGCCAAAGAACTCAGTTTCGATTGCCGGAGCCAGTAATCTTTTATAACTGTCCTTCACTGCAAGTGATACCTGTGCTCCACTCTCATTTCGGCCTTTCACAAAATAATGATCGAGTGAATCAACAGCCTGCTCCTCATCCGGAGCGATTCCTATTTTCAGAAATCCCTCCTTTTCACCGCGGCGCATGGCAAGAAGTCGATGTGACGGACACCGTTTCAGGGGTTCGGAGGATTCAAAATAATCCCTGAATTTTATCCCCTCCTCTTCTTTGCCTTTAACCACATGCGAAGCAATCACGGCTTCTCGCGCGAAAAGATTCCGGACGATATTCCGTGCACCCTGATCTTCATTGATCCATTCGGCAATGATATCCCGGGCACCGGCGAGGGCCTCTTCAACATCCGCAACAGCATCATTCAGGTACTTAAGTGCCCGGCTCTCCGGATCTGGCTCATACTGCTTAAAAATGAGCTTTGCTAGTGGTTCCAATCCCTTTTCACGGGCAATGGTAGCACGGGTCCGTCTTTTGGGTTTAAATGGGAGATAGATATCCTCAAGCTCATTCAGATCGTAACATTGCTCAATCTTAACCTTTAATTCAGGGGTAAGCAACTCCTGCTCGGTGATTGTTTTAAGAATAGTCAACTTTCGCTTGTCCAATTCATCCAGCTGCTCTTTTGCAGCCTGGATATTTCCGATTTGAACCTCGTCGAGGCTCCCTGTCATCTCTTTACGGTATCGCGAGATAAAAGGAACAGTTGCCCCTTCCTCAAGTAAAGCAATGGTATTAGCTATCTGTTTGATGCTGATGCCAAGCCGTTCAGCGATCAGCTGGTGGTTTTTCTGAATTGTCATAATCGCAAATTTAACAAGATCGGGATAACCTCTTAAATTTTAATTGAAAAAAGTGTATGTTTGATAGAACTAATTTTCACAATTATGGATCAACGGATTAAAAACGTCATTGTAGCTTTGGCCCTGGTACTTTTCGGATTCCTGGTGTATTATTTCAGTTATATCGTGACTTATATTCTTATTGCTGCGGTATTGTCGTTAATCGGACGTCCTGTCGTACGTAAATTCCAGCAAATTAGGATCAGGAACTACCAGATGGGAAAATCTGGCGCTGCATTCCTAACCCTGCTCACACTCTGGATTGGGCTCATCAGCTTTTTCGGATTCCTGATACCGATGGTCGTGTCGGAAGTAGACCAACTGTCGTCCATAAATATGCAGGAGGTGATGACCTATTTGAATACCGCGATGAGTCAGTTAAAGATCAGTTTTCCACAATTTGCCTCCTCATTCCCCCAGGGCGGGAATCTTGAGGTATATCTTGAAACACAACTTAAAGGATTGCTCAATGTCGATCAGGTAAGTAGTGTCTTTGGCTCGGTTGCAACCGTGTTGGGGAATATCTTTCTGATGTTCTTCTCTGTTTCGTTCATTCTTTATTTTTTCCTTAAGGAGGAAGAGCTTTTCCGGAATTGGATACTTGTGCTGGCTCCGGTAAAGTTTGAGGAGCGTGTTTCTCATGTTATGGATAAGATAGGTATTCTGCTGAAAAGGTATATGATCGGTATTCTGCTGCAGATCTTAGGGGTAATGATCCTGGATGTCTTTGGGTTTACGATTGTTGGTCTGGGATTTGGACATGCCGTGGTTGTCGGGGTTTTTGCCGGAATACTGAATGTGATTCCGTATATCGGTCCCTGGATTGCAGCCATATTTGCACTTGTTGTTGCCGTGGCAAATAACCTGAATTCGAGCTTCACATCAGTTACGCTTCCATTAATGTGCTATGTGGTTATCGTGGTGATGGTCGTTCAGTTTATCGACAGCATGATTTTTCAGACCATTATCTACTCTCACAGTGTCAAAGCCCATGCACTTGAGATTTTCTTCGTGATTCTGATGGCAGGTGGCATTGCAGGAATCCCGGGGATGATTCTGGCTATCCCGGTTTATACTGTGATCCGCGTAATTGCAGGGGAGTTCTTTTCCGAGTTTAAAATCGTTCAGCAACTGACTCCGAAGGATCGAACCATTCCTCTCTCAAACAGCTAGATGAGGTGATATCAGGGCATTCAGAACAAGAAACAGAAAAACCACCAAAGCATAGGTATTTATCAGAATAAATGCCTTATAGATAGTTTTTGAATCCTTCTCGCCAAAAAGAAAACGGTGAAACAGGAAGATAAACCCAAAGTTCATACCAACTAACAAGGTAAGCAGCAAAGGTTTAAAACTGAATCCAAAGAAAGGGAAAAGCATCAGGAAAAGAGAGGTTATAACTCCCCAGTAGAAAACCACCGATTTGATTTGACGTTCACTCAGAGACTTAGAGATGGAAGAAAATCCCGCCATCTCGTACTCTTTGCCGTATTTAATCATCAGCAACCAGAAATGGGGGATCTGCCACAGAAAGACAAAGATCGCAACAAACATCGCGTGTGGGTGAAAAATATAATAACCAGCTGAAGTCCAGCCAATCAGCGGAGGAACCCCTCCAACCACCGCTCCGGGAATTATCGCCAGCCAGCTGCGGGTCTTTAACGGGGTGTAAATCAGATTATAGAATACAATGTTTGAGAGTCCCAAGACCATGGGAAGCCATCCATTCAATCCAAGCATAGCCGTTCCTAGCAAAAGCAACAAAGCAGAAACCACCGATGCTGCAAAAAGTGAAATCTCACCGGAAGGGATTGGTCTATGATTCGTCCGTGGCATCATCCCGTCTCGACTGCTCTCCTGGATCTGGTTGAGAACAGTAGTTCCTGCAGCCAGAAAAAAGACGCCCGCAAAAAGATAAAATACGGAAATACCAGGGGCGCTGCCAGTCAGAAAATAGCCAGTCGTGGCAGAAACGGTAACCATCAGCGACAAGCGAATCCTTGTCAGCCTGATCAATACGTCAACACGTTGTTTAAAATTACTTTTGTCCACCAGCCGTTTTAAAATAGTCTACAATTTTATCGATATCCTCGGCTTTAAGCGTCTCCTTGTAGGACTGCATCAGCCCCTTATTAAATCCTTTTACCACATCTGCATTGGGATCCAGGATTGATCGTTTAATGTATTCGTCGTCAGCCACCACTTCTCTTTCAGTGTTATTGGTAACCACGGTCCTCTTTGTTCCGTAAATACCTTTGAGTGAAGGGCCAATAATTTTGGTGCCATCAAGAGAGTGACAGGTTAAGCAGGCGTTGGCTTTGATGATTGCAAGCCCGGGGTGTTCAGGGCCGGAAGCAGCCACTTTCAGATCGGCCAGCCATTTATTAAATTCAAGACTATCAACTACGATAACTTTGGCCGTCATGCCGGAGTGTGCCAAACCACAATACTCAGTACAGAAGATATCAAAAGTTCCTTTAGATATAGGCCTGAACCACAGATAATTATTGTATCCAGGAATCACATCTTCCTTTACCCGGAAAGCCGGAATAAAAAGGCTATGGTTTACATCAGCTGAATAAAGGTTCATCTTCACATTTCGGTTAAGCGGAACAACCAGGTCCTTCGAAATCTTACCATTGCCATAATCAAAATTCCACTCCCACATCTTTCCGATTGCTTTGATTTGCATGGCATCTGCCGGAACTTTACGCATCGGTGAAAATCCTACCCATCCGTAATAAAACATGATTAAAACCAGGATTAGCGGAACAACTGTCCAGATTATCTCAAGTTTCGTATTGCCTGAAAATTGCTGCGGAGATTTATTCTTCTTCCTCGAAAAATGGATCAGAATATAGATGATCAGCGCAACTATGCCGATTAAGAAAATAAACGCGGTTGCGAAGATGAAAATAAACGCCCGGTCTACCCCTTCGGCTAAATTGGATGCTCCAGAGAACATTGTTGTCATAGTTTGGGAATTATCTGAAATAATAATCAATAAAAGTAATCACAATGATTATCGCGAACAGGAGGAATACCCCTCCAACCATCAAACGGAGAATAAGATTCTCAAATTTGAGGTGCATAAAATAGGTTAGTACAATCGTTGTCTTGATTGATGCAAGTATTAGTGCCAACGCAACAGTGTATGCCCCCCAAATGGAATTTAATTACCAAAATTGAGGTCATTGTAAGTATAAGCAGAACAAGCAGCACCTTCAGATTCAGTGCATAGCTGGTAATATGGCTGTCGTGGTTCTTCATTCGTATATAACTTTGTAAATCAATTAATTATTACAATAAAATTTCTACTTATTTCAATTCTATTTCTATTTATTTCAAAATGAAACTATCGCGTTTAACTTGAAATGAGCTATTTTTAATACTAAGAAAAGTCTAAGTAATCAAATAAAGTAACGGGAAAAGGAAGATCCAGATTAAATCGACCAAATGCCAGTAAAGCGCTCCGTTTTCATGCAATAAAAAATGTTCCTGGTTAATCTTACCGGACCACACTTTGAGCAGGATAATCGTTAATAAAATACCTCCAACCACTACGTGGAAGAGATGCAATCCCGTCATTAGAAAATAGAGCCCAAAAAACATGATCTCTCCATGCGGAAGATTTCGCATCACATCAGAACCGGGATATAAATGAAGTGCGAATTTATGACCATATTCAAAATACTTATTCATCATAAAAACTCCGGCTAAAAGCAATGTGCAAAATATCAATATCATAGCCAATTTAGGCTGATTCTTTTGAATAGCAGTCAGGGACATGGCCACAGTCATACTGCTCACAAGCAGCACTACCGTATTGGTTGCCCCAATAAAGGCATTGAGTTCGAGGGCCGCATGATGGAATTCTTCCCCATATTTGGACCGCATGACTGCATAGACAATAAAAAGTCCGCCAAACAGGAAGAGCTCAGTAAAAAGGAATAACCACATCCCCATTTTACCGGTTTCGCTGTCAATGTATTCGCTATGTTCGCTGTGTTCTGTTGTCGACATAAATCAAGGTGTTTTAAGCTGAAATACTATTTCGTATATGGGTTATCAAAAACATAAGGATCACGGGTGATCACCGGTATCTCATCAAAATTTTCATGAGGAGGTGGTGAAGGGATCTGCCATTCGAGGGTAACCCCATGCCATGGATTTGCCGGGGCTATCGCACCCCTGCGTACATGGTAAATCAGATTGGAGATCATGGTAATAAGTCCTGTAAAAAGAATTATCGCCCCGATGGTCGAGATGGTTTGTCCCAGCTGAAATTTTGGATCATAATCGAAATAACGGCGTGGCATCCCCTGAATACCCATGATAAACATCGGGAAATAAAGAAGGTTAAAACCGGTGAAAAGAATTCCCCAGCCAATGTTAGCCCATCTGATATTATACATTCTGCCATAGATTTTGGGATACCAGTAATGCATACCCGCAAAAAATCCAAATCCCATACCGCCAAAAATAATATAATGGAAATGGGCAACCACAAAGTCAGTATTATGCACCTGGATATCGGTAGCAACCGACCCGAGTGTCAGTCCTGTGAAACCACCGATTGTGAACAGGAAGATAAAAGAGATCGCATACAGGAGTGGTGGCTGAAGATCGACAGAGCCTCCATACATCGTTGACAACCAGTTAAATACCTTAATTGCACTGGGAATTGCCACGAGGAAGGTCAGGAAAGAGAAAAACCATCGCGATTCATAACTCATTCCCGATGTGAACATATGGTGACCCCACACAAAATAACCAACCAGTGCAATTGCAAGACTTGAAAAGACAATCGGAAGATAACCAAAGACAGGTTTCTGGCTGAAGGTCGGGAATATTTCGGTGACCACACCCATTGCAGGTAAGATCATCACATAAACTGCCGGGTGGGAATAGATCCAGAAAAGGTGCTGATATAACACAGGGTCTCCTCCGAGAGCAGGATCAAAAAATCCGATATGAAGGGTCCTTTCAGCGATAACCATCAACAGGGTAATCCCTACTACCGGAGTTGCAAGTAGTTGAATCCACGCCGTAGCATAAAGTGACCAGGGGAAAAGTGGCATTCTGAACCAGGTCATTCCCGGTGCACGCATCCGGTGAATGGTGACAATAAAATTCAAACCGGTAAGAATTGAAGCGAATCCAAGCGTAAATGCCGCAGTCAGGGCTATCACCACATTCGAAGAGGCTTCAGCACTGTATGGAACATAAAATGTCCAGCCCGTATCGGGTGAATGGCCATGCGCAAACTGGGAATAGAGACCAAGGCACGCACCGGTAATATAAACATAGAAGGAGAAAAGGTTCAGCTTGGGAAAAGCCACATCCTTAGCCCCAATCATGATAGGCAGCATTATATTTCCAAAAACGGCGGCCAGACCAGGAATTACGACAATGAAAATCATGATAATACCATGCAGTGTGAACATGGCATTGTAAGTCTGGGCGGTCATAATGGTTTCGCCCGGAGCCACTTTCTCAATTTTCATTAAGAGTCCCAATACCGCCGCACTCAGAAAGAATGTGGTGATGGCATAGAGATAAAGTAGTCCGATCCTTTTATGGTCTGTTGAACTTAACCACGACCACAGACCGGTCTTATGATTAAGAAAATTTAGAGGAGCAGTTGGTGATGGATTGTTCATTCTTTGATTTCTTTAGATGATTTTTTCCTTGAAGAAATTAGTAAATAAGCCACAAAAAAGAGCCCTATAATGAGCGTAAAAGCCCCCAGCAACCGGGTGAATTGAAGGGTATATCCGCGGCTTTGCGGATCGTATGCAAAACAATAATCGAAGATTTTTGAACTGGTTGGACGTGCCTGCCCTTTTTGAGCTTCAACAACAGCCATCTTCACGTCGAAGGGAAGATAGGTAATGCCATATAAATAGCGGGTGATTTTCCCTTTGGGACTCAACATGATAATTGTTGATGGGTGAGCAAAATCGAGCCCGGTTGGTTTGTATCTAAAGCCGGCTGCTTCAGTTATTTTTTGAATATTCCCCAATTCGCCGGTCAGGTAAGTCCAGCTGGCGCGGTCTTTCTCCTTTATCTTCTGAACAAAATTGAGCTTCTTGATCCGTGCCTTTTCCGGCGTATCCTTGGTATTAAAACTGATCGTGATAATATCGAAATCTTTACCCAAAGACATATCCATTTTACTGATCACATCAGCAATTCCGTCGAGCAGCGGGCTGCATAATCCCGGACAATCAAAGTAAACAAACGAAAGGATGGTGGGTTTATTGATCATACTACCCAAACTAACCGTATCGTTCTTTTCATTAATGAATTTCAGGTCAAGCGGAATCGTTTCGCCAAGCTTCTCCACAATACCAATTTCAGTTACGCGCTGAACCGGTACTTGAGCTTGGGCATTAAAACACAAAACACCTAACATTAACACTAACAATAAAAGTTTCATTCCAAAAATTTTAACAATTCTAATTTCTTTCCCTTTAAACAGCCATGCGAACTTTTGTACTTAACCGTGGCCTTTAAAGAAATGATGTTATTATCCAAACCTGGTATAAATACACCGATACTATTCAGCTGAATCGGGATCCTTTTTGCTGCCTGCCAGAAAAATTGCCCTGATTTGCAGGAAAACATAGATGATAAATCCCCAGGCTCCCAGGACCGCAATCGTATAAGCCAGCAAGAGCCAGATTGGTGTCTTTGAAACGACATTCCACATCGCCCGTTGTTCATTTAATGGAGGGTGGTAAGTGGGAACCCCTATAATTAGTACTGAATCTGCCTTAGCCTCTCCAAATATCGCTTCATTAGTCAATCTTGCAATCAGTTGGACATGCCCGGCAGAATCACCGGGAAGATCTGCAGGGAAATTAAACAAAGCATTTCCAAGTGCATCGGTCGTACGAGCTTCGTCAATTAATAGGTTACCAAAATACCGCTTTGCAAATAATTTTACCTCGGCCCCGGCTACTGGTTGATTTACCTTATCCTTCATTGCTGATAGTGAAGCCTGAACCTGGTTCTTATCCTTTAACCAACTAATCTGAATTTTTACATTCTGTACAGAAGTACCACCGGCTTCAGAACTCTTTGAAACCTCCTGAACATATTTATCGTTGAAGCTCCTTGCATAGGAGATAACCCGCCAGACATCAGTGGCTGAAAGGGTGTTTTTAAATGAAGGCATAGGTCCGCGACCAGCGGTCACTTTAAATTGCAGGGCGCCGTCAGAATTGCTTTGCATCTTAACAGAGGCAAAATCGGGCGGCGGCGGAACCAATGGAATGGGATTATTTTTCCCCGGTTCCCCATGACAAGACTTACAGCTGGCATTATAAATCTCCGAACCTGCTTTACGCGAAGCATCGTCAAAGGCGAAAGGGCTCTTCCGCAACTCATTTTCAGCAGGCACCACCCAAACCTGAGCTGATAATCGCAAGGAGATCAGCACAATCAACAGCAGTGAAAAATATCTTTTAATCATTGGTAATATGTTAGCGATTATTCTTTGGTTTTACTATCTGTTTCGTGTTGCTCTTCAGCCACTTCCCATATTGGAATGACAGGGAAAAATTTTACCAGGATGGTTATAATGATAACCGCCAATATTATTGTTCCTATAGTAATGGCTGATTCAACGATGGTGGGATGATAAACCATCCATGCATCCGGAACATGTTGTTTGGGGAGGAAAGGATGGTCCTGTGTTGGCACCACGATGATAAACCGTTTAAACCAGGCGGCAATCAGCATAATAATGGAAATGACCAGCATGGAAAGCGGCTTTCTGAAAACCTTGAATAACAACAGGATAATCGGAATAATCAGCCCCAGAAGCTGAACACTCCAAAACATCATTGCATAATCCCCGACAAAAAGTTCCTTCAGATGAATCGCTTCAGCGGTTTTCATCTTAAACCCGGGAACCAGGTACTCATTGATATTGAAATAGAGGTAAACAATCGAGACAAGGACCAGCAATTTCCCCATCATATCGAAATGATGTAATGTCAGGTACTTGTCAAGCTTATAATTGGTTCTTACAAAGTACATCACAATAACAACAGCTGCTGATCCGGCGACAAAGGCTCCGGTAAGGAAGTAGGGTCCGAAAATTGAACTATCCCAGCCCGGCCGGAGAGTAACAGCGAATAACCAGGAGGTTACCGTGTGTATGGCAAAGGCGGTCGGAATGATCAGGATCAGCATTATCCGTACCGCTTTCAGAAGTATTTTATATTGCTGTGGGGTATGAATCCAGTTAACGGAAAGTACTTCATACGTTTTCTGAAGCCATTTAGGGGTATGCCCCATACGTCCTTTGCTGATTGCCAGATCGGGAATAAGGGGAAGAAAATACAATAAAGCACTGATAACCAAATAGGTTGTAACCACTGTGACATCCCAGATAATCGGAGATTGAATGCGACCGTATAAAAATACATAAGGAAGTCTCTCAGGACGTCCCATATCTGATACAATGACTAAACCGGCGATGGCAGCGAAAGCAACGGCTATGATCTCTGCAATCCGGGCAATTGGTTTTACCCATTTAAAACCGATTAATCCAAGCACTGAACTGATTAGCATCCCGACAAGGCTTGTGGCGACAAAAAATACGAAGTTTGCAATATACATTCCCCAACTCGTGTAATCCCGGAGGCCGGTCACAATCAACCCCTTGTCCCACTGGAGATAGTAGGCATAGATGCAGGCTAAAAGAGAGATGCCCAAAAATCCCATCCAGACTATAAATCCTTGCGTAATCCCTACTGGTCTCAATATATCAGCTGCAATTGAATCGAGTTTTTTGTCGTTCAAAAAACCGGTATTTACTTCTGATGCCATAGTTTTGGTTATTTTATTTTTAAAAATTATTTAACGTCAATGGTGAGGTAAAGACGCATGGCCGTGCGTCTCTACAGAATTAATTCTTAATTATGTCGGTTCCTGAACAGGATCTTTCTCATCCTTAAATTCAAACAACCTGTTTTTGGGCGGGAGATAATAAACGCGTGGTTTGGTCCCCAATTCTGCCATAAGCTGGTATCCTGCATTTACGCGGAGTAATTCACTGAGACGGAAAGTCTCTTTGGTAGTACCATTCGTAACGGCATCCTGATTCTCATCACCAAAATAGTAAACTCCGTTGGGACAGGCTGATACGCAATAAGGAAGTTTCCCTTCCCGCAGACGGTCCGAACTGAAAAGACATTTGGTGATTGTACCTTTACGCTGCGGAACATTGAGCTCAATATTATAGGGTTTCCCTTTATCAGCCTCGGCCATCAATGGTTCTTCCCAATGGAATAAACGGGCAGAATAGGGACAGGCTGCAATGCAAAACCTGCAACCAATACATCGTTCATTGTCAATTAATACGAT
>Ga0364874_10551_pt1 | contig 19355 bp, 21 predicted proteins | sample ExccelAu500001D4_2_FD_206922 | JGI IMG/M metagenome (GOLD analysis project Ga0364874, IMG submission 206922) | Enriched cells from Trout Bog Lake Hypolimnion, Wisconsin, USA - BchlTB.Aug07.5000.01.D4 | ecosystem: Environmental > Aquatic > Freshwater > Lake > Hypolimnion/Profundal zone | place... | reverse complement strand
CGGAACTGCCTGATGCCGTGCGCCCACGTGTCGCTCGTATCCTTGATCACCACCAGCCCGATGGGCCCCGCCAGCAACTCCGTGCCGTCGGACTTCAGTGAAGAGAACCCCAGCACCGAATCCGAAACTGTGAACAGCTCCTTATAGGTCTCAGGAGGTGCAGGATCGCCATGCTTCAACTCGAACACCTTGTATCCGCAGGCCGGGAGCGGTGATTGAGCGGACGCTGAACGGCGACGAGCGGCCTTACCAGGATTGGGCGGCGGTGGAGGGAAAGCTGGGCGGCGCCGAATATACGCTGGCGGTTGTGAACGACGGCAGCTATAGCTATGACAGCCTGGGCGGGCTGTTTCGCACCGTGCTGATCCGGTCGGCTCCGTTTGCGCGGCATAACCCGGCGACGGTGCCACAGAACGACGCCAATGCCTGGCAGGACCAGGGCCGGCAAGAGCGGCGCTTCTGGCTCTGCGGCGCGCGTGGCAAGTGCGCGGGGCTTGGGCTCGACCGGCTGGCGGAGGAGTTGCAGACGCCGGCGGAAGTGGTCGTGGACTCGGCACATAAGGGAACCGAAGCGTGGGAAAACGAATACCTGGAGATCATGCCCAGCAGCGTTTGGGTGCTGGCGGTGAAGCAGGCGGAGGGAGCGCAGGAGGGAACGATTCTGCGCATCCAGGAGCGATCGGGAAGCGCGACCAAAGCGACGATCAAGAGCAAGGTTCTGGGCTTGGACCACGCGGTCGCGCTGGGCCCGTGGGAGCTGAAGACGCTGCGGGTCAAGCACGTGCCGGGCGGCAAGGCAGAGGTGCACGAGGTTTCACTGTTGGAAGTCTAGCTTTCTAGCAGAAATGGACCGCCGAGGCCAGAAGGTTCAGAGCGGGTGTGTATACGTTTTCACCGATTTTGTTGTACCTTTACGGGGGGGTGCTATTGGGCATGTTCAACACCTTCGGACAGACTGCCGACACCACCGGGCGCAAGCCAAACACCCTGCGCAAGTTGGAGCGGCTGAATAGCGCGCTGCGCCATCAGGAGCCGGATCGCGTGCCGATCAGCGACTTCTTCTGGGGCGGCTTTACCACCCGCTGGCGCAGGGAACTGGGCCTGCCCGACGACGCCAATCCGTACTACTACTACGACCTGGATTGGATTTCAACCGTGCCCAACATGGACCCGTGGATTCGCCCCTTCGAGACCCTGAAGGAGACGGCGGAAGAGGTCGTGGTCAAAACCGGCTACGGCACCGTCATGCACAAGCGCTTCGAGTTTCCCATGCCCGAAATGCGCGGGTGGGAGATTGACACCTTTGAGAAGCTGGAGCGCGCCGAGTTTGACGACCCGCGCGACCGGCGGCGCTTCTATGAAGCCGGCGACAACCAGATTGCCGGCGTGGGCGACGGATTCGAGCGCAACTCCCCCGCCTGGATCGATACCGTGAAGTCGCTGCGCGCAGATTTTCCGGTGTATGGCAGCATGGGCGAAGTGAGCGAGTGCCTCACGCGGCTGATCGGGCAGGAAAACGCCATGATGTGGATGGCCGAGTTCCCTGACCGAATGGGCGCGGTGATCAACCGCATCGGCGCGCATTACCTGGAGTGCGCCAAGGCCGCGATGGATGCGGGCGCGGGGCTGATTGACGGCTTTGTGATCTGGGGCGATGTGGCTTACAAAAAGGGCATGTTCTTTTCGCCGAATTACTGGCGCGAGTACTTCAAGCCCTGGGTGGCCGAGATGACTGCCTACGCGCATGCGCGGGGATTGCCGGTGATTTACCACGGCTGCGGCAACCCGAAAAAAATCTTTCCCGACTACATTGAGATGGGGATCGACGCCTATAACCCGCTGGAGGCCAAAGCTGGCCTGGATTGCGTGGAACTGCGGCGGCAGTATGGGCAAACGATGGGGATGTGCGGCAACAGCGACATGCAGATCTGGGAGAGCGGCGACCGCGGGGCCATTCGACGCGAAGTGCTGCGCAAATTGAATGCGGCCAAGGGCGGCGGCTACATCTTTCAGTCGGATCACTCGGTGAGCAGCGGCGTCTCCGGCCAGACCTACGACTACATTGTTAAGCTGGTGCGTGAGTTCGGGAACTATCCGCTGCAACTGCCGGCGGAGTTCGACGAGCAAATCTGAAATCTTGGGGCGATCGCCGCCGGGCATGGGGCGCTGCGCGAGGTTCTTGCATGATGACAGCCAATCCCCTGCTGGGCGCTCTTCTCCACTCCGTGGGCGCGTGCAGCTCCGCGCTCTGTTACACGCCGCAGAAGAAGACCCGCGCGTGGTCGTGGCAAACCTATTGGCTGGCGCAAGCAAGCGTGTGCTGGCTGATTCTGCCCTGGGTGGGCGCGTGGTTCACCATTCCGCAGTTGGTGGCGGTGCTTGCCGAGGCGCCGGCGGATGTGATGGCGCGAACCTTCCTGCTGGGTGCGCTCTACGGAATCGGCGGAACGGCCTTTGGCGTGGCCATCCGCTACATCGGCTTCTCCATCACCTATGCCATCGCCATCGGCATCTCCTGCGTGCTGGGGACGATGGTCACTCCATTGCTTTCCGGCCAGCTGGCGGCCGTCTTTAACCAGACAGGCGCGGGCTGGGTGCTGGCAGGCGTGGCCGTGGCCACAGGCGGCATTCTGGTGTCAGGCCTCGCCGGGTGGCTCAAAGACATTGACCTGCGCACCTCTGACAGCATGCCCAAGGGCTTTCACTTCGGCAAGGGGATCTTCTTTTGCGTGCTGGCCGGCTTGCTTTCTGCGGTCTTCGGAATCTCTTTGGACGCGGGCAGGCCGTTGGCCGTGCTTGCCTCGGCGCATGGCGCAGGCCAGTTTGAAGGCAACGTGGTTTACATCTTCTCCTGCGGCGGCGCCTTCTTTACGACTGCGCTTTACTGCCTTTTTCTGCATGTGCGCAACCGCTCGCTGGGCGAATATGTCGAGCTGCCGGCCGGCGAAATCAAAGCCGCTTTGCCCTTCAACTTTTCCATGGCCACGCTCACCGGCTTTCTATGGTATGGGCAGTTCTTCTTTTACGGCCTGGGCCATGTGCGCATGGGGGCTTACAAGTTCACAAGCTGGGCCATTCACATGGCCATGCTGGTCTTTTTCAGCGCAGTTGTGGGGGTGGCGTTGCGCGAGTGGAAAGGATGCCGTGCGCGCACCTGGACGACCCTGCTGGGCGCGCTGCTGGTGCTGTTGACCGCCGTGGGGCTCATGACCTACGGCAACTATCTGGGTTCGCCGCCCTGAGCGCCGTAATTGAACCCGAGCGTGAGGCGATTGCCATGCGGAAGCGGCTCCCAACGCAGGCTGCCCGCAAACTTGCGCATCAGATGGATGCCCTGCCCCCCCGGCTTGATTTCATCCGGTGAGGCAGGCGCCGGGCTCTCTGTGAATTCGCATGCATTGAAGACCGGCGCATTATCTTCAATCGTGAATATCAGATCACCGTTTGCGGTTGCGCTGAAGTGAACGGTAAGGCTGTGGTGCGTCTCGCATTTGTAGCCGTGTCGGATGACATTCGAGAGCGCTTCTTCCAGGCAGAGGTTGATGGCAAAAACCGTCGCTTCAGGGATGGAATGCTCGGCCGCCAGCCGGTCAACCCAGGGCCGGACCTGCGTCAGCTCTGCCAACCTGCTTTTCAGGCTCAGATGTGCTTCCGCCTTTTGGGTGACGTCGGGCATGAGCGGGGCCTGGCGGCCGCTACCTTATTGAAGTGCGGCCAGAGCGGAGCTGAGTTCGTGATGGATAGGAATCAGCGTATCGATATTGGCGGCCTTCAAGACTTCCTCAACCATCGGTACCGGCCCAAACACAACCACCTTGCCTCCGTGCCGCCGCACCGCCTGCGCCGGGACGACCAGGGAGCGCAGGCCCATGGAGCCCAGGAACGTAACCTTCTGCAGATCGACAAGCAGGAGTTGGCTGCTGCCCCCAATCACGTTCATCTTCAAATCGACGGCCGCCGCGCCTTCAATATCCAGTCGCCCGTCGAGAATCACCCGGGTTACGCCGCCACCCATCTCTTCTATCGCTATTTGCATTACAAAGTTCCTTCCGTGCCGCAGTCTCGCAGGCGGCTGCCCGCGTGGACGCCTGTCGGCCTTTACGCCCGCCATCCCCACCTGTGCGGGGGGATGGACTGCCGGTATCGTACCGGGCAATTGTGACAGTTCTGTTAAAGCCCGGTGCGCCCCAGTCGCCGATTCAGCAACTTGGACGCAGGACAGATCCGCTAATCTGGGACAGAGCCGGTTTGGCTTCGCACCCGCTTCGCCCTACAATGCAAAAGAAGGCTCGGCGGCCCGCATCGGGAATCTCTCTGCCACACCGTGGCCGCTGTGAGTCAAAGAAGGGCCTGTAGCTCAACGGTTAGAGCAGGGGACTCATAATCCCTTGGTTGGGGGTTCGAATCCCTCCGGGCCCACCAAGATACTACCGACTGTAATACACATAATATGAACAATTTAGAGAACAAATTATGCCCTGGATTGGTGGGCTCAATTCCGCCTGGAGTCTGTCCTGGTGGCTGTTTTGGTGGCTGTTTGGCCCTTCTTCAGGCCCCGGCGGGATCTGCCTGCAGATTTGGCAATTCGCTCAACCGCTACGAGTTTGTGGGCGGGATTAAGGTGGGCGTATCGGGCGCTCATCTGGATCGTTTTATGCCCGGCCAGTTCCTGGATCTCCTTGAGGGAGGCTCCGGACATAGCCAGCCATGAACAAAATGTATGGCGATTGGTGTGCCAGGTGTAGCCGGTGATGCCTGCCTCTTTCAGAGCGGGCTTGAACCACCACCGTTGCACAAAATCGACCGCATTGCAGGGGAACACCCGCTCGTTCGGTTTTGGGTGTCTTTCGGATTTGGTTTGAACCAAGGCCTTCAATGCAGTTGCATTCAAGGCCACCGTCCGCGCTGAACCATTCTTCGTATCGCTCAGTTCGATGACGCGCCGATCCCACTTTATCTGGGAAAGGACGACTGTGAATTGTTCGGACAGGCGCATGCCGGTATGGACGCTGACGATGAACGCGGGGAGTTGGTCCGGGTAACGCTTCTTAACGACCTTCGCCAGACGATCATATTCTTCAAAACTGAGAAACCGCAGCCTTTCATTGTCCTCGCGTCTTTGATGTACGAGCCTTGCCGGGTTCGAGGTCACCTTTGCATTGACCATGCCTTCCCGGAAGCAGAGTGACAGGAAGCTCTTGTATCAGTTCGAGGTTGCCGCCGTTTTGCAATGGGATGTCAGCCAGCGGTCGATCTCTTGAGGGGTGATAGATGCAGCATCCCGATCCCCCATGGCCTTTCGTACGATTTCACCCTTGACTGTATAGCCCTTGGAACTTTTGTTGTGGGCTTTGGCAAACTCAACGGCATCATCAATCAAATCGCCGAGTGAGACGGTCTTTCCGCTGCGCAGCCTCGGCAACTTCCGGCCTTCCAATGCATCGGTCTTCCGCTTCCGGTAGAGATCGATCGCCGCCTGCCTGCGGCCGACCTTTTCACGGTGGCGCACACCACCTGCGTAATAGTTGATCCACCATTCGCCAGAACCCGGGGGCTTCTCATATACGCCGCGAACCGCCTTCACTTCCTTCGCCATGGTCACTCTCTTGAACGCTGCTTCATCAGATGTCGATTCTGACACAACCAAATGGAGCAGTCAGCTTTGGTTAGCTGCAAAGCCCAGCGGTTGTGATGTGGCTCACATTGTTGATTTTTAAATGGTTAAGAACAGAAATACTGCAGCTTCTCCGAGAAGTGAAGCTTATAATCCAAACAGCTGGGCTCCACGCCCGGCAAATCAGGCTCCCCTACCAACCGCCAGGGGAAAAGGGAAGAGAATCGGGAAAGGCCAATGGGCCTGAACCGATTCCGCCGGAATCTCGAGCCGGCCGCAAGGGTAGACATGAGCTGCCGAGGAAGGTGAAAGCCAATTGGCTGTAGCTGGACTCACCGAACTCTCCGTTCGGGCACTACCAAGGTAAGAGGTGTTGCGACAGCAAATGAGCTGAAGGCAACACGCGCCGTCGCGCTCCGGTCATCGTAGCGATCCCAATTCTGTGAGGAAAGCTGTATGTGCAGGAGAATTAGGACTGGAACGCAGGCTATTGAGCATAGCCGGGCGACGGTTGAGAAACTGCGGTATGACCGCGAGAGCGCGGCGTTCGCGCTCGATATGAGTGTCAGGGCTATCGATTATCGGCTGGCCAGCGGCGAACTCGAGAGCTTCCGCGACGGAAGCAAAAGGTACATCACTGCCAGCGCCCTGAAGCGGTATGCGAGTCGCAACCACTTCAACGGGTTGATTGACACCGAGAAGAAACGGAAGGTGGCCTGACAAGCATAAGGGCACTGAAGACGACGATCACTCCGATTTTCGATAACCTGGGTGTCCGGCTCAACGAGCCGGACACCCAGATCAAAAGCAACCAGTCACTCGCCGGAAAGTGTCCCGGTGTCATTTCGATAATGCGCCTTTTCTCGAGATCTTCCGGCACACTAAAGAATCCCTACCCAACTTCAGCTAGGATCTTGGCCGATCTGCATCGGTCCCAATCCCACACACCTATGAATCAAATCCCGTTTGAGGCCTTTTGTCACGCATCTGGGGGCCTTTACGGCAGACCCTTGGAGATCTACGGGGATGGGAAGTCAAATGTTCAGCAGCTTCAATTGGGAAGTCTGCCGTCGGTCCAGTCCGAATTTAGAAATGGGGCTCGCTCCGCAAGCGAGTTCAATCGCCCTGTTCCAGACACAGACATCAGAACTCTCTTGATAGGTCCAGAGAGCAAGCCTTCAGGCGATCCAGGCGACAGTGTGGTCATCGCCAATCGCGGTTTGGTCAGGCCGACGGTGACGAGCAATTTCATCGAGGGGTTGGCCAGTGAAGTGAGTTTGGCAAGTAACGTTGGCCCACTTCTGGCAGTTAACTCTGGTCCATCAGTGGCAGTTGCGGGACAAGGTGAAGGGATGGAGATGCGCTGTGCTCCGGGCTGGAGCTTAGAGGAAGCCCGGAGCACAGCATGGGCATTCGATCAGCCCTTGGTTTTAGTCCCGCCTTTCTCGACGATTCCGCGATTTGAGCGCAGGGAGGCAACCGCTAGAGGGGCTCCACTATACTGCTTGTGGCCAATGGCAGGGGAGGATGATTGACGGGAACCGTGCGGGCACCATGGGCAAAGACGGACGTGGCCGGAGGAGGATCACATCACCTTGCTCACCATTGTGCAGATGTAGCTGCATGCTTTGAGGCGATTTCATGCCTGCCAGTTTTTCGAGGGCGGATGGAAAGGGCAGCAGGCGGACTGCTAGACGAAGCTACCCTATCCAGGCTATCGGTTCTTGCCTTCTTGCACGATGCAGGAAAGCTACACCCGGGGTTTCAGGCAAGAGGCTGGCCTAACGGTGATTGGCACGGGCCTCGCCGGGGACACACAAGGGAAGGTTTGGCGATCTTCTTGGAGCATGATCTCGGAGCTATCGCCCTTCATCTTGGCAAAGCGGAGATGTTCGGATGGGGTTTAGGGCGGGACGCTGGGTTGCTATTCGCTGTGCTGGCGCACCATGGGCGCCCGATCGACAGTGACTTCACCGCGGCCAAGTCCTGGGAGCTGGTGAAGACCCCTCACTTCACATACGATCCTATTTCAGCGTCAATGGAAATCGGCATCATGCTTCGCTGCTGGTTTCCCGAAGCGTTCCTATCCAAGACAGATCTGCTCCCATCTAGACCCCAATTTGCTCATTTGTTCGCTGGCCTTGTCTCTCTTGCGGACTGGCTGGGTTCGGACAAGAAATTCTTTCCTTTCGTGCAAGATCTGGATGAGGACTACATAAGTCGTGCGCGTACCCAGGCCCGCCATGCTGTCTCAGCTATTGGACTCGACGTTGCGGCGCATAGACAGGGGGTCGCCGGAAGAACTGGATTCCGTGATGCCACCGGATTCACCAAGCCGAACGCACAGCAGAGTCTTGTTGCTTCAGCTTCATTGGCTGATCAACTCCTCATCTTGGAATCAGAGACGGGATCAGGAAAGACCGAGGCAGCCTTTTGGAGGTTTGCCCGTCTCTTCGAGGCGGGGATTGTAGACGGCCTGTATTTTGCCCTGCCCACACGCGCCGCAGCGATGCAGCTCCACCATCGTGTGCAGCAGATGCTCAAGACGTACTTCGGCTCCCACGCTCCGGAGGCGGTTCTCGCAGTGCCCGGGTACACCAGAGCGGGCGATGCAGAAGGCCAAGCACTTCCTGGCTGGAAAGTCCGCTGGGACGACGACGGCAATGCTGCCGAAGAGAAGCTTGCCAGCCGCTGGGCTGCGGAAAGCGCAAAGCGATACCTGGCCGCGACGATTGCGGTTGGCACGGTAGATCAGGCGATGCTCGGCGCGCTCCGTGTCAAGCATGCGCATCTCCGCGCAGCAGCTGTCTCACGGAGCCTGCTTGTCATCGATGAGGTGCATGCCAGCGACAGCTACATGACCGAAGTGCAGGGACACTTAATAAAGATGCACCTCGATTGTGGCGGCCACGCCTTGCTGATGTCCGCGACACTGGGCGCACGCGTGCGATCCAAGTGGCTTCAAGTTGCGTTGCCGACATATGAGGAAGCAGTGCAAGCAGCGTACCCGGCAGTGTGGTCCAGCGGCCAGGCGCCTCCAGCAACGGCGGAATCAGGCTCCAAACCCAAGAATGTTGGAATGGCAGTACTGGCCACAATGGACCCGGATCCATGCGCAGGCCTTGCGGTGGATGCCGCACGGCATGGCGCTCGAGTCCTGATTGTCCGGAATACGGTGGAGGCAGCCGTGGCAACCTGGCAAGCCGTGCGGCAAGCAGCCGGTCAGCAGTTCTTGCTGCGCGCCAACGACGGCCCATCGCTGCATCATGGCCGTTTTGCGGCAGAAGATCGCCGGTTGCTCGACAGAGAAGTGGAAAAAGCTCTATCTCCAAAGGCTCGGAATGATCGTGGGGTTATTGTCATTGGCACGCAAACACTGGAGCAGAGTCTCGACATTGATTCCGATATTCTCTTTACTGACCTCTGCCCAGTGGACGTTTTGCTACAGCGAATCGGACGGCTCCATCGCAATGCGTCGCTCTCTCGGCCCTCTGGGTTTCAGGTACCACAATGCTACGTCCTGGTTCCGGCGCAAGGCCTTTCCAGGCTCCTCAAGCCGGACTTTGAAAATGGCCTTGGGGCATGGAAGAACAATGGCGTCTACGAAGGCATCTATCGCGATCTTTCGATTCTGGAACTGACTCGAAGGCTCGCAGAGTCCTTTGCCATCTGGGAACTTCCAGCTATGAACCGGATGCTGGTGGAGAGTGCAACGCACCCGGAGCGCATCGCGGAACTGCATGAGGAAATGGGGCAGGAGTGGACCAAATATTCGAATCAGGTGATTGGGGCAGAGCTTGCCAATCAAGGCATGGCAAGGAACGTGTTGCTCCCCTTCAAGACTCCTTTCAGCGAGGTTAGGTTCCCGACGGATGAAGAGCGGATCCGGACAAGGCTGGGTGGGGAAGGCGCCCGCATTGAGTTTGTCGAGCCAGTGAAAAGCTCCCTGGGCGAAGAGATTCGGTGGATTTCCTTGCCGGAACACTGGTCGCACGGTGTCGATGCAGATACTCCTGTTAAACCAGAGTTTACAGAACACGGAATTCAGTTTGTTGTCGGGAGTACGATGTTGTCCTACGACAGACGAGGGTTGATGAAGGTGCGCAAGTGAGTCAGACGGACTGGAACCTCTTGACGGCTCCATTGCTTCGGTCTTTGCCGGGCGGTTGGGTAACTCTCCCTGGCATGCTAGCGTGTTTGGCGCGTGATGAGGTTGATAGCTTTCCCGCTTTGCGGCCGCACCAAGCTCCATCCTGGCACATGTTTCTGGTCCAGTTGGCCGCTTTGGGACTGCATCGGGCGGGGATTGACGCCCTTCCGACGACCGAGTCGGAGTGGGTTAAGGTGTTACGAGGGCTGACTCTCGAGTTTCCCGGCGATGAGCCTTGGCGTCTCGTGGTGGAAGACCCAAGCAAGCCTGCGTTCATGCAGTCGCCGATCCCTCACGAGGCGGAGGTACAGGAGCCCATAGCGACGCCCGACGCGCTGGATCTGTTGACCACGGCGCGCAATCATGATTTGAAGCGAGGAATTGCGAGAATCGCTTCATCGGACGATTGGATATTTGCTTTGGTGTGCCTGCAGACCATGGCGCCATCCGGCGGTGGGCAGGGTGGGTACCGGCAAATTGCGCGGATCAAGGGCGGCTGGTCATTTAGACCATTTGCTGCACTTGAGCCGCTGGACCCTCTAAAGCCATGTTCCTATGCAAGTTTTGGCGCCGCTTTCAGGCGGAATGTGAGGGTTCTCCTCTCGACTCGTGAGAGTCTGCTCTTATCTGATGAAATCCATAAGAAAAATGGCGGGATTGCCCTTCTTTGGACATGTCAATGGGAAGAAGGAAGCCCCTTACAACTTCAAGAACTTGATCTTTGGTTCATTGAGGTGTCGAGGCGAATCCGCCTGAGCTTTGAAGGAGGAAAGATTGTTGCGGCTAAGGGGACGGCAAGAGGCCCCAGGGTCGCGGCCGAACAATTCAATGGGAGCATAGGTGACCCTTGGGCTCCAGTCCATCGGACGAAGAACGAGATGTTCAGTCTTGGCTCTAGAGGATTTGACTACAAGCTCATTGTGGATCTATTCATCAGCCGCGAGGATTGGATTGTTCCGGTTCTTGCTGAGCACTCTGACATCGATGACGAGAACGGGATGTTCGCCCTTGTCCTACATGCGTTTTCTCATGATAAGAAAGGGAATTCAAGGGGCCTCAGGTCGCGCGTGCTCCCGATAGGCGGGAGGACTGCTCGCGTCCTGAGACTGGGTCCAAAACGTGATGCACTGCACGAGTTGGCTTGTGAGCAAGTCAGGGAAATCGAGACATATCACGAGGCACTTCGTCATTCGCTCGCTTTGTTTGCGGGGAGTGGTGACCAGGAAAAGTGCGATAAAGACAAGCGAGAGAAGAAGAAGTTCTATCCGCGCGCTTCGGCGGCCAAGACGAGCTTTGACCGCGCAGCCGACGAAGTCTTCTTCGAACACCTGTGGGCACGCTTCGAAGCGCAGGACGAGGGCCCGGAGAGGCTCAAGTTCGAGGCTGAGCAATTTGCCCGCGTGCTCTATCAACGCGCGAATGTCGTTTTTGAGGATGCTCTTCCAGCGATTCCTTGTCCGAGTCTCTACCGTCCCCGTGCAGAGGCGCGTGCACGCAGCAAGTTCCAGAGCATAGTTCGATTTGCCTTCCCGGAACTCTTCCCATCACCCGTCACTCAGGAGAACAACGATGCCGTCGCTCGATGAAAAGGTAGAAGCCGTTTCACAGCGGTTGCTTGGGCTTGACTCCGGCCCACTTGCGGAGTTGCGACGCATGGAGCCTGGCGGCCCAGGCACTCCGATATTCTGGCGGCTGGCCGCGGAGCACGGATTTGGCGACGCAGAGGCTACGCAGCGATGGATGCAGATCGTTCGCATTCTCGCGATTCTCACCCCCAAGTCTCACCTGAACCCGGCGGTGCGTTTGCATGATCGGGCCCGTCAACTGGGTCGGGTACTCTGTGACGGAGGCAACCAGGCCTGGCCATCGGACCCCAAAAACCCTCGGCCCGCGCTGTCTGAAACACGCTTTGCGCGTCTGCTTGCAACTCCTACGGTACAGCGCGGAGAGGCTCTTGAGCGAATCGCTCGGATGCTGGCTCGAACTCGCACGCCGGAGGTGGGAATCAACTGCACCGAGATTGCGTGTTTGCTTCTGCAAGCCGACGATTCGCAGCCGATTCAAAACCTGGCTCGGGACTACTATCGCAGGCTCGACCCTGCTGACCGCAACGCAACCAAGGAAGGAACCACCGAATGACCCCCGTCCGCTTTCTACAAATTCACACACTCCATTCGTACACGGCCGCTCTGTTGAACCGTGATGACAGTGGTCTGGCAAAGCGCCTACCCTATGGCGGTATCCTACGCACGCGCATCTCTTCCCAGTGCCTCAAACGGCATTGGCGCAAACCGGACAGAAACTCGAAGGTTGACCTCGAACCTCATGCGATCAGCAAAGTCGAGGGATTCGTCGATTCTTTCCGCTCCCGTGAACTGGTGACAAAGAAGGTTTTCGACCCCTTGCGGGAAAAGCATCCGGAAAAGAGTGAGGTGCTAAAGGCGCTGGAGCTGGAGTTTCAGAAGGCTGTTTACGGCGAGGATAAAGGTGCTGAAAAGAGGACTCGCCAAACGCTATTGTTCGGTGCTCCGGAACTTGCATGGCTCGCCGGGGAAGCCGAGAAACTCGCAAACAGTGTCTCGGATGCCAGGGCTGCAAAGAAGGCAGTGGAAGAATGGTCTGGCGGCGGAAAGGACAAGAAGGAGTTCAAGAAGAACATAGAGGCACTGCGAGAAATTACTGCTTTGCCTGGAGGATTGGTCGCCGCGCTATTCGGTCGAATGGTTACCTCCGATCCCGCAGCCAACATTGAAGCTCCTGTTCATGTGGCCCATGCTTTCACGGTGCATGCCGCTGAGACGGAAAGCGACTACTTCACCGCGGTCGACGATCTCAAGGCGGAGGATGACGACAGTGGAGCCGACACGATTCAAGAGACGGAACTGACCTCTGGGCTCTACTACGGTTACGTCGTCATCGATCTCGCCGGTCTGATCAAGAACTGTGGCGGAGACGCGGATCTCGCTTCAGCGAAGAAGCTCGCCGGCAGCATTGTCCATAACCTGCTGTATCTGATTGCCGAAGTATCCCCAGGCGCCAAGCTCGGCTCGACGGCGCCCTATGATCGCGCCAGCTTCCTCCTGGTTGAAGCGGGTGACCGTCAGCCGCGCAGCCTTGCCGGCGCATTCCGAAAGCCTGTCAATGCAGAACTGGACGCGGCAGTAACGGCTCTGAATAGCCATCTGAAGAAGCTCGATGATGCCTATGCAACCGGCGAGGCTCGGCAATATCTTTCGCTGTCGGATGTTGAAACGAATTGCGGAACGAAGGCCACTCTTGCCGATTTAGCTGTTTGGGTCCAAAGCCGCGTCGGAGACGTGCAGTGAGTGCAGAACACATTTGGCTTGTCTTGCGCCTTGAGGCGCCACTCCTCGCCTTTGGAGGCGTGACCATCGACCAGGTAGGCATCACACGCGATTTTCCCGCGGCGTCGATGATCACCGGGTTGCTCGCCAATGCTCTCGGCTGGCAGAGAACTGAGTGGCAGGCACACCAAGCTCTTCAGGACCGGCTGATCTTCGCGGTACGGCGTGACCGTGAGAACCCTTCAGGCATCCTGATCGATATGCAGAACGCACGGCTATTTGCAAGAGAGGCCGGTTGGACCACCTTTGGCATTCCTGAAGGTCGAAACAAGGACAGTCCGTCCTTTGGGGCGGAAGATCGAACCGTCTCTCGGGAACTGGGCAAGTACCTCACTCACCGCCGACAGCGGGAGTACCACGCCGACGCGTGCGTGACCGTTGTTCTGCGACTTGACCCCGCGGAGGACTCACCAGATCTGGATACGATCGCAGAGGCGCTGGACCGTCCTGCGAGGCCGATCTTCCTGGGGCGCAAGCCATGCTTACCGTCTTCCCCTCTTCGGGGAGGCAGTGTATCGGCTTCGTCAGCATACGAGGCCCTGCGGAGGGTCCCGGCCGTTGACGCGCAGCACAAGCCAATGCGTGCCTTGTGGCCGCAGCTGGAGGGTCCCAACGAGGGCCGTGAAGTACATCGCATTGTCGCATTGCCTGACATCCGCAACTGGAAGACAGGACTGCATGGGGGAACACGTTTGGTTGTCGAAGGCACGGTCCTGCCCGAGGGGGTGCCCGCTTGAGTCTTCTCTACCTCATTCGTATTCCCATGTCGTTTCCACAGTTGGGCCGCTGGGCAGCTCTCAGGAACTACGGATTCACCGTTCGGCGGGGTCTCAAAGGCATGGAAAACGATGCGGGGTTCGATGAAGGTCGCGCCCTCCATCATCTGCTTTCAGAGACGTTTGGTAAGGGCATTCTTCACCCCTTTCGACATTTTGTTGCGCCCGGGGGTATGCACGCCGAGGTCTATGCGTACAGCCCCATCGACGCAGTTCGGCTTCGCGAAGCGGCGCAGACGTATGCCCTGCCGGAGACACTTGAGATTATCGATCCCGCCAAGCTTGCCGCGAAAGCGATGCCTGAAGTGTGGCGTACCGGTCGTCGGCTCGGCTTTGAAATCCGCGTCCGGCCGGTTAGCCGCATCCACAGCCTTCTGCACTCCGCTGGCGTAGCCTTTGCCAAGGGCGCTGAGGTCGACGTCTTTCTTGTCGAGGCGTTGCGCCGCTTTCCCGCAAGCGAAAATGCCGATGCGAATATGCTCAAGGCCGGCCGCACCCGGGAGGCCGTGTATGCTGATTGGCTGGCCGAGAGGATGGAGGGCGCCGCGACTCCGCAACCAGGTATCCGCCTGACACGCTTTCAGCGTCTGCGCGCAGCTCGTGGAGGCTCCTCCCCGGAAGGCCCGGACGCGATCCTGCAAGGCGACCTCATCGTGAACGACCCGGAGCGTTTTCAGGCGGTGCTCGCCCAGGGCGTCGGGCGCCACAAAGCCTATGGCTTCGGCATGTTACTCTTGCGCCCGCCACGGAGCGCTTGATGTTAGCCGGCCGCCTCGGCCTTGAAAAGGCGCGCATTCCCCATGCCGACCGCCACGGCTTGGTCTGGCTTGAACGTGGGCGCCTTGAAGTTGAAGACGGCTGCCTGCGCTTTATCACTGCCGGTGGCGGCGACCTGGACCCCGGCAACTATCAGATCCCCCACCAGGCCGTCTCGATCATTCTGCTTGGACCTGGATCCAGCGTTACCCACGATGCGCTGCGGTTGCTGGCCCGCCACGGCTGCGCATTGGCAGCCGTCGGCGAGGGAGCTGTGCGGTTCTACACGGCACCGCCGCTCCTGCCAGACAGTTCCGCTGCAGCACGTTCCCAAGTCATGCTCTGGGCCGACCCGAAATCACGGATGGAAGTTGCCCGGGCAATGTACGCCATGCGCTTCGGGGAGTTCGTTCTCACCCGCGATGTCAATACTCTTCGCGGGCAGGAGGGCGCCCGCATCAAGCGCAGCTATCAGCTTGCGGCTCAGCGATTCGGCATTCCTTGGAACGGCCGCCTCTATGATCGCGCCAACCCCGACGCAAGCGATGCGCCGAATCAGGCGCTGAACCATGCCGCCACCGCCATGTCCGCGGCGGCCACTGTTGCGGTGGCTTCGCTTGCAGCAATCCCGCAACTGGGCTTCATTCATGAAGATTCCGGGCAAGCCTTCGTCCTCGACATCGCCGATCTCTACCGCCACGATGTCACCCTTGAAATAGCATTCGGGGCAATCCAGGAATCGCTCAAATCCAAAGAGCCTTTCGAACGTCTCGTCCGACGCCGGGCTGCCAAGCTCCTCCGTCAGCGCGCTGTTATCCCAAGCATGATCGACAAGATCAAGACATTGCTCCACATTGACGCAGCTTCTCCACCGGAGAAGGAGCCAACAGCCTGATGCCCATGGTCGTCGTCATCACACGAGATGTCGAGTTTCGTTACAGGGGATTTCTCGGTTCAGCCATGCTCGAACTTGCCCCTGGCGTCTACGCCCATCCGCGCATGAGTGCGGGGGTCCGCTCCCGCATCTGGGATGTTCTCTCCGCCTGGTACAGCGAACTCTACAAAGGAAGCATCCTCATGACCTGGGCCGATACCGGCGCCAGTGGAGGTCTCGGCCTCGCCACTCTAGGTGAACCGCCCAAGAGCATCGTCTCGCACGACGGCATGCTCCTTGTTCGGCGCTCCCTTTCAGACAACCAGGATAAGCCGACACCGCCAGCTCCTTGACAACTGCATAAACTCAAAGAGTTACGATGGAGAGGTTCCCCCGCCCACGCGGGGATAGACCCCTCAAAGCTGATTTTTATGCGGGTTCTGCGGCGGTTCCCCCGCCCACGCGGGGATAGACCCGTAAGTGAAGACATGAAAGAGGATATCAAAGCGGTTCCCCCGCCCACGCGGGGATAGACCCCATCTTGCGGTATATCCTGAGCGGCAAGCTGAGGTTCCCCCGCCCACGCGGGGATAGACCCGGAGCGGTGGCGCTCGGGATTCAGAAGGTCTAGGTTCCCCCGCCCACGCGGGGATAGACCCAATTCTCTTGGTTGGCGGCGTGGCTCTTGTGGGGTTCCCCCGCCCACGCGGGGATAGACCCTTTCCGCAGTTGGGGCATTTGCCCACAAGCTGGGTTCCCCCGCCCACGCGGGGATAGACCCTCTACTGCTGCCTTTGTTGCGGTAACGGGCATGGTTCCCCCGCCCACGCGGGGATAGACCCGGCATAGAGCGACGGCCCTCTGGCCATCGCTCGGTTCCCCCGCCCACGCGGGGATAGACCCTCGGGCACCAGGGGCCGCCCGCCAGGCAGGAAGGTTCCCCCGCCCACGCGGGGATAGACCCCTGCGTGACCTGTTCACCGCCGATGGTGGCCTGGTTCCCCCGCCCACGCGGGGATAGACCCCAGCCCCCACGCTCCCGCGCCCTTTTCTGCGCGGTTCCCCCGCCCACGCGGGGATAGACCCCGCTCGGTCTCGTCGATGAAGAACATGCGGTGGGTTCCCCCGCCCACGCGGGGATAGACCCGTCATCAAGGCGGGCCGCTATGGGTTCATCCAGGTTCCCCCGCCCACGCGGGGATAGACCCAGTTTGTGAACAACCTCAAAGCTCTCGGCTACGGTTCCCCCGCCCACGCGGGGATAGACCCTGGGGAGTCACGACCTCAAGTTTCGACGCCATGGTTCCCCCGCCCACGCGGGGATGGACCCGGTAAGCACCCGGTCAAGCCCGCGCCCGTGCCGGTTCCCCCGCCCACGCGGGGATAGACCCCCATCACTCTTCTGAAAGGAAACACCATGACCGGTTCCCCCGCCCACGCGGGGATAGACCCGACGACGCGCAGCAGTGTCCGGCTTCACTCAGGGTTCCCCCGCCCACGCGGGGATAGACCCCCGTCCGAGCTGGCATCAGACACGCTCCGCCAGGTTCCCCCGCCCACGCGGGGATAGACCCAGGTCTCACCCGTACCCGTAGCGGATGCGTGCGGTTCCCCCGCCCACGCGGGGATAGACCCGCCTCACGCACCGGCTCGATGGCGTCCAGAAGGGTTCCCCCGCCCACGCGGGGATAGACCCTCCGAAGTATGACTATTTTCACACCAATGCTCGGTTCCCCCGCCCACGCGGGGATAGACCCTTGGCCAGGTTGTGCTTCAGCTTCCAGGCGGCGGTTCCCCCGCCCACGCGGGGATAGACCCAAATCCGTCAGTACGTTGGTCTTGATGCTGGAGGTTCCCCCGCCCACGCGGGGATAGACCCTCTTCGACAATCCGCTGCACGTTGAAAAGACGGGTTCCCCCGCCCACGCGGGGATAGACCCTTGAAGGCGCGCAAAGACAAGAAGAAGGAGAAGGTTCCCCCGCCCACGCGGGGATAGACCCGCGGCTCAGATCGAGGCCGCATTACACGCCGCGGTTCCCCCGCCCACGCGGGGATAGACCCATGGTGGCTCCAGTGGTGCGGGTTAGTAGCGTGGTTCCCCCGCCCACGCGGGGATAGACCCCGGCCATCCACGGGGTGCATCCACTCGCGGCCGGTTCCCCCGCCCACGCGGGGATAGACCCCGCTCCAGCAGCTTGAATTGCACAGGTGAAAAGGTTCCCCCGCCCACGCGGGGATAGACCCCACGAGCTGTGCGCGCTGGGCCTGATTATGAAGGTTCCCCCGCCCACGCGGGGATAGACCCTTGTGACACAGATCAACGAGACGACGCGCTCGGGTTCCCCCGCCCACGCGGGGATAGACCCTGGTCAGGCCGTCGATACAGACGGCTCATTGCGGTTCCCCCGCCCACGCGGGGATAGACCCACTTGTACCATGAGAGTGTCCTGTTGTCCCCAGGTTCCCCCGCCCACGCGGGGATAGACCCGCCTGGACGCCATCATCTTGTCTCACTGGCCCGGTTCCCCCGCCCACGCGGGGATAGACCCGTGCTCGCCCAGCAAGTGGCGGCGGCACATAAGGTTCCCCCGCCCACGCGGGGATAGACCTTGATCACCGGCGGAGGGCCGGAAGGCGCCGTGGGTTCCCCCGCCCACGCGGGGATAGACCCGCTGGCTACTACGGAATGCGCTCTGCTGTACCGGTTCCCCCGCCCACGCGGGGATAGACCCTGCTACAAAGCCAAATGCACTCAGCCCCAATCGGTTCCCCCGCCCACGCGGGGATAGACCCTCCGATGTGCGAGTGACGGTGAGACTGAAAAAGGTTCCCCCGCCCACGCGGGGATAGACCCTGGGAGGAGGTTATTGCGTCAGCCCCACTCGCGGTTCCCCCGCCCACGCGGGGATAGACCGCTCCGATGCCGGTGACGGTGCGCTTTTCCTCAGGTTCCCCCGCCCACGCGGGGATAGACCCCTGGACCGCGACGTGCGCGGAGTGCTGCAAGAGGTTCCCCCGCCCACGCGGGGATAGACCCGGAGCGTTGATGGCGACGGCAGCGCGGAAGACGGTTCCCCCGCCCACGCGGGGATAGACCCCTTAGTCCATTCGGACGGAATGAGAGACAAGTGGTTCTCCCGCCCACGCGGGGATAGACCCATTGGGAAGTATTCCCTACCAGAGCGGCGCGAGGTTCCCCCGCCCACGCGGGGATAGACCCCCTGCCATGGTCTGATGACGGATGGCAATTGCGGTTCCCCCGCCCACGCGGGGATAGACCCCACACGGGACAACGGCGTAGTCAACTTCTTGCGGTTCCCCCGCCCACGCGGGGATAGACCCTCCCCGATCTGCTTCTTCACGGCAGAATGGTGTGCGGACTTGGTACCCCTTCATCCGGTGAAGAGGCACCTAACAGATAAGGTTGGGTTGCGAGGCTGACATCCGGGCTTTATCGGCTGGCCCACGGGCCCATAGAACTGGAATTCCAGCGGAGTAATAATGACTTTCCTGCTTTTGAGTCGCTTGATTACCTGAAACGATGTAATTCCCTTAAGGCTGTTGATCCACGGAAGGAGTGCGCAGTCGGTTTGTCTTGGACGTGCAACATGCCAGGGTTCATTAAATCGTCTAAGGCTAGGCCAGCGCTACGGGCTGCCATGATCAGAATCTCGCCCGCACAGCGGGCATCCTCTGCCGCACTGTGGGTTTTGTATGTGATCCCGAATGTGCGAGCAAGACTGGGAAGCTTGTGGTTGGGAAGATGTGGCCACGCAATACGGGCCAAATGGCAGGTGTCGATCCAGGTTTCCACGCGGA
>Ga0364874_10545_pt1 | contig 19489 bp, 21 predicted proteins | sample ExccelAu500001D4_2_FD_206922 | JGI IMG/M metagenome (GOLD analysis project Ga0364874, IMG submission 206922) | Enriched cells from Trout Bog Lake Hypolimnion, Wisconsin, USA - BchlTB.Aug07.5000.01.D4 | ecosystem: Environmental > Aquatic > Freshwater > Lake > Hypolimnion/Profundal zone | place... | reverse complement strand
TTTCTCTTGTGTTTTTGATTGATTTTGAAGATTAAAGTCACCCAAACCAAAGTCACATTCATCAACACACATAAGGAGTAATTACGATGAAAAAATTATTACTAGCAACTCTAGCTATTGCATTCGTCACATCTCTGGCGGCATGCAGTGGAATGAGCACCACCTCTCCAGTTGTGGGAGATATTTGTGGGCCGCAAAATAAAAATGAGCTACGCTGCCAGGGAGGCTAGAACTTACCTTCTCGCAAAAAGCCCATTCGCGCTAACTATGCGAGCTCTTTTGGCGCTCGGTAAAGCTTCTTGAGAAGCTTTACCGATTATTCTTAGGAGGTATAAACCCCCAAGAAATACAACTTTTGGCTCCAAAAATCTGTGCCACGTCAGTCAATCGAGGATAGTTATGGTTAAATCTAACCCATAAACATCGCTATCTCCATTGAAACTTCGTAAGTTCATAGCCCTTCTAATTGCCTTCAGCGTTCTTGCTTTTAATGTTGCAAGTGCGAATAACTTTATTCACAGAGGACTAGAGCGATCAAAAGCCTACTTGGCACATGCACAAGAAGTAGAAGGTTATGCCAGCGTACACGTAAACCATTCTGTAGATAAAGGCACTGCCTCCCACGACCTCAATCTAACCTTCAATGCCCTTGCAGTACCCAGCGAATCAACCGACATCAATTTCAACATTGAAAAGACTAGAACATTCAACTCTACTGAGAGCGCCCTTTCATTAGAAGATCTGAATTATTCCTCATACAAACCCCCTAAAACAATTCACTCAATTTAGATATTTTTGGCATTGCTTTTGGCATTGCCTTGTTGAGTCAATCCACCCTCACTTATTTGCGATCTTTAAGGATTTAGCCTTTGAGTTTAGGGGTTGTTTATGGGGCATTTTATGGGCACACCCAATACGTCAGCCTATGTAGAGCTTATTAAAAGTAAGCGCAAATTACATGAGGCACACAAAAGAGAGAAGTTAGACCAAATAGAGGAAGCTCTTTTGGATCAAATTATTCTAAATTGGGCCGAAGGAAACAAAGTTGGATTACGCAGTCTCTGCAAAACTGAGAAACTTGGTTCATTGGTTACTCTGAATATACGCATTAAGAATTTAGTTGCGCAGGGGCATATTAAGCTAATTGCCGACCCCAATGATCGACGTATTAAATACGCAGTTCCTTCTGAGAAGACTATTCAATATGTTGAGAAGTTATCAGGGTATATAAAACTGATAGCCGATAAGAAATAGTGATTAAGGAAATTAGATACATCTTATAAACCTAAAATTCTATTAACCATAAAGGCCGCCCTAGGGCGGCCTTTATTTATCTGTATTAGCGGCTTTTGCATTCGAAACCTCCTCATTCCTTAGTTTATGGAGATTTAAGAATGAAAAAATCGCTATTAGCAATCGCGGCAATGACAGCATTTGCTGGCGCTGCTCAAGCTCAGTCCAGCGTAACTGTTTACGGAATTATGGACGTTGGCGTTGCGGGTGTTACAAACGCACCCAACCTGAATGGCACACAGTGGGGCGTTTCTGGAATGCCTTACGTTGCTTCTACTGTAAAAACAAATCAAACTTCTGGTCAAGCTTTTGGCATGATGTACGGCGGTGAGTCTATGAGCCGTTTAGGTTTTAAAGGTTCTGAAGATATGGGCGGTGGCACTAAAGCCATTTTTGATTTAGAAATCGGCATTGGTCCTAATGGTGCAGTTGCCAACTCAGGTTTACCTGGCGTTACTTCCGGTACTGGCAACATATCAGGTGGCGATACATCATTGCAAGGTCAATTGTTTGGTCGTGCAGCATACGTTGGTTTGAGCAATGACAAGTACGGTACATTGACAGCTGGCCGTCAAAATAACTTGATGTTGGATAACATTGGTGGCTATGACCCAGTGAACGCACAAATGTTCTCACCAATTAACTTCTCTGGTTCATTTGGTGGCGGTGGTTACACAGATGACTCACGTGTAAACGGTTTGAAGTATATTGACAAAATTGCTGGCTTTAACGTAAATGCACTCTACGCACCAGGCGGCGTAACAGGCCAATCTACAGTTGGAACTACTAGTGGTTTTCAAGTTGGTTACGAAACTGCTAAGTGGGGCGCACAAGCAATTGCTTCACATACAACTGATGGTCAATCATTGGCTGGTGTAAACGCAACGAGTGGCATGAACCCAGCCACCACTTTGGCTGCAATCGTTCCAGCTAACGCTGTTGCAGTAACTATTGGCACTACCACTGCTTACATGTTGACTGGTAAGTACAATATTACTGACAAGTTCACAATGAAAGCTGGTTACGAGCGTGAGAACATTGGCACACCAAGCGACTTTGCTTCAATTTCTGCAATGCCAGTGACAGCAAGTGGTTACACAGTTGCTTCTGTAACGGCTTACAATGCCAATAAGTCATTGAACGTATTCTGGGTTGGCGCAAACTACCAGTTCACTCCAGCAATCAAAGGCTCCCTTGGTTACTACAACGCTGCTACATTGGGCTATCAGGCTGCTACACCTTCTGCAACTGCAGCTGGTGGAACTAAGAGCCAGTACTTCTCTGCATTGGTTGATTACAGCATGAGCAAACGTACAAACTTGTACGCTGGCGTAATGGCTAATAACAACAGCGCAGGTAATGGTTATGCTGTAACCACTGGTGGTAACTTAATTACTACCTCTGTAATTTATGGTACAGGTATGCGTCACACTTTCTAATTTAACGCTGGCTTAGGTCAGCATTGAATTTAGAAACGGTTGTAAATTAAACCCATCGTGGCAACACGGTGGGTTTAATAATTTACAAGACTTGAAACGTACAGTTATTAATCTCAATATAGAAAACAGAAATGATTAGGCTAGTTAGGCTTGCACTAGATAGGCCTTACACCTTTATCGTAATGGCCATCCTAATTGCCTTGCTAGGCATATTTAGCGCATTACGATCGCCTGTAGACATTTTTCCAGAAATTCGCATTCCAGTCATTAGCGTGGTCTGGACTTACAACGGTATGCAGCCCGAAGATATGGCTGGTCGAGTTATTTATGGCTATGAACGCGCGCTAAGCTCCACAGTAAACGATATCGAGCATATTGAATCTCAATCACTGCCAGGCTATGGAATAGTAAAAATATTCTTCCAGCCAGGAGTCGATATTCGTTTAGCCACTGCACAGGTTACATCCAGCTCTCAGACAGTTCTGAAGCAAATGCCTCCCGGCATAACACCGCCGTTAATTCTTAACTACAACGCTGCGACGGTTCCCATTATTCAACTCGCTTTATCGAGCCTGTCTTTATCAGAACAAAAGATTTTTGATTTAGGTCAGAACTTTATTCGACCCATGCTTGCTAGCGTACCCGGTAGCGCAGTTCCATCTCCGTATGGCGGCAAGACACGTCAGATTCAAATTGATTTACGCCTATCGGCGCTACAGTCCAAGAATCTCACCCCTACAGATGTTATTAATGCATTGGCCACACAAAATTTAATCATTCCCGCTGGGACTCAAAAAATTGGCGCCTATGAGTACAGCATTAAGTTAAACAATGGTGTCGATAAATATGATGAATTCGGCGAGTTCCCAATTAAACTTGCCAGCGGTGCAGTCATTCAACTACGGGATGTTGCACAAGTTAGAGATGGCTCACCACCGCAGACAAACATAGTAAGGGTGGATGGCAGCAAAGCAGTGTTAATGACCATTCTGAAATCAGGGGCCGCATCTACCTTAAACATCATTAGCGGAGTTAAAAGCATTATTCCGAAGATTAAGGAATCTATTGCCGATGAACTGAACATCAATATTACCGGCGATCAATCGGTATTTGTGGAGGCTTCAATTGGTGGCGTAATCAAAGAAGGTTTAATAGCCGCAGCTTTAACGAGTCTAATGATCCTGCTCTTTTTGGGCAGCTGGCGATCAACCGTCATCATTGCCTCATCCATTCCGCTAGCAATCTTGTTTGCTGTAGTGCTGCTGAATATTACTGGCGAAACACTAAACATTATGACCCTGGGTGGTCTCGCACTAGCGGTAGGCATACTGGTTGATGATGCAACAGTCACGATAGAGAATATCAATTGGCACTTAGAACAAGGCAAGGATATTCGAACCGCAATTCTCGATGGGGCGGAGCAGATAGTCGCTCCAGCATTCGTGGCGCTCTTGTGTATTTGTATCGTTTTTGTCCCAATGTTCTTTTTAGAAGGTGTCTCCAAATATTTGTTTGTTCCAATGGCAAAAGCTGTCATGTTCGCAATGGTTTCATCATTCATTTTATCCAGAACATTCGTCCCCACTTTTGCCAACTACATCTTAAAAGAAGTACGCGGCCATGATGAGCACGCATCAGCCCACCTAAGGTGGATGATGGACATTAATCATCCCCGTCAGCTTACAAGAATCAAAGGCAGACTTGCCAAGCTCCAATACCAATTTGAAAATGTGTTTAATTCCATTCGAAAAAAATACTACGGATTTCTGGAATTAGCGATTCAAGATCAACGCCGATTTATTCTGATATTTATGGGTGCAGTTTTAGCATCCTACTTATTGACCTTTTCATTTGGTAGAGAGTTTTTCCCATCAGTTGATGGTGGACAAATCAAGATGCATGCAAGGGTTCCTGTTGGCACAAGACTTGAAGAAACAGCTTTGAAGTTCAATGAGATCGAGGATTCAATAAGAAAAAAAATTCCTCGCGATCAAGTTACTAGCATTGTTGATAACATTGGTTTGAGCGTAAGTGGTATCAATATGGCCTACAGCAACACAGGTACCATAGGTCCACAGGATGGAGATATTTTAATTACACTGGGTGAAGGTCATGACCCCACCAAAAAATTTGTTAGCAAACTAAGAGAAGATCTACCAAAAGAATTTCCTGGGGTTACATTTTCATTTTTGCCGGCAGATATTGTTAGTCAGATTCTTAACTTTGGCGCCCCCGCGCCAATTGATATTATTGTTAAGGGCAGCAAACGAGAAGAAAATTTCTCGTTCATGAATGAGCTGTTAGCCAAAATTAAAAATGTTCCCGGCATAGCAGATGCGCGCATTCAACAGGCAACCAATTACCCGCAAATTAATGTCAATGTAGACAGAGTCCAGGCATCTAAGATTGGCATTACACAAAAAGATGTCACTAATAATATGGTGACTACATTAGCGGGTAGCGGACAAGTTTCTCCAACTTTCTGGCTTAACTCATCAAATGGAATTTCGTACCCAGTAGTCATCCAAACCCCGCAGATACAGATTTCCACCATTTCTGATTTATTGAACATTCCGGTAGCAGGAGTTGACGCTAAAAATCAAACCATCCTTGGAGGAATCTCTTTATTGAGGCGAAATTTCTCTGATGCAGTTGTCACGCATGATGCTATTCAACCATCATTTGATATTTATGCCGACACAGAAGAGCGAGATTTGGGTGGGGTAGCGACAGATATTGAAAACATCATCAAGGAGAGCAAGGTCACGCTTCCAAAAGGCTCAACCATCGAGTTAAGAGGTCAGGTATCAACCATGAATTCTGCTTTTATTGGACTGGGGATTGGCCTGCTTGCATCTATTGTTTTGATTTATTTAATACTGGTAGTGAATTTTCAATCCTGGCTAGACCCCTTTGTAATCATCACGGCATTGCCCGCTGCAATTGCAGGAATTATTTGGATGCTATTTTTGACATTCACTAATCTTTCGGTGCCCGCACTAACTGGAATCATTATGTGTATGGGTGTCGCAACCGCCAACAGTATTCTGGTCGTCAGTTTTGCCCGCGAACGCTTACTAATTGTTGGTGATCCAATCAAAGCTGCATTGGAGGCTGGATTTTCACGATTCAGACCGGTCATGATGACTGCCCTAGCAATGATTATTGGCATGGCGCCCATGGCTCTTGGATTGGGTGAAGGTGGAGAGCAAAACGCACCCCTTGGCAGAGCGGTTATTGGGGGATTGCTGTTTGCAACAGTCGCAACTCTTGTATTTGTACCTATTGTTTTTAGCCTTGTTCACCAAAAGGCCATCGTGAAATGAAATTTAAAAAAATAGATTGGCATCACATTCATCTTGCCATTAAAAAACTAAAGGAGCTCTACCTTTTTGCCCTATGCAATATAGCGCTGGTGAAATCTAAATATGAAAATTTAGACAGACGCTATCAGCGTGCAATCCTAGTTTTTATTGCCGTCATCGTTTTTGATTTTCTCTTTAGGGTATACGGATATTTGGAGTCCAAATATCGATCTGAAGCATCCTCTCACACCATTGTTACCATCGTATTGCCAAGCATTGGAGGGGCAGAAAGCGCCCTCTCCTTTCCTGCAAGATTAGAGGCTTATTTAAATGCCCCGATTTACTCTCGAGTTAATGGCTATTTAAAAAAGTGGGATCAAGATATAGGGTCTGAGGTTAAGAAGGGGCAAGTCCTGGGCGAAATTGAAGCCCCAGAGGTAGATCAGCAATTACAACAAGCTAAATCTGATTTGATCTCGGCGAAAAGTTCGGAAGCGCTTGCAAAAATCTCATATCAACGATGGAAAAATCTTCTCGAGATGGATGCCGTCTCAAAACAAGAGTTTGATCAAAAGGCAACGGAATATGAGACAAAAAAATCTTTAAGGCAAATTGCGGAGGCCAACCTAGAAAAAGCCAAAACCTTCTCAAGCTATAAAAATATCCCATCGCCTTTTGCGGGTCTGGTGACCGAAAGAAATACTGATGTTGGCGCCTTAGTTACTGCTGGTTCAGGAAAGCCATTATTCAACATCTCCAATATCGACAAACTAAGAGTCTATTTAAATATTCCTCAAATATTTAAAAATGATATATCGCCAGGCATGATTGCAAAAATCAAGGTGCCGGAATTTCCAGAGAGAATTTTCGAGGCAAGGGTTATACGATCTTCTGGTGCAGTAAATGAAGGATCGGGAACCATACTTGTTGAAATTGAATTGGATAATCAAGATCACACCTTGACTGCGGGTGAATATGCACAGGTAAACGTAGATCTTCCATCTGATCGTTCAATCCCAAGAGTTCCAGCGTCTGCAGTGATTATTCGCAAGTCCGGCGTTTACTTGGCTACTGTAGATAAGGATAGCAAGGCCGAATTTATTAAGGTAGAGATTGGAAGAGATTTTGGCCAGGAGCTTGAAGTTATTGGGCCAATCAACAGCTCCACCAAAGTGATCAATAATCCACCTGACTCCTTGGTTACACAGCAGGTAATTGAAATAGCTAAACGCCCACCCACATTAGGCAAGGGAATTTAGTTGATGTTGCGTGCCCTATTTGCATTTATCAACATGCTTTTACTAGGAAGCATATTGAACGCATGTTCATTTACCCCGGACTATCACCGTCCTGACATTCAAATGCCAGAAAATTTTAAGGAGATTTCAGAGGATTGGACGCCTGCAAAGCCAGCGGATCAACTTAGCCGCGGTGACTGGTGGAAAAATTTTAAGGATTCTACACTTAATGATCTCGTTGAAAAAGCGCATTCAAATAATTTGCAAATAGCTGCGGCTGCGGCACGCTATGAAAGCTCGCGCTCATTTGTCGCTGTTAACAACGCTGGTTTGTATCCCCAAATAGGCGCCTTTGCAGGCGCATCCGAAAATCGCCAATCAGCTGGCCGGCCCTTGAGAGGGGCAAATCAACCCAACATTTACGACAACAATCAATTTGGCGGTGCGGCTACCTACGAATTAGATCTATGGGGTCGCGTGAGATCCAGTATTAATTCTGCTTCAGCGCTATCTCAAGCAAGTGAAGCAGATTTGGAATCAGTTAATCTTTTAATCACGGCTGATCTAGTAAGCAGCTATATCTCTATGAGGGGCGTTGAATCACAAATTGAAATTCTGAATGACGATTTGGGGCTTTATCAAAAACAAGCCACATTAATGCAGTTACGCTTCAATGAAGGAATTAATTCTGGCGCTGATTTTTATCGTGTTCAGAGTCTTGTCGAATCCGGCAAGACTCACATGGCCGAGCTAAAAACCCGTCGATCTCAGTTAGAGCATGTGATTGCACTTTTGGTAGGTGTTCCTGCGTCTAATTTCTCCTTGCCGATTGAGGGGATATCGAAATTAGCTATGCCGCCTATTGCCCTGCAAATACCTTCCACATTGTTGGAGCGTCGTCCTGATATTTCTGCCGCAGAAAGACGTGTTGCAGCCAGCAATGAGGATATCGGCGTTGCTAAAAGCGCTTTCTTTCCCGTGATCTCACTGAGCGCACTTGGCGGCTATCAAACTGCCAATCAAGCCAACATTCTTTCTGCCCCTAACGCGTTTTGGACTATTGGACCGATGGCTTTCCTTACGATTTTTGATGGAGGGAGAAGATCGGCCTTGGTAGATCAGGCAATTGCAAAAAACTCTGAAAATACATCGCTATATAAAAACACTGTTCTATCCGCAATTAAAGAGGTCGAAGATATTTTGGTGGATATTAAAAATCGTCAAATAGCCTATAAGAATGTTGAGAACAATGTCCAGTTGGCAACAAAGACATACGCTATTTCAACCGCACGCTATCAAGAAGGCATATCAAATTACCTGGAAATTGTTGACGCTGCCATTGATCAATCTAAATCTAAAGCAACCCAAGTTGACTACCAAAGCCAACTATTAATTGACAGGGTTCTTTTAATAAAAGCACTTGGTGGTTACTGGTAAAAATTTTTAGCCATAAAACATTACTATAAAAATAGGTATATTAAATGAACATAAATTACAGAATTTCACCCCTGGAGCCTACTCTTCTCCAGGCCTCTTCTAGCGACAGGGAAAACCCTCAAGATAAATTGAAATTTCTCTTGAGACCTAGAAATAGCTCTAAGCATTGACTATAAATCTTCGATGACGATGGAAAAGATCTATACAGGAACAGATGTTGGTGCGCCAAAGCTACCAGCTCCCAATCTTGAGACAGCGCGAATTATCTTCCCAGTAGAGGCGGCTAATGATGACTATCTATTTGGAATGACTAATGACAGCATACGAAAACCAATAGCGAGGAAGAGCGCACCCCCAAAGAGGGAGCTTAGAGAGCAAATAGCGCTCAATTTAAACGGAAACTTCAGTGGCGGCGACGGTGAAAAGATGTACTTTAAGTATTTGGCTAAAAGAGCCCTAGAAATTGAGGCCGGAAAGCTTCAGCTAATGGAAATAACAAGCCAAACCCATGCAATGTTCGTTAGCAGAATGAACAAATACCTAGTTCCATATTTCGGAAAGGTTCGTTCCGAAGAAATAGACTACCAAAAGCTATCGGAGTTCATCGCATACCTAAGATCTGAAAATATTGGAGCGGTCACAATCAAACAATATCTTGGTTTATTAAAGCGTGTACTAACGGTGGGGTTATCAGAAGGGCTCTTGCTGCAAACACCGATCATTCCGAAAGTTAAAGCAAAGAGCGTTCCGCGAGGCAGCTTTACAGTTCAAGAGTATTCAAAGATTCTTCGCGCCGCTAAAGAGCTTGGACGAATCATCGACAAAATAAGTGAGCCCACACATAGAAATACAGCCAGTGGGGCCTTCATCAAAACCGAATCCATTCCAAAAGAAATGGTTTGGATGGTTGGATTTATGGTGAATACATTTGTTCGGCCAGTTGATATTAAGCTGATAAAGCATCAGCACATAGAGATCGTGAGGGGTGAATATGAATATTTACGGATCACCCTTCCTGAAACAAAAAAGCATAGCGGGCAAATTGTTTCACTAAAAGCGGCTGTTAGGATTTACGAAACCCTGAAAAAGCACCAAACGGAGAGAGGGTTTGGCGGCCCCAATGATTATCTATTTATGCCGCAGGTTAGAGATCGACAAAGCGCAATACAGCTAATCTCAGGTCACTTTAGGAAAGTCCTCCTAAAGACCAATCTCGAAAGAGGTAGAGCCGGACAAGTAAGAACGCTTTATAGTCTAAGACATACCGCAATTACATTTAGGCTGCTCTACGGAAAAGGGATTGATTTATTAACCTTGGCTAGAAATGCTAGAACATCAGTAGAGATGATTGAGCGGTTCTACTCATCCAATTTAACCGCGGAAATGAATATTGGGATGCTACAGAGCAAGAGAACAGGGCAATGACACAAAGGAAGTTCAGTCATTGGTAAGAACATTAAATGTCCAATGAGGGATATAATTAAAAGCGTGAAACTTTCAAAGAAAATAACACTCTGGCTGCTTTGCCTTTTTGTTTTCACATTCAAAATTGCAGTAGCAGGCGTTTTTATAGACAAGGGCCTGGATAGGGTCGAGGCAATTAGCGCCTTACAAAAATTGGATGACTCTGCTACCAAAACCGAAGCGATCAAACATATAAAGGTAGATGCCAGCCTTAGTTTAGCTGGGCATGTAGTAGCCAATCTCACTAGCAATGCTTCACTTGGAATTCTTTTGCCTAGCCTTGAATCAGTTCACAATGCAACTGCGCAAGACCTAATCATTTCCTCGATTAGCGAATCTATATTTAAGCCGCCCAAAGCTTAATTCAAAAAGCCTGATGATCGAAGATCGCCAGGCGATCAAAACCAACACCAAATAAATCGAGCATCAATGCTCGAAAGCTTTTGACTTCCGCTTTGCGGGGGAATAAACGCTCATTTAAATATTTTTTGATATGGAAATTTATATGCCAATTAATTATAGATTTGCATGCACCACATGCAAGCATGAAGTGAAATCTGATACCAGAAGAGAGAATGGCCCATTTTATGCAACGGCTCCAATGTTATGCAGAAAGTGTCAGATTGTAGATAACGTTGTTGTATGGAAATCACTAACTGTTGGAGATCTTCTGCCAAAGGTATCAACCTGCTCTCGATGTCAGTCCGCGGATTATCTTGAGCCATGGGACGTGTTGACATGTCCAAAGTGCGGCGGAAAAGTAAAAGGAATCAGCAGGCGCGGTACAGAAGTTTCGTATGGTGGATTGATTATGAAACGCAGAATTTTGGCCGGAAATATTCATGACTAAAACATTGCGACATATAACACGAAGCGAATATCTCCCATTTAGAAACTCAAAAAATAATATGTTCTTTATATTAAAGAAGGGATTTAGAATGAAAAAATTGCTGCTGGTAATTGCATTATCTGGATCGGTTTTGGCAAATGCCATGCCAACCGTGGGCAACACCGTAAACGGAAGCATCACAGAGTCAACCAGCATGGGAAATGTAGTGATTCCCTTGCCAAGTGGAGTCTGGACGATTGCATATGCAGGTCAATTTGAGGGTCCAAGAATGCAGAAGGCAAATTCAGAAATTACCGGATATAACGGCGAAGCCTCTAATAGGTTTGAAGAACTAGTATTGATTCAGGCCAACGGATCAAATCTTCAGTCAATGTTAGATGTAACATTCAACACAACAAATGAGCTAAAGACTTATGCAGATAATCTGTGCACCGCCAATCCCGCCTATCTCAAGGATGACTACGGCACAAAACTATGGAAACAACGATGCCTGGAAGTTGGCTCTGCCACCAATGGCATCAACTCCGACCAAAGCGCAAAAGGAAAAGCCGTCAGGGCATTTATTAACAGTAAAAATCTACTGACCCCAGGAACATTTGTGGCTATGAATTATGCTCAATATGATCGAGATGGCAGCAGAATCAACATAAGACTTAATGAAAATCCCAATAGTCATGGGTTAGATGATCAACTGGATAGCACGGGATTATCGCAATGGAACCATGAAGTTATTTCAAGATATCCACAAAAACAGCAGTTTATGAATAAGTTTGCAGACTTCTCGAAAGCATATGCAAAAGAAGTTTTTAAAAACTTCTAATTTACGGTTGACACTCGAAGGATCGTTGATCTTTTGAGTGTTTTTCAAAGTCACCGTTGAAACTGTCAGCGCCAGCTTACACAATGGATTTAAACGTTAGTTTCAATCCCACTAGGGCGAAAATACTCTTCTATTCTTTCAGCAAGTTTAGTAGTAGCATTAGCGATGCAAGTTTGATTTCATCAGAGGGGTCAATATGTTCAAAAAAATCTTAGTCGCGCTAGACGGTAGTGATACTGCAAATTTAGCGTTGAAAGAAGCTATCACTTTAGCTAAAGAAGGTAATTCAAAGGTTAGGGGTGTCTTTGTCGTTGATGCCTATCATGTAGCGCCTGAAGTTGAATTTATTACAGTTCAGGAAGTTGTTGATTCCATGCGCAGTGAAGCAAAAATTATTCTTGAAAAAGCCCAAAAAAAATTAGATCTGGCCGACATAAAAGCAGACACTAAAATTCTGGAAACGGATGCCTCTGAGGGGCGCATTGCTGAGGCAATTGCACGGGAAGCTAAAAATTGGTCGGCGAATCTGATTGTTGTCGGCACCCATGGCAGAAGGGGCTTTAGCCACTTTCTTTTAGGTAGTGTGGCGGAGTCGATTGTTCGAGTTGCGACCAAGCCTGTTTTATTGATTAGAGGTAAAAATCGTTAGGTGGCAGATTCAGTTTTGAGCCCCCAGCGAATCTTGCTCCAAATACGCTCATGGATAAAGTACGCAAGGGTGGTGTAGAGATTACTGATAATCATAAATCCCAATGCAATCGATGTCTTACCAGTCATAAGATAGATAACCGAGAAATCCAACATAATGATGATTAGCCTATAGCTAATAGCTTTAAGGGCAGACCGGATTTTCAGTTCTTGACTCATGGGCAGCTCCGTAGACATAAAATTTACCTTATCTCACTATATTTCAAAATAAGAGAACTCAATGGATATTTTCAGTTGGCTGCCAAAAGAGGGGTCTCAAATTCTCTTTGTACTTTTCTTATCTTTTCTAATCGGACTGGAAAGAGAAGAACGCAAGCTAAGCGATGACCATTTTGCATTTGGGGGGGTGCGTACATTTCCACTGATTGGCATGATTGGCTATTCCTTATCCATAGTTTCGGATTCAACGCTAACCCCCTATCTGGTGGGGTTAATTGTTGTTTCATCATTTTTATTGTTAGCGTATTGGCATAAGGTTAAAAAGTCTGGTTATGCGGGTGTTACTTCGGAAATGTCCGCCGTAACGACTTATTTAATTGGCGGGCTGGTTCAACATAATTTATTGTGGGTTGCCACTACCCTTGTCGTAGCGACGATATTTTTATTAAGCCTTAAAAATATCCTGGAGGGCCTAGCCAAGAAAATTAATTCTGATGATATTTTGATCTTTACTAAGTTTTTATTGTTGTCAGCGGTAATCTTACCCCTTCTCCCTAATGAGATACTCACCCAGTTTCAAATAAACCCTTTGAAAATTTGGCTGGTAGTTGTTGCTGTCAGCGCAGTATCGTATGCAAGTTATGTTCTGCATAAACTAGGTAAGCGGTCTTCTGGCATTTTATGGTCAGCCCTTCTAGGTGGAATTTACTCTTCTACCATAACCACCATTGTTCTTGCTCGACGGTCTAAAAATACAGAGCAGCATCGCTTGTTTTCTGGCGCGATCTTAATGGCTTCTGGAGTAATGTATTTTCGACTCATTATTTTGCTTGGAATTTTTAATTACGAATTACTCAGGCAATTAGCGCCATCTTTTTTTCTTCTTTCGGCTGGCGCTATTGTTTTTGGGCTTCTTTGGGCCAAGGGCGGCAATCAAGAAAATTCAGCCTTAGACGATCCAGCCCCAATAAAGAACCCTTTGGAGTTCAATGCTGCTTTATTGTTTGGATCTTTGTTTGTGGCTATGTTGATTGCAACCCAATACGCTGTCGAGTATTTTGGCGATAGGGGTTTGTACACATTAGCAGGAATCATGGGTCTCGCCGATATTGACCCATTCGTCATGAGTCTTACACAAAATACAACAAGTATTGGATCGCTAAGCGTAGCGGCAAACGCAATACTGATTGCTGCTGCTAGTAATAATTTGATGAAGGGGCTTTATGCATTCTTCCTATCATCGGAAAACTCCAGAGTGCAAAGCGGTCTCTTATTGATTCTTTTAGCGTGCTTAGGTTTATTGCCAATTATCGTGACTGGTGGATAGTCATTAGGACAAAACGGGCTTTTTTATTTACATGGTCCGATAAAGACCTCTTCTAGATAATTCAACTTACCAGCCTCATTCACACTCTTTCAGAATAAATCCAATGAAATGAGATTTACTTGATTCGCTCCACATCTAAAAAATTTCTACGTTTTATCGCCATCTTCGAAGGTCTAAAAGGGGTTGCGGCTATCGCCAGTGCATTTGGTCTTTTGTCGTTAGTGCATCATGACATTAGACATTTGGCTAGCCAGATGATTGGCCATTTTGGATTAGATCCCCATCAACGTTACCCGCAGCTTTTAATCCAATTGGCGGATTTTGTAGCCACTACGCCATCCTCATCGATTTTGCTAATCGCCTTTCTGTATGCCGCAGTTCGCATCTGCGAAGCTACAGGAATCTGGTTTGATAAGGCCTGGGGAGAGTGGTTAGCCGCGCTTTCAGGAACAATTTACATTCCACTGGAATTGCTGCATTTATATAAAGATCCAACATTAATCGCACTCACGGTTTTTGCATTCAATATCGCCGTCGTGATGTTTATGGTGAGGCAATTGATTGCCCGGCACAGAAATAATGTAGTGACTTAGCCCAAAAGATATAAGAAATAACTTTTTGCATGACTCGCAGAAGCTTTGCAGGGCTGGTGCCCCTTGTCCGACTCGAACAGACCACCTACTGATTACAAATCAGTTGCTCTACCAGATGAGCTAAAGGGGCAACGTCGATATTCTAACCTATTTCACTATCTTTAAGAAAGATCGATCCGCGCTTTTGTTTTCAGTGATCTCAGATTTTTCTGAAATTTGATCCTTAATTTCGCTAGGATCAAATGGAAAAGACATCCCTTGACCATTTTCACGCGCATAGATTGCCAAGACATGGGTAATTGGAACCAATATCTTTCTTGGTACTCCGCCAAATCTAGCCTGAAAACTGATGTAATCATTCTCAATTTGCAACTGATGACATGCTTCTGTAGATAAGTTAAGGACGATCTCATCCTTTTTAACAAACTCCATAGGCACTTCTACGCTAGAGTCCACAAATACAGCTATGAAAGGCGCAAAACCATTATCCGAGCACCACTGGTGTAGCGCTCGGATTAGGTAGGGTTTATTACTTGGAATGTCGGACATGTAATCTGTCATGAACCGCCAAATAACACTTAACGGCGCATTACCTTTTCGGAAGGTGTCAGCGCCTCAATGTAAGCGGGCCTGCTGAAAATACGTTCCGCATATTTCAGCAATGCAGCTGCGTTCCGCGAAAGGTCAATACCGTAGTGCTCAAGACGCCATAACAATGGGGCGATAGCTACGTCCAGCATTGAAAACTCTTCGCCCAACATGTACTTGTTCTTCACAAAGATTGGGGCAAGTTGAGTTAGGCGATCGCGAATAGCTAAACGAGCTTTTTCATGAACTTTCTCAGCGGCTTTACCTTTTTCATTTTCCAATGCCGCAACGTGCACAAATAATTCTTTCTCAAAATTAAAGAGGAAGAGGCGTGCGCGTGCGCGTGCTACCGGATCAGGTGGCATTAACTGCGGGTGAGGGAAGCGTTCATCAATGTATTCATTAATGATATTTGACTCATACAAAATTAAGTCGCGTTCGACCAAGATTGGAACTTGGCCGTAAGGATTCATCACCGAGATATCTTCTGGCTTGTTAAACAAGTCCACATCACGAATTTCAAAGTCCATGCCTTTTTCAAAAAGCACTAGACGGCAGCGTTGCGAGAATGGGCAATTGGTACCCGAGTACAACACCATCATAAATTTATTTCCTTATTCATTGCTACATCTATACTAAAAATTACTACTTCGACTCACTTTAAATCTTAGTGGATATTTTTCCAGTAAGCTTTATTCAAACGCCAAGCCAATACAGTGAAAATTGCCAAGAACAATAAGACAAAAATACCTAAACGCTTGCGCTCCAACTGAACGGGCTCTGCCATCCAAGACATAAAAGATACTAGATCAGCTATATTATCGTCGTATTCTTGGGAACTCATGGTTCCCGGCGTTATCTGCTCAAAACCTACGAATACCTTCTCTGTATGACCTTCCTCATGAGGGTCTTTGCGCTCCTCAAACTTAGCAGCACGCTCCCCCTGCAATTGCCATAAAACATGGGGCATACCTACGCTTGGATACACCAGATTATTCCAGCCAGTCTGGGTTGTATCGTCTTTGTAGAAGGTTCGGAAGTATGTATATAGCCAATCCGCACCCCGTGCACGTGCCTCTACAGACAAATCAGGGGGGTTTTTACCAAAAAACGTCTTGCCCTCTTTTGGGGTCATGGTAATGGTCATGAGATCGCCAACTTTGGCGTCAGTCAAAACCAGATTATCTTTAATCTGTTGATCGGTCAACCCAATATCACGCAAACGGTTGTAACGCATGCTCGTCGCCGCATGGCAATTTAGGCAGTAGTTTACAAAGAGCTTTGCGCCATTCTGTAGGGAAGCATTTTGACCCACGTGATCTGGGGCCTTATCTAAAGGATGACCCCCTTCATTTGCATAGGCAGCACCACCCAAACCAAGAGCGGTAACCAAAAGCGCTACCTGGCAGATACCTGTCAAAGTTTTTAGAATTCGTTTCATGCTAGTTCCTAATTTTTCTTTGGCATCTGAATTAATGGGACTTAAAAGTAACGCGCGTTGGAACTGGCTTGAACTTACCAAGCCTACTCCAGAATGGCATTGCCAAGAAAAAGCCCAAATAATAAATAGTACAAATCTGAGAAATCTTTTCAAACATTGGCGATGGCGGCTGAATACCCAAGTAGCCCAGAATCACAAAGCTCACTACAAACACACCATAAATATATTTATGGAACTGTGGGCGATAGCGAATAGATTTCACGGGCGAGTTATCCAACCAAGGCAGGAAGAACATGATCACAACTGAACCACCCATGATCACAACACCCCAGAACTTGGCGTCGAATAAATAAAAACCACCCGCTAAGATTAAAGCAATGGCAACACATACCCCTTTAGCCTTCAGGTTTTTAGCAGAAATGGCGAACATTCCCAATATCACGGCCAAGAAAATCCAAAGTGGCAATAAGAAGCTAGAAGTAGTCTCGCGCAACATTGAGTAGAACGGCGTGAAATACCAAACCGGAGCAATATGCGGGGGCGTTTGTAATGGGTTTGCAGGGATAAAGTTATTTCCTTCAAGGAAATAGCCGCCCATTTCGGGGGCAAAGAACACAATCAACGCAAAGATTATTAAGAAAACGCCCAATCCAAATACATCGTGAACAGTGTAATAAGGATGGAATGGAATGCCATCAACTGGAATGCCTTGTGCGTCTAAATTTTCTTTAATTTCAATCCCATCCGGGTTGTTAGAGCCAACTTCATGCAAAGCAATGATATGCGCCGCAACTAGGCCGATTAGTACCAGTGGAATAGCAATCACATGGAATGCAAAGAAACGATTTAGGGTTGCATCACCAATCACATAGTCACCACGTAGCCACAGAGAAAGATCCGGGCCAATCAATGGGATAGCGGAGAATAAGTTCACGATAACTTGAGCGCCCCAGTAGGACATTTGACCCCATGGAAGCAAGTAACCAAAAAAGGCTTCGCCCATCAGACACAAGAAAATCGCACAGCCAAAGATCCAAATCAACTCACGTGGCTTACGGTAAGAGCCATAAATCAAGCCACGGTACATATGCAAATAAACGACAATGAAGAACATCGATGCGCCCGTTGAATGCAAATAACGGATCAACCAACCCCATGGAACCTCGCGCATGATGTACTCAACCGACTCAAAAGCCTTGGCGGCATCAGGTTTGTAGTTCATGACCAAGAAAATCCCGGTAACAATCTGCAAAGCCAATACAACAATCGCTAAAGAGCCAAAAAAGTACCAAAAATTGAGGTTTTTAGGGGCGTAATACTCGATTAAATGAGCTTTAATCGAGACTGTCAACGGGAAACGTGAGTCTACCCACGCCAAGACTTTTTGAGCTATGGAAGCATCTGCCGGAACTTCCTTTTCGTGAAACGCCATGTATCTCTCCTTAGGCCTTCTTATCGTCGCCGATCAGAATCTTGGTATCGCTCAAATACATATGTGGCGGCACTTCAAGGTTATCTGGGGCTGGTTTGTTCTTATATACACGGCCTGCCATATCAAATGTGGAGCCGTGGCATGGGCATAAGAAGCCGCCGGGCCAAGTGCTAGGCAAGGATGGCTGGGCGCCGGCCTCAAATTTAGCCGACGGAGAGCAACCTAAGTGTGTGCAAATACCAACTACAACAAGGTATTCGGGTTTAATGGAGCGCCATTGATTCTGAGCATATGGCGGGGTGAATTGATTTGGGTTTCTTAAAGAATTGGGATCAGCCAAGGCCCCGTCCAATTTGGATAGCTCTGCGACCTGCTCGGGCGTGCGTCGCACCACCCACACAGGCTTACCACGCCATTCTACGGTCCTCATTTCATCTGGCTTCATACCAGCGATATCGATCTCAACGGCTGCACCAGCAGCTTTTGCACGCTCTGAAGGCTCAAAACTCTCTATAAAAGGATATAAAGCTGCTGCTGCGCCAACACCCCCCACTGCGGAAGTGGCGATCAGCCAATTACGGCGATCTTTGTCCATACAGGCCTGGTCACTCATTTACAAAGTCCTAGAAAGAAGCGTTTATGGGCGGGAATTGCTTAAAGGTAAGATTTTAAAGTAAAAAGTAGGGTAAGCAAGGGAGTTATAGGGTTAATCTCGGGATAATCTTTACCTAGATCAAAAGGAATGTGTTTATGAGTGTTTTAAAAGAATTTCGCGACTTTGCCGTTAAAGGGAATGTGATTGACTTAGCGGTCGGTGTCATTATTGGTGGCGCTTTTGGAAAAATTGTTGACTCACTGGTAAACGACATTGTGATGCCCGTTATTTCTACTCTTTTGGGTGGTCATATTGACTTTACAAACCTCTTTATCGTGCTTGGGCAGACACCAGAAGGCATACCAAGAACATATGACGCGCTAAAAAAAGCTGGCGTCCCAATTTTTGCATATGGCAACTTCATCACCATCTCAATTAACTTCATTTTGCTGGCCTTTGTCATCTTTCAAATGGTCAAAGTCGTCAATAGAATTCGTGCCATGGATACACCAGCAGCAGTGCCAGAAGCACCAACAACTCCAGAAGATATTGCTTTGTTACGAGAAATTCGGGACAGCCTTAAGAAATAAGCGCAGGGAAGTTCCCTGCGCATCACCACAAGAATCGACCCTCGAAAGGATGAGCCAGACAGCTCAAATAAGCCCCCATACTTGTTGAAAATATAAAAGGTCTATTCAATGTAAAAATTCTTCAGCGCCACAAATGTTCCACATCAACCGCAGCAAGTGGCGTAACCATGCGTATCGCAGAAATTACCAACACCAGTAAACCAAAGTCAC
>Ga0364874_10543_pt1 | contig 19503 bp, 19 predicted proteins | sample ExccelAu500001D4_2_FD_206922 | JGI IMG/M metagenome (GOLD analysis project Ga0364874, IMG submission 206922) | Enriched cells from Trout Bog Lake Hypolimnion, Wisconsin, USA - BchlTB.Aug07.5000.01.D4 | ecosystem: Environmental > Aquatic > Freshwater > Lake > Hypolimnion/Profundal zone | place... | reverse complement strand
CTATAAGCTGTGGATTGCCGCCGGTTACGCCTGAGCTTTGATTGGGTTGCTGCAAACTGTGTGTACAATCCATTACTACCGGCACACCATGCGATTTCATGATTGGTATATTCCTGTAATCTACAACCAGGTCCTGATATCCGAATGTGGTTCCTCTTTCTGTTAGGATAATTTGATCATTTCCTGCTTTTTTTATTTTTTCGACTGCAAATTTCATCGCATCACCACTTACAAACTGCCCTTTCTTTACATTCACCACTTTCCCGGTAGCTGCTGCTGCCAGCAACAGGTCTGTTTGGCGACATAGAAATGCAGGTATCTGTAAAATGTCAATATATTCCGCGGCTTCAGCACATTCATCATGGGCATGAACATCGGATGTTGTTGGAAGATGAAACGTGTTTCCCACTTTTTTAATCAGGTCCAGACCAATGGCATCACCCAATCCTGTAAATGAGGAGGCACTGGTCCTGTTTGCTTTGCGGTAACTTGCTTTGAATACGTATGGAATTTCCAGCCGCTTACAGATCTCAGATACTTTCCCGGCAATATCCATTACCAATGCTTCACTTTCTACAATACATGGACCTGCTATCAGAAAAAAACTGTCCGGTTGATAAGTCTGATCTTTAAAAAGATCCTTTAAATAAGGTGGCATCATAATTTGTAAAATGAGATGCGAACTTACAATCCTTTTTGCTTTCTTTGTATTGAACCTTGGTTTGTATTTTATAAACCGGTTTTTTCTGTGAGGCAATTGTTTTTTAAAAATAGAGGTAGGTCGTATTGAATTTGCTTTACAGAGGTTACAGAGGGGTCGAACAATTCATTTATTTTCACTGCAATAGAAATAAATTCCGCAATGGTCAAAGAAAAAATACTTGTGATAGGGGCATCCGGTCAGATAGGAGTAGAGCTTACCCTGGCACTCAGGAAAATATATGGTAATGCCAATGTTGTGGCTTCGGACCTCAGAGAACAGAACCCTTTACTGGAGGGTACCGGACCTTATGTTAGTCTGGATGTAATGAATAAAGAAATGCTGCATGTACAGGTGATCAGACAAAATATCACTCAAATTTATTTACTGGCAGCCATCCTTTCTGCAACTGGTGAGAAGAATCCAAACCTGGCCTGGAACCTGAATATGCAGGGTTTATTGAATGTGCTGGATATTGCCAGAGAAGAAAAACTGCAGAAAGTGTACTGGCCATCCAGTATTGCTGTATTTGGCCCAACTTCTCCACGGGTTGATTGTCCGCAACATACCATCATAGAACCGATCACAGTCTATGGCATTAGCAAATATGCAGGGGAATTCTGGTGTAATTATTACAACAGACGCTGGGGGGTAGATGTCAGAAGCCTGCGATATCCTGGTCTGATCAGTTATAAATCTGCTCCTGGTGGCGGTACCACCGATTATGCAGTAGAAATTTTTTATGAAGCCCTGGAAAACAAGACCTATAAATGTTTCCTTGAAAAAGATACGTACCTGCCTATGATGTATATGCCTGATGCCATCAGGGCTACAATTGAATTGATGGAAGCTCCTGCAGAAAAGATATCAATCCATACTTCTTATAATATTTCAGGTATGAGTTTCTCACCTTCCGAAATTGCTGCTGCCATCCAAGCTCATATCCCCGATTTCAGCATCTCTTATGAACCCGATTACCGTCAGCAGATTGCCAATAGCTGGCCCCAAAGTATTGATGATAGTATCGCCCATGTAGATTGGGGATGGAAAAGGGAATATGACTTGCATTCTATGACAGCTGATATGCTGGCAAATATGAAATAAAGAAACTGTAGTTTAAAAAGTCTATAAATTAGAGATGTCTGCTACTGTCTGGTTTTCCAGTATCGTGAGCGTTGCATCTCTAACTTCTTTCATCACTCTATTGATGCCACATTTCTTTTCTTCACAATTTTTACATTTCTCATAAAAATTAAGGCTTACACAGGGTAATAGCGCAATAGGCCCTTCAATCAAACGAATGACTTTGGCAAGTTGTATCTTAGAAGGTGGAAGTACAAAAAAATAACCTCCGCCTTTACCTTTTTTACTACCCAAAATCCCTGCATTTTTTAATTCAAGCAAGATATTTTCCAGGAACTTTAAGGGAATCTTCTTTTTCTTAGATATTTCTGCAATCAGAACTGGTCCTTCTGAATCTTTCTCGGCCAGATAAATTAAGGCTTTTAAGGCGTACTGTGTTTTTTTCGATAGCATGACAAACTGGTTATTAGTGATAAAAAAAGCAGAAGGTCTTTAACAACAGCTTTTTTTCACATTTAAAAAAAGTGAGTAACTAAAATACCTAATTTTTGATTGCAGTAAACAAGAATTTTACAGGTTGTATAAGAAAGCTTTCAAATTCTATAGTCTGGCAATGCTCTTGTATGCTAAAATTCCCCATTTACAATCCAAGCACATCTTTCATTGAAAACACGCCCTGGTTCTGAAAGGCAAATTCTGCAGCCAATACAGCACCGCCACCAAATCCTTTTCTGTTATGTGCAGTGTGTATGATTTCTATATCATCAATTGGCGAGTGGTATTTGATGCTATGGGTTCCTGGTGCAGGGTCTGTTCGTTCAGATATAATTTCCAACTCTTCCGGGTTGGATGCTACCTGGTTTACCCATTTTTGCTTGTTCTTAATATGATGTAGTAATTGCTCTGCTAAGGTGATAGCAGTACCGCTCGGTGCATCTTTTTTTTGTGTATGATGTATCTCTTTCATGGACACATTATAATCCGGATGCTGACTCATCAGCTTCGCCAGATAGTTATTCAGCTCAAAAAATAGATTCACACCAATACTGTAATTGCTTGAATATACCAGTGTGCCCTTCAGCTTTGTACAGGTTTCCCTCGCAGATGACCAGTTTTCCAGCCATCCCGTAGATCCGCATACTACCGGAACCCCAAATTCAAGACATTTAATCACATTATCATAGGCGCTGTGTGGGCCGGTAAACTCTATAGCAACATCTGCTACGGCTAAATTATCTCTCGTAAATTGTGCTGCATTATCAATATCGATCTTCAATACTATTTCATGCCCTTTTGCAACAGCAATCTCTTCAATTACTTTCCCCATTTTTCCATAACCTATTAATGCAATTTTCATATTATCCGTTTTATTGTATACTGCAGTCTTGTTTTAATGAAAGTAAAAATAAAATCCCAACGAATTAAAGTTCGATGAGTTTAACTTTTGGACTCGGCTTCTTGAAGTTAAATACAAAGCCCATTTCCGGTAATTTGGATACCGGATTCAGAAAAAAGTTGGTTTCCATATGCATGGACAGGTCACTGCTGACATCAAAATCTTTTAGATTCCCAAATACACAGGCATCAGCAACATTCAGTCCCCAGAGAATCAGGAACCAGAATACCGACAGGTCACGATTCTTCCTGAACTGATTCCTGTAATTCTGATAATCATCAATGCTCAGCAATGCCCCATTACTGTAACGAACCCTGGGGTCGATCTGACTTGTATACGTATTTATTCCAAGTACTACAGAGTCGTATTCTGCGTTATAGGCAAATTTGGTCAGCTTATAATACAAATTGTTGTACAAAAAAGTGTAAGTGGGTATGGCAAGAGCACCATAAATAATGGGAATTTTCCAGTATTCACGGTTATAAGCTTGTCCCCATCCCGGAATAATGGCCGACCTTCTGGTTGCGATCCTGGCAAGATGTGGTGGTTTATGCTTGATCGCAGCAGTATCCTTTGCAGGGCTGGTATTCCTCGAAGTATCCGAACTAAGATGAAAGGTGGTGTCCCTGCCTGTTAATACCACTCGCCCGTTTTGAGCCTTTAAACCACAGGATACTGATAAAAAAAATATAAATATTAATAGCTTCATGTAAACATTAACTCACTGTTACATTCATTATTTCGAGCACTTTATTGAGTTCCTGTAAGGAATAATATTCGACTGTGATACTGCCCGATCCGTTTTTCTGATGTGCCAGTTTTACTTTAGTTCCAAAATGAGAAGCTAAGTTATCTTCAATCTTTTTATAAGCAGGAGCTAAGCCCTCTTTTACGGAAGATTTAACAGCATTGCCACTTTCGGTTTTATACAGGCTTTTAACCAATTCTTCAGTTTGGCGTACACTTAAACCCTTGTCTTTTATTTCATGATACACAAAGAGTTGTTTGTCTACTGTATCAATATTGATCAGGGCTCTTGCATGGCCCATACTTATATGGGAATGTCTTACTGCCAGCTGTATATCAGGTGGCAATTTCAATAATCTCATATAGTTGGTTACAGTACTCCTTTCTTTACCCATTCTTTCGGCTACCTGTTCCTGGGTATACTCAAGTTCTTCCATCATGCGCTTATAGCTCAAGCCTATTTCTATGGCATTGAGATTTTCACGCTGCAAGTTTTCTAGTAAAGCCAGTTCAAGCAGTTCTGTATCATTGGCCTGCCTGATATAGACAGGAACATCTTTCAGTCCCGCAATTTTCGAAGCCCTGAAACGTCGTTCACCTGCAATCAGTTGGTATTTTCCGGTAGAAAGTTTAGTTACGGTTAGTGGCTGAATGATATCATGCATTTTTATAGATGCAGCAAGCTCATTCAAAGCCGTTTCATCAAAGTCTCTTCTGGGCTGTTTGGGATTTACTTGTATATCTTCAATAGGAATTCGGGAAGCAGTCGTTACCTGTTCTACAACATTGGCCTTAAGCTCACCAGAGGTGGTTTTAAGGTCTTCATCAATATTACGCAACAGGCTGCGTAACCCTTTGCCTATCGCTTCCTTGTTGTTCTGTTTAGGTGTACTCATGAAAATGATTCGTAAAAGTTGAAAACTAATGTTTCAGGATTATGTTTTTCAGGGTATTCGCAGTATCGCGGCCCCATCATTTATTCTATGATTCTTTCCTCATTCGTCATTTTGGTCAGGTCATTCTTCTGTAGGATCTCTTTTGCAAGATTAAGATAATTTACAGAGCCTTTACTTTCTGCATCATACAGGATAACCGGCTTCCCCACACTTGGCGCTTCACTTAACCGGGTATTGCGATGCACAATAGTTGAAAAAACAATATCATCAAAATGCCTTCTAACTTCACTCACTACCTGATTGCATAACCGTAACCGGCCATCATACATGGTCATCAGAATGCCTTCTATCTGTAGGGCCGGATTCAGTCTGTTCTGTACGATCTTAACCGTGTTTAAAAGCTTTCCCAATCCTTCCAATGCAAAAAACTCACATTGCACGGGTATAATCACACTATCAGAGGCAACCAGTGAGTTTACGGTGATCAATCCAAGTGAGGGTGAACAATCAATCACAATAAAATCATACAAGTGCTTGATGGGGTCCAGAACAGTGCGCAACACATTTTCCCGGTTGGGATAATTGATCATCTCAATTTCTGCACCGACCAAATCAATATGGGAGGGGATAATATCCAGATATGGCATCTCACTTTTCAGGATCACATCTTCAGCCTTACCATTGTTAACCATACAGTCATACAAACTATTGGTTATATTATGCAGGTCAAATCCTACTCCGGTTGTGCTGTTGGCCTGGGGATCTGCATCTACCAGTAAGGTCTTGTATTCAAGAACTGCAAAGCTTGCAGCCAGGTTTATTGCTGATGTTGTCTTGCCAACCCCACCTTTCTGATTTGCAATTCCAATGATTCTAGCCATGTCTTTTAAGCGTATCCTTTCAGGGATATTTAATTGTTAAAAATTGTCTTTCCGGGCTTGTATAAAATAATTTATAAGGTGCTTTGATTATTGTAAACTTCTGGTTGTATTAAATCATCCGTCAAACCTCAATTGTTTCCCCAATTTCTGGCAATAATAGTCGTTTTCCTGCATTTTCAAACTTCTTGTGTGCTTCCTCCTTACTGATCCTGATAAAACCAAAGGTATCATAGTGAACCCCTATAATGGTATCACATTGAATAAAGGTGGCTGCATTGATAGCATCATCGATACCCATAGTAAAATTGTCACCTATGGGCAAAACCGCAAAATGCAGATCTAACCATGACGGAATCAACTGCATATCCAGTGTCAGTGCCGTATCTCCACTGTAATAGAAATTACCTGATTCTGTATTGAACAAAAAACCCAGCGGATTCCCTCCATAAGATCCATCCGGTAATCCACTGCTGTGCTGGGCTACAACGCATTTTACAACACCAAAATCGAATGTCCACTTACCACCCGTATTCATGGGATGCGTTTTTTCTACCCCTTGTGCTGCAATCCAGGTCGCTACTTCCCAGGAAGCTACAACAGTGGCATTCGTGCGCTTGGCAATACGAACAGCATCTGCAATATGGTCCTGATGACCATGGCTCAAAAAGATATAATCAGCTTGAATCTGATCAATATCAATATTTTTGGCAAGCTCATTAAACGAAATAAAAGGATCAAACAATATTTTTATGCCCTGTACGTCTACTGAAAAAGCAGAGTGCCCGTAATATGTCAGTTTCATATGGGATATATTTTTTAGAGGAGAGCAAAAATACAGCATAAGCCCTATCTTCCGAAACAATATTACCCAAATGGCGTTGATAAGGTACGGCAAGTTTTCAACATTCATCAAATGGCAGTTGTAGAGTTAATAACTGCCCCAAAAGGTTATTTAACCAATAATATAATAAAAAATGAGAAATTCAGGATTCTGGTGGATAGTAGCAGGCGTGATGGTTTTGCTTGATTTTTATGTTTTCCAGGCGATTAAGACAGTTACAGGGCAAATTTCTTCTGATAAGACCCGTTTGATCATACAAACTGGCTACTGGATCATCTCAGTTTGCAGCCTATTTGCTTTGTTGTCATTTCCTTATATCCAGGCCTTCCACGATTCGGTCGTGTTTAGAAATTATGTTTTTGCTATAGTAGCAGGCTTGTTTTTTGCAAAACTTACGGCTTCCATCATCTTCCTTTCCGATGATATCCGCCGCTTGTCCATTTGGGGAATGCATAAGGTTTCCTCGGTTGCTGCTGAAAAAGAGAACATGGATCATGATCCGATCTCACGTTCTGTTTTCATGAGCTGGCTGGGATTGGGTATTGGTACTACCTTTTTGGGTACCCTGCTCAATGGATTCAGAAACAAGTATAATTACCAGTTACATAAAGTCAAACTGGCCTATAATAACCTTCCTCCCGCATTTAAGGGATTAAAAATCATACATATCAGTGATATTCACAGTGGAAGCCTCCAAGATAAACAAGCGGTTCAGCATGGTATCAATATGATTTTGGAACAGAAACCAGACCTGATCCTGTTTACAGGAGATCTGGTCAATGACCGTCATGAAGAAATGCTTGACCTGATGGATGTATTCGGTCAGCTGAAAGCGCCGTTGGGTGTATTCAGTTCCCTGGGTAATCATGATTATGGTGACTATACCAACTGGCCTTCGGAAGCTGCCAAACAGCAAAATCTGGAATCTTTGAAAGCTGTTCATGCAAGTATGGGCTGGCGTTTGTTACTCAATGAACATGTTGCGATAGAACGAAATGGTGAAAAGATCGCTCTTTTAGGTGTAGAAAACTGGGGTAAAGGCAGGTTTGCCAAATATGGCAAACTCAATAAAACCTATGCAGGCGCCGGCCAATATCCCTTCAAGATCCTGATGAGTCATGATCCAAGTCACTGGGACGCAGAAGTTAGGCCACAATACCCGGATATAGATCTTACTCTTTCTGGGCATACACATGGTTTCCAGTTTGGACTCGAAAACCCCTATTTTAAATGGAGCCCTTCTAAATACCTGTATAAACAATGGGCCGGATTGTACACCGAAGGCAAACAGCAATTGTATGTTAATCGGGGCTTCGGTTTTCTGGGTTATCCGGGAAGGGTAGGTATCATGCCCGAAATTACACTTATTGAACTTGTATAGAATTGCCAACGACAACAAGCGTTACCCTCTTAATTTCTTAGATTGAACTATTTGGCTTTACGCAAAGCCAGGTTAAAAAGGATCATCGAACCTGCCTAAAAAAGCAGGTTCTTGTTCTTATTAGAGTTGTATTTTCTGCACATCAAACCTACCTTTCACTTACCTCTGATATACCACTAACCTACCTCTAATCTACCCTTTAAAGGGGTATATCAGGGGTAGGTTAAACCTGTACATGCTATTTATGAAGTTTGCATTGAATACAGCTATGGTAAGGATCCAGCACCATCAAAATCAGCATGTTCCACTGCAACATACTTAACGTTTCCTTTACGGTTTCAATGATTGCTGGCATAATCATTGACCCTGTGATTAAAACCAAATATTATGAAACACAAGTTAATGCTATCATTTGCCGGTGTAATGATAACCCTATGCTCATTTGCACAACCGGGATTCAGGATCGGTATCAAGGGAGGAACGGATATGACTGAAATTTCCGGTCAAACCTTTAACAACCAGTTTAAAGCAGGCTACCAGTTAGGCGGTTTTATGGAGATCGATTTCAGCAAATCATTGGGTTTACAGCCTGAATTGCTGTTCAACCAATCCAATACTACCACCATCAATGGTACAGGTTATCTGTATTCAGGCCTCACCAGCCAGCAAAATGTCAGTCTTAATTATTTGTCTGTTCCCGTATTACTCCGTTTAAGTCCATGCAATCTTTTAACCTTTGTAGTTGGACCACAGTACAGTATTTTATCTAATCCGCATGAAACCACCCTCCAGAATGGGCAGGCCGCTTTTAAGAATGGCGACTTTTCAGTAGTAGGGGGGCTGCAGATCAATCTTTCTTCTCTTCGCATTTATGGCCGTTATGTTGTTGGACTCAACAATATCAGCAATATAACTGCTCAGGATCAATGGAAATCTCAACAAATTCAAATAGGCATTGGATTCCGGTTATTTAAAATTTAAACACAGGTATAAATAACCTGAAATAACCTGATTGCGACAATTTGTACCAGCCATACTCAATTTCTTGTACATGGCATTAATATTGTCTTACTTTATGACCCCCTTTCAAAAAAAATGGAAGGGGGAATTGGTGACAAATTGACTATCAATAAGAAATGAATGTATGATTAAGAACAGAATGTTTTTGGGTGATGATGACACAGATTTTATGCCCATTATTCCAATCAATGAAAATGACACGGACCAGGAAAAAATAGAGATACCGGACACTTTGCCCATTCTCCCTCTCCGTAATACAGTATTATTTCCCGGTGTAGTACTGCCCATTACAGTTGGTAGGGATAAGAGTATTAAAGCTGTAAATGAAGCTTATAAGACCGATAAACTCATTGGGGTACTGGCACAGCGCGACAGCAATATTGATGAACCGGAAGTTAAGGATTTGTGCAGGATCGGTACAGTTGCAAAGATTGCCAAGCTGATCAAGATGCCGGATGGAGGTACTACGATCATCATACAGGGAAAAAAAAGGTTTGAGCTGAAGGAGATCGTATCAGAAGAACCTTATTTCAAAGCGAGTATAGAACTGCTGGAAGATGCCCCTGTTACTGATGATAAGGATTTCAATGCCTATATCAGCTCAATCAAGGATCTTGCAACCCAGATCATTCAGCTTTCCCCCAACCTGCCTACAGAAGCGTCTATCATATTAAAGAATATAGAAAACACTTCTTTCCTCATCAATTTTGTAAGCAGTAACCTTAATAATGAAATTGCAGAAAAACAAAACCTTCTGGAGATCCGGGATGTGAAAGCCAGAGCAATAAAACTCACCCAACTCTTGCAGCTGGAATTGCAGTTCGCAGAACTTAAAGACAAGGTTACCAATAAAACGCGGACTGAGATAGATAAGCAGCAAAGGGAATACTTTTTACAGCAGCAGCTTAAAAGTATCAAGGACGAACTGGGAGGAGATTCCAATGAAAGGGAAATCTCTGAAATGAAAAAAAAGGCAGAGACCAAGATCTGGCCCGAATCTGCAAAGACAATGTTTAAATCAGGAATAGAAAAACTGGAACGTATGCACCCAACTACTCCTGATTATTCGGTGGTCTACAATCATCTGGACCTGATGCTGGACCTGCCCTGGCTTGATTATACCAAAGACAATTACGACCTTAAAAATGCCAAAAAGGTATTGGATATAGACCATTATGGTATGCAGAAGATCAAGAACAGGATCCTCGAATACCTGGCAGTACTAAAACTGAAAGGGGATATGAAGAGCCCTATCCTATGTTTTGTAGGCCCTCCGGGAATAGGTAAGACTTCCCTGGGCCGCAGTATTGCGCATGCCATAGGTCGCAAATATGTTAGGGTTAGCCTTGGTGGTTTGCATGATGAAAGTGAGATCAGGGGGCATCGTAAAACCTATATAGGCGCAATGCCCGGAAGGATCATTCAGAATATCCGTAAGATCAAGTCTTCTAATCCGGTGATGATCCTGGATGAAATAGACAAGATCGGTAGCGATATGCGGGGAGACCCTTCTTCTGCACTATTGGAAGTGCTGGATCCGGAACAAAATAACAGTTTCTACGACAATTACCTGGAACTGGAATATGACCTGAGTAAAGTCCTTTTTATTGCAACGGCCAATAACCTCCAGAATATTCAGCCTGCATTGAGGGACAGACTCGAGATCATTGACCTGAGTGGCTATGCCATTGAAGAAAAGGTTGAAATTGCCAAAAGGCATTTATTGCCAAAACAGAAAGAAGCACATGGCCTTAAAAAGGTGAACCTGAAAGTGAGTGACAAGGTCCTTGAAAAGATCATCGAAAATTATACACGTGAAAGTGGCGTGCGTGAACTCGACAGACAACTGGCTGCCCTGATGCGCTATGAAGCAAAAGAATATGCTACTAAAAACAAGATCAAACCCACCATTACAGCGGTAGATGTAGAAAAGATCCTGGGCCAGTCACGTTACAGTAATGAGATCTATAAGACTGCCAATATGCCCGGTGTTGCAGTGGGGTTGGCCTGGACCTATACAGGAGGGGATATCCTGTTTATTGAAACTTTGTTAAGTGAAGGTAAAGGGGAGTTGAAACTGACCGGCAATCTGGGAAATGTGATGAAGGAAAGTGCCAGCACTGCATTGACCCATTTACAGGCCAATGCCAGGAAATATGGTATTGATCCTGAAGCATTTAAACAGAAAGCTATTCATATCCATGTACCCGAAGGTGCAGTACCCAAAGACGGTCCCAGTGCAGGTATCACGATGTTAACTTCTCTTGCTTCCGCCTTTACAGGCCGCAAAGTAAAACCCTATCTTGCCATGACCGGAGAAATTACCCTTAGGGGTCAGGTATTACCAGTAGGTGGCATCAAGGAAAAAGTGCTTGCAGCCAAAAGAGCAGGTCTTAAAGAAATAATCATGTGCTGGCAAAATGAAAAAGACCTGCAGGAAATTGAGAGGGATTTTATAGCGGGTGTACAGTTTCATTATGTAAAAACAATGCAGCAGGTACTTGACCTGGCACTGGTATGATACCGTTTATCAAATATTCCCTTAATCAACAATTCAAATGTTTGATTTCAGAATAAATATATTTTAACTTGTGTTAGTATCAATCAACACTATTTTCATGTTGGTTGTTTTAAGGGTTAAGATCCCCCATTTCGATGGGGGATAATTTTTTTCAGGGCTTCCTATTTGTTTCTTCCGGATCTTTCTTTGCACTCAGTACAATCAATGCTTTGCTGATTTATTAGCTTCTTTCTTTACCTTCATTGCCTCCATGAATTGTAAATTTTTTATAGCATTGTTATGTATTGTTTGCTGTTCAAGATCAGATGGACAGGTACTGGGTGGCAGTACGGTCTTTTCCTTTCTGGACCAAACCAATACGGCCCAGCTTTCAGCATTGGGCGGTAATAATGTGAGCAATATCAGTAATGATGTTGGGCTTGCTTTTTTTAATCCGGCACTCCTGCGGGATAATATGCACCAACAATTGGATGCCAGCTTCAACAACTTTCTCGCCGGCATTAAAAATTACAGTTTAACCACCGCATTTCATGCAGACAGGATCAATACCAATCTGGCATTTGGTATTAACTACTTCGATTATGGAAGCATTACTCAAACAGACCCATCGGGTAATATACTGGGATCATTTGATCCCAATGATTATGTTGCGCAGGTCTCTGCTTCTCATGTATATCTGGACAGGTTCTGGTATGGCATGACCTTTAAATATATCAGCAGTAATTATGGGCAGTATAAAAGCAATGGTATCGCTTTTGATATTGGTGTTGCTTATCATGACAGTATCAGAAATTTTCAGGTCAGTGTACTGATTCGCAATCTCGGAACCCAACTCAAGACCTACGATGGAACCAACCAAAAAGCTGCCATTCCATTTGACATTGAAGCAGGAATAACCAAAAGACTCGCAAAAGCACCCATTCAGTTTTCACTTACAGCACATCATTTGCAGGAGTTGAATATCTATTATAACGATACTGCTTTTAATAATAGTGAGGGCAATACAGGTAAAAGCAGTATTACCCTTAATCAGCTATTGTCGCATCTTGTAGCTGCAGCCCAAATTAATATCCGGGAAAACATTGAGGTAACGGCTGGATACAATTTCATGCGTCGCCAGGACCTGAATGCTTATAACCAGGTGAATGGCATGAATGGACTCTCCTTTGGTCTGGGAGTATTACTTAAAAGAATCCATATCCGTTATGCGACAGGGTTTTATCAGCAAAACCTGTTTCAGCAGATCAGCCTCGGATTGAGCTGGAAAGGGGATGCCTTATCGCCGCAATAAAAAAGCCACCCTTTAAGGATGGCTTTTTTATTGCTGTATTTCTTTAAGTGCTACTGACTCCACCTGCGCTGGCTCATTGAACGTTTGGGTGCAAAGGGCCTTGCATTGAGTGAAGATTTCTGCTGTCTTGCTTTTGTTTCCTCATAACTGGGTTGCTCCATCTTGTAAGGATGTTCCTCCATTACGGGGATAGCCTGAGCTATCAGTTTATGAATATCCCTAAGGAATACTTTTTCCTCACGATCGCAAAAAGAAAGCGCAATTCCACTGGCTCCGGCTCTGCCGGTTCTGCCAATACGGTGTACATAAGTTTCCGGAATATTAGGCAGTTCAAAATTGATCACATGGGTAAGGTCTTCTACATCAATACCCCTGGCTGCAATATCTGTAGCTACCAGTACCCTGATATCGCCATTCTTGAAATTGCTTAAAGCACGTTGCCTGGCATTCTGTGATTTGTTACCATGTATGGCATCTGTCTTCACATTGGCTTTGTTTAGTTCCTTAGCTACTTTATCAGCCCCATGTTTGGTCCTGGTAAATACCAAAGCACTTGCAATATTCTTGTCTTTCAACAAATGGATCAACAGGTTGCGTTTATCTTCTTTTTCTACAAAATAAACAGCCTGTTCTATTTTCTCTGCAGTCGAAGAAACCGGGGTCACTTCAACTTTAACAGGATCCCTTAAAATGCTCTGGGATAATTTTGCAATTTCTGTTGGCATGGTAGCTGAGAAGAAAAGGGTCTGCCTTTTTGCAGGCAGTTTGGTAATGATCTTCTTTACATCATGGATAAAACCCATGTCCAGCATCCTGTCTGCTTCATCCAGAACAAAGAACTGTAAGTGCTGCAATGAAATAAAATGTTGCTGCATCAGGTCCAGTAACCTGCCGGGTGTTGCAATCAGTATATCCACACCACGCCTCAAACCATTGGTCTGTGCCTGTTGTGATACACCACCAAAAATAACCAGGTGTTTTAAACCAGTATGTTTTCCATAAGCTTCAAAACTTTCGTTGATCTGTATGGCCAGTTCCCTGGTTGGGGTAAGTATAAGGGCCTTGATCTGCCCGGGAGTTCTGATTGCTGTTTTTTGTTCGTATAATTTCTGTAAAATGGGTATGGCAAATGCAGCTGTTTTGCCGGTACCTGTTTGTGCACATCCAAGCAAATCCTTTCCTTCCAGTACCACCGGAATAGACTGTTGCTGAATGGGTGTAGGTGTTGTATAACCTTCTGTGTCAAGCGCTTTTAAAATAGGCGCTATAACCTGTAATTCTTGAAATGACAAATTGTATTTGTTTAATGTAAATAATGCTAAACGCTATCCAGCTATAACCAGGTATAACAATGAAGCGGTTAAATGTTGATTATATGCTCACAACCTATGACTTGACGAGCTTTATGACGGAAGGAAAGTTATCTAGTCTTCTAAGAGAGAGAATATGAAGCACAAATATACAACTTTTTTTCATATCATGAAAATTAAATGCCCCAGCACTGTGTAGCTGTACCCTTATTGTTTGGTCCGTCTGCTATCATAAGCACCTGCAAAACAACGGGTTCTTAGAAAGTTGGATTGGTGTAATGTGGTGTAATGGTTTAAAAAACAATGCAGGATCTTAGAATACTTTACATTGGGGCAGCAAGAAAGAAAAACTCTTTTCCATACCGATAGTTGGCTGAAAAATACGTAAAATCAATCGGTGACTTTTGACTTAGCCATGCAGAAAGCGTATATATTTTATATCGGAGTACGTCTGTGATAAAACGGTACATATCGGTTTCATTGTAACCGTAAGCTGTTGCACCCGCCTTGCCAAATTCAAACAGGAGGAGGGGCTTTGATCGAAGAATTGTTTGAACAGCTCCTTTAAGTACCAGTAATTCTGCACCTTCCACATCCATCTTAATCAGTACAGGCCTTATATCTGCCGGAATGATTTGGTCCAGTAATCCGGTCTGCACCTGGATCTGGGTATCTTCTTCAGCTTTATCGTAGGGACGTTTAATTAATCCGCTATAAGCCATATCTGTAATGACCAGGTTAAATGATGAAGTACCCGAATGGTCGCATAATGCAAGATTATAGATATTAGCCTGTAAGCCATATTGCTGCTGCAGGGTATCGAAAAGGGCAGGTATTGGCTCGAAAGCATAATGCCTCGCCCGAGGAGCTGCCTGCAGCATCATCTGAAGTATCTTCCCTTCATTGGTTCCTATATCCACACAAATGCTGTCGGGTTGGCAAACCTTTTTGATCACTTTCCTGGTAAGTCTGTCGTACGCTTCATTTTTAGTAACCGGAAAGGGCAGGGCCAGCATGATCCTTTTAACCAGTTTTGTTAGGGAAGGCTGCATGAATTACATTTTTACATTTGCAATATAGCGTCTCCATTTATCAATAAGCTGCTGCATGTCCTGTGGTAATTCAGTGGTAAAAAACATCTCTTTACCGGTTCGCGGATGCACAAATCCAAGTGTTTTAGCATGCAGTGCACAGCGTGCGCAGACTTCAAAACAGTTATCGACAAACTGTTTGTATTTGGTATAAATGGTTCCTTTGAGGATCTTATCTCCGCCGTATTCCCAGTCATTAAAAAGGGTATGTCCAATTGATTTCATGTGTACCCTTATCTGGTGGGTTCTGCCGGTTTCAAGTACACATTCTACCAATGTCACATAATTGAATCTGTCCAACACTTTATAATGGGTGATGGCATGTTTGCCGGTCTCACCATCCGGGTAAGTAGTAAACATCTTCCGGTACTGATGATGTCTGGCTATATGTGCTTCGATCCTGCCTTCATCCAATTCCACATCGCCCCAAACCACTGCTACATATTTACGTTGTACCGTATGGTTGAAGAACTGTTTGGCCAGGTGTGCAGCCGATTCAGCATTCTTGGCAAGTACGATCAAGCCGGTCGTATTCTTATCGATCCTATGCACCAGTCCATACCTGGGCAGGTCTTCTTCTTTAAGATCAGGATTCTGTTGCAGGAGATAATAAGCCACCCCATTTAATAAAGTACCGGTATAATTGCCCACACCCGGATGTACCACCATATTCGCTGATTTATTGATGACGAGTACATCCTCATCCTCATAAACGACGTTCAATGGAATATGCTCTGGCCTTAACTCTGTATAATCCGGATTAATCAGGTTTAACAGGATGATCTCATCTCCCGGTTTGGTGCGGTAATTGCTTTTTACGATCTTTCCGTTCACCGTTAAAAAGCCGGCTTCTATGGCTTTCTGGATCTTATTCCGGGTTGCTCCTTCAATGCTGCTCTGTAGCCATTTGTCTATCCTAATGGGCTCCTGGCCTTTGGAGATCACAAACTCTTTACGTTCATACAATTCTTCAGCGGCATCTTCCTGAAACTGTTCATGCTGTTCAATCATAGCTGCAAAGGTACGATTAAGAAAATTCCGGTATCAAGATTATAGAAATCCGCCCTTGCTGATCAATAGCTGCATTTTATTGTTGAAATCTTTGCTTCCATCCCCAAGAATTGCAAAAAAAGTACGGTCAAAATCTTCCACGGTCTTTACCGCTTTACGGATCAGTTTTTTTCCTTCTGCAGTCAGTACCACCGTTTTAGCCCTGGTATCTGTAGCATGTTCCTTTCTCTCCAGTAAGCCCTTACCTGCAAGGGTTCTCAGGACTGTGGATGTGGTCATGGGGTCAATCTTTGAATGGTCAGAAAGTAATACCTGTGTAACCGGTTCAGATTGCCGGGAAAGCCAGGAAATGCTGGCCAGCAACACAAACTGTGAATGGGTAAGTCCATGTTTCTCAAGGGCTTTCCTAATTTCTCGTTGCCATAGGTTGGTTAACTGCCATAAGAGGAATCCGGAACTTTCTTCTGCAGATGCTACTGAAAATATTTTATCGTCTGTCATAATGCAGATGCAAGCTTCACCTGTTTTTCCATTTCCAATGGTAATCCCTTTACAATATCCTGTGCTACGATCCTGATCCAGAGAAAAGCCAGCAAACCCTGAACAGTCATTGTTGTTGTGATCAATAATCCTTCAGGTGTATCCTTAAATTCATGCTTGCCATACATTTTAGCCAGTGGAAACCGGGTGAGGTCTACAAAAATATGGTTTTCAATGGTTTCTACCAGTTCAATGGTTACTTTGGGACCTTTCCTGGGTTTCAGTATGAAATGATTCCCTTTTTCAAAACGCCCCTCCATTTTGGCATATTCAATTTCGGTATCCCATTCATGCCAACTGTTAACATCTGCAAACAGTTTCCATAATTGTTCTTTGGTTGCTTCCCTGGTTAAAAGAGAATAGCTTTTTGTCCACATGGCTTTTAGTTTTTATTTTATATGCACAAATATAGTAAGTGTACATATTAAATGTGTACTTATTTTTAAGAATATTTTTTAAATAGCCTTTGTAGAAACTTTTTTGCTGTTGAGTACACAGAATAAATCAAAATATGCAGAACCGAATTGCATTTATCAGGGAGGCTTTTTAAAAAGCGCAGTATTTGTGAAAATCTCAATTACACAAAAAATTTTGTAACCTTTCTTTTTTATATCTTTCCACTCTTGAAAAAGCTTGCTGCCATATTACTCATTACCCTCTTCCTGTTTAACTGGTTTGGATACAGGCTCCTGACTGATTATCTGGAAACAGTTGCAGTGACCAGTTTGCAGGTCAAACTTGATGATAACCATTATGATGCAGCACAACTGATCAGTATCAAAGTGCCATTACAACTTCCTTATGGCAGTAACAATATTAAGTATGACGCTGTAGAAGGTAATATCGATGTAAATGGAATAAGTTACCAGTATGTCAAAAGAAGGATTTTGAGGGATACACTGGAGCTGCTATGCATACCCAATACAGCACGTACCGGAATAATGAATGCCCGGGATGAATTTAGTAAATTAGCCAGTGACTTCATTAATTTCAATACAACAACAAAAAATACGGGAACTCATTCTCATAGTGTTAAACAAACAACAGTTGATTATACCAGCGACCATGCATTTGATCTGTGCATGAATTCTATTTCTGGTATTGCTGGTTTTAATTATTTCCCAAATATTGATCATAGCAGCAATGCCGTTGATGCTCCCGATCGTCCTCCGGAATGCTAATTCTTTCCCGAAATAACAGTTCAATAGATCATGGTCTGTACAGACGGTAAAATATATACCGGCCTTATGCTGTATAAAGCAGGTAATTCCGGTACCATATGCTGTATACCTGGTCTACATTCTTGTATTAGCATTTTTTAAACCTAAACATTGTTCAACATGTTCAAATATATCGCCTGCCTGTTATTGGCAGCAGGATTCTATGCCTGTAAACCTAATCAGGACTATATGGCTTATTTACACAACCCTGATCTGTTTTCGGCAACAGTCCATCAGTTAAATGATGTGGTGATGGGCAATAATTTTCCACCTATTATTGCTTCCCGTAATTATACCTATGCAGCTATAGCAGCCTATGAAGTGATCGCTGCCGGTAACAAAGATCAATACCAGTCTCTTGCAGGTCAGTTGCATGGCTTATCCAAAATACCCCAGCCCGAAGCAGGTAAACCCATCGATTATGATCTGGCAGCTTTACTATCATATATAAAAGTGGGTGAAGCAGTTACTTTCCCCGAAGGAAGTATGCAAACTTATAAGGATAGTATCCTTACAGTGGCTCGTAACAAAGGGTTACCTGAAAATATCGAAAAAGCCAGTCAGGAATTTGCCGACAGTATCAGTATGGCAATAATCAGGTGGAGTAAGAAAGACAATTACCTGCAGACCCGCGGTGCCGAAAAATACACAGTGATGGAAAATGTACCTGGCCGCTGGGTGCCAACACCTCCCATGTATGCATCTGCCCTCGAACCTCATTGGAAGGATATCCGCACCCTGGTGATGGACAGTGCTGCTCAATTTCAACCTGCAGCCCCATTTGAATTTAATGTTACAGATAAGAACAGCGATTATTACAAACAGGTGATGGCTGTGAAAAATGCAGTGGACAGTCTTACCGATGAACAGAAACATATCGCAGAATTCTGGGATGATAATCCTTTTAAACTCAATGTTACCGGACATATCATGTTTGGCAGCAAGAAGTTTTCACCTCCGGGTCACTGGATGAGTATTGTGGGTATTGCTGCCAAAACGGCCCATGCAGATTACCCAACCACTGTTTGCGCTTATGCCAAGACCAGCATCGCACTCTTTGATGCATTTATTCAGTGCTGGGCTATAAAATTTAAATACAATACCGTCAGGCCCGAAACAGTGATCAATAAATATTTTGACATTAGTTGGAGACCTTTCCTGCAAACGCCTGCTTTCCCGGAATATACCTGTGGACATTCAACCGGATCTGCTGCTGCCGCTGAAGCCCTCACCAGTGTTTTTGGAGATCATTTTGCTTATATAGACAGTACAGAGCTTGAATTTGGTATCAGGAACCGTTCCTTTACCTCTTTCCGTCAGGCAGCGATCGAAAATAATTCCGCCCGCTTTTATGGAGGAATACATTTTCATCCCTCCTGTATTGCGAGTACAGATATGGGGACCAAAGTGGGTGATCTGGTCGTTAACCGACTGAAAATGAAGAAATAGGGTTTTTGTTGTTGTATGCTACAGCGAAGGTCCCGGTAAAAACTGTGAGCAGTTTTCCGGGACCTTTGTTTTACAGCAATTGGCTGAAATATATACTGTTCACAGTAAGTTTGCAATATGATCGA
>Ga0364874_10541_pt1 | contig 19639 bp, 10 predicted proteins | sample ExccelAu500001D4_2_FD_206922 | JGI IMG/M metagenome (GOLD analysis project Ga0364874, IMG submission 206922) | Enriched cells from Trout Bog Lake Hypolimnion, Wisconsin, USA - BchlTB.Aug07.5000.01.D4 | ecosystem: Environmental > Aquatic > Freshwater > Lake > Hypolimnion/Profundal zone | place... | reverse complement strand
AGTTGCCGCGCGGAGTCTTCACCGCGAATTGGGGGCGACCGTTGCCGCCCGGGGGACGAAGGGCGGGCGGCCGGTTTTCCCCTGCCTGCGATCCAACTTCTTTCATATCAAATCATGCCATTGGCTTGCCGATCTCCCCAGGTGCGGGTTCACTGTCGCACCCCAGGACGCCTGCGAACGGAGCCTGTGGGCATGGCGGTTCATGGATTCAGGAACCAAGCCAGCCAGGTTGGGTTCGGCAGATAGCATCGCATAATTCAACCGGATCGGCTATGGCCATTTGAAATATTTCGATTTTCGGCTGCAACCGTGTTCAGTCAGATTCACGGCGCAAGTCTTGGGAGGTCGCCAGAGCGATGACGCGGCCTTGATTGCCCACTGCGCAGTAAAAATGATAAACCACGCCGTCATGTTTGATGACCCAAGGCTTGTGGGCATACGTCTTGTCCCAAGGCTCGGAAGGCTGGATGAGCGGCGGCCCAGTCCACTTGGTCCAGTGAACCAGATCGGTTGAACCGGCAAAGGTGTCGAACGCCCCCGGTTGCCAGAAAGCCCCGAAGTAGAACATCACCCAGAGATCGCCCAGCCGCACAATCTGCGGATCACCGCTGATGCCATGTTGCTGATCTTCACCATTGGCTACGACCGGTTCCGTGCCGTAGCGCTGCCAGTGAACCATGTCCTCGGACACGGCCATGCCGATCCGCTCGTAGCCGCCTTTGAATTTTCCATTGTAATACATCACGAACGGCGCCCCAAGCAGCCTGGCTTTGTCCCAAACGATCTGACTCTTGTACAGCGTTTGTTTCTCGAACGGACGCACATCGGACTGCTCGCGGCTCAGCACCGGGTTTTCCGCAATGGGTGTCCACTCGCGCACTTCGCCGGGCGTTCTCGTCCAGGCGATGCCGATGGCCAGTGGATCGGTCTCGTAGCCTTGCAGCGCCCCGCCGATGTAGGACATCCAATACTTGCCGTCGAAGGTTTGCAGTTCACTGGTGCCGCCCCACGTCGGATCGCAAAGCGCGATGCCGCCGTCCACCTGCCAGCGATCCCAACCGTCCGGCCGGAAGCTCATGATCTTGCCTAGCTTCTGCCAGTGCAACAGATCGGCACTGCGAGCGAGAAAGGTCTCGTAGCCAACTTTCTTGGTATTGCCCACATAAACCATGTACCACTGACCATTTTGGCGAAAAATGCTCGCACAATCAACCACCTGGTTTGTTTCTCCGCGAAGCACGACGCCATACTTGAAAGGTGTTTTGACCTCGTTAAAGACTTGCCGCATTCGCTCGAGGGGGACGCCGTGGATGACTTTGTCAGCCCCAAGGTTAATGCGTGCGTTAGGGTCGTTTGAGTGCAGTTGAACCGGAATCAAATCATTGGTATTTAAGGTGTCAAGCGGCAAGGCGGCGGCATGGATAACGAAAGTCAGCCAGTTGCCGACCAGCAAGGGGATAAAAAAGCGCTTCATCCATTTCCACGCAAGGCTGCGGTAGCGTTGTTTGATCATTTTCATTTTTCTTTGCCGAGATGGAGGTTCGCGGGCAGGTTTCAAAAACCACCAACGCTGAACTCCATCTGCGGTTCGGCTGACTGTGCCCGGGAAGTCTAGCCGCCCATGAATGATTACAAAATCATTTTAAGCCAAAAGTTGATGGCCGAGTTTCAATTTGTGCCGAACCGGCAATGGCTTCGTCCAAAACCCACCACCGGCCCTCGCGATGCACGCGAGCGGGTTTGCCGCTGACCAACACGCCATTCAAGGTTTTGCTTGCCGGAAGCTGAACCTGCGCGCTCATTCTTGGCGGCAAGGTCAGCGAAAGCTTGAACGTGTCGCCCTGGTTACAGCGAATCAGCACCGGTCCCAGCGGCGTCGGGACTTTCCCCTCGGCGTTTTTCAGCAGGCCCAGATTGGGGTGGATGGCCGCGCGGCTCCAGCCGGGCGCAAGCGGTTGAACCCCCAGGACAAAGCGCGGCAACAAGTTGGCGGGCGCGGAGCCCCAGGCATGCGTCCAATCCTGATTGGTTTTGTACCGCTGATCCCAAGCCTCCCAAGTAATCGTCGTGCCACTATCCAGCATATGCTTCCAACTGCGATCCCCGGGCGCGGTCATCAACGCGAGCGCGTTGGAGGCGCAATCGCTCTCAAAAAGCCCTTCCAGCAGGTATTGTGCGGCATAAACCGAACAGGCCATGCCACGCTCACCCAGCCAGCGGGCAATGTGCGGGCGATTCAACTCCGGCACCAGGCCAAAGGCCAGCGGGAACAGATTGGCGTGCAAAGACGAATGGTCCGTGCCTTCGCCATCGCGATACAACCCACTCGTGGAATCAAAAAACATCTCCTGGAAGGCGGCTCGTCCGGTCCTTTCGTGCGCGGTGAAGTCCGCCGCATCGGTGTCGTGGTGCAGCGCGCGGGCCAGTTCTGCCATCAACGAGAGCGCGCGCAAATGAAACGCATTGATGACCGTGTTGACGGAGGTGAAGCGGTAGCTGTCGCGCTCCCCCACGGGCCAGTCAATGAGATCGCCATGGTTTACCTGCGCCGCCGAACTGACCACCAATCCGTCCGCGCCTTCCCGGTCGAGGTGAAGTTCCTGTTTCAACGCCGGGTAATGTGCGGCCAACCAACGGGTGTCCCCGGTCTGCATCCAATCGGCATGGGCAATAAAAACCATGTGGGCCGACCATTCCGTTGGCCAGGTGGGTTGCTGCAAAAGCCGGTCAAAGGTGTCCCGGGCCATCTGCACGCCACCGTCGGTGTAATACTGGCCGAGTTGATTGAGATAGGCATCTGCCTCGTAAGCAGTCCGTTCGCGTTCGCCATCCACGTAAATGCCGGCGAAACTCGTGGCTTTGATCGAATATCGGCACAGTTCCCAAATGCGGTTGAGCGTTTCGTCCGAAGAGTGAAAGCTGGCGGCATTGTCGTCCCAAGCACTGGCAAATGCTGCGCGCCGCCGGATTTGATCCGGCCGCAACTCGCCCGGCCAGCCTTCGAGCTCGACCCAGCGGAATGGCAGCACGACCCCCCACTCTGGTGGAGTCAGTACGGCGGCGGGGTTGGTGGTGTGGCGCGGACTGGCGGCTGGGGCCACGACCACTGGCTTTTCGCCGGCAAGCTGTGCTTCGATCCGCGCATAACGCACGGAGCCGGGCGGGTTGCGGTTGATGCGTCCGTTCTGGAACGCTTCACCGAAATGAACGGCAATCTTACCGTTGGCGCTGGCAGGCGGATCAAGCCGGAGATTGCCAAAGGCCACGTGGCCAAAATCCACAAGCACCACACCGGGGGCAACGTTCGTGATTTGCCTTGGCGGTTGTTCCACAAGCTGCACGGGTGCGCTGTGGACGGCAAGCCCAGGCGACAGTACGTGCAAAACGAAGGCAAGCGACCAGGCTGTGAAATGTGCCGGCCACTTCTTGGCGGGCCGTAGGATGTCATTTTTCATAGCCATTGATTCAGGGCGCGAGGAAACGGAAATTGAAGCGGCCTTCGGGGGCGACATCACCATTGGAATAGAAATCCATAATCTCGCCGGGTTGCGGCAGATTGTCGGCCCATTTGAAATCGAAAGCTGATTGCGTCAATCCGATTGCCGCCCGTGGAACCGCCATCTGGAGTTCAGCGCCCAGGATGTGCAACTCTATTTTCCCGACCTTGATCCAGGTCCAGCCCCCGGCATTTTTTTCAATCCATCCGGCTTCGCGATTGACGATGAAATCGTAACCATGCCAGCGGTTGCCATGATCCTGGCCGGTGTCCAGCAACAACCACAGGCCGGCCGCATTGTCGGCCGGCGTGATCGGTGCGCGCGTGCGCACATAGAAATAAAGGTTCTGGTCGTCCCGGGCCACTTTCATTGAGACCAGGTCGTTGCGCCCGGTGTGATTGGCCAATGGCTGGCCAGTCACATCGTGATAATCGCGCGCTGCGGTGTCGTCTATGTGGTCTTTGAATTCCGGTTCCACCTCCCGCCATTGCTCAAAACCGCCGGGGATCGAGATGGTTTTCGGCGCACTGCCAAACGGCAAAGGCGGCACGCCCTTGTAATGCCGGATATTGGCGATCATTTGGTAGTAGTAATTGTCTCCAAACCCGCCTTGCATCGGTTCGACATCGCGGCTGTATTGCGGTCCAAACTGGTCAATGAACTTGACGCGTTGACCCGGTCTGGCCCGAGCGGGATCGTCAAAACGGGAGGTATTCCATTCATTCCAGCCGGTGACCAGGACCAACGGCGGATCGAGCGCCAGGGCGCGCTTCCATTGTTCCTCAAAGTTCAGGCCCAGATTCACACTGCCAAGCGTGGCATCCATGTGGCCGTCGTGAAAACTCCGCCCCCGCGCGTCACCGCTGCTCATGCTGGTCACTTTCCCGTCCTTCACCCGCAAATTCTGGGCCACGGAAACATTCACCATTTCGGCCACTTCCGGGTTGGTGGTGTAACCGTAGGGTTGTGGATACGCATCCTCCCAATGCCACGCATACGGCGTGTTGGTCATCGTAAAGGGCCAGTGCGCGCGGCGCAGAGTGAAGAACTGGCGCAACTCTGGCGGAGCCGCTTGTGGATCACAAATCAACAGGGGTTTCCCCTGCCAGCGATACCAGAGATCGGGAAACAAAACCGGCTTATAAAGCTCCTGGTAGATTTTCCGCGCGGTCTGGCCCGCCTTGGTGTTGACCATGAAGCAAATCTGCGGCGTGTGTTCGCCTTGCTTCCGCATGGCCGCAAACACCGCACAGAGCTTCAGGTAGGCCGCTTTAAATGTTTCGGCATTGGTTGCATCGAAAATCAGCGTGTCCACCCCCGCATCGGCGAGCAATTGCGCGTGGCGGCGCAGCAACCAAGGATCATCGTTCAGGTAATACCCAAACAGCGGCTGTCCCCAGTAGTGCCGGGCGTGAAAACCGCCCCACAGCGGAGAGTCGGGTTTGTCCATCGCGGCTGGATCCCGGGCCAAAATTTGGGATACATCATAAATTTTCGGCCTGAATTGGTGCCCCAGAAAATAAAAAATCCCCACTTGCCGGTTTGGCCGGGGGCCACCGGCCTCCGTGGCCAAGGGCAGCTTCCGACCAAGTGCGTCGGTGGCGGGCCAGGGAACGCCGGGATTGCCAGCCACGCTTGGCGGCAATTCCACCGCCATGGCGCTTAGGCCTGCTTTCAAAAGACCGACGAGGGCGAACCACGAGAGCGTTTGCTTCAACATTTTTGCATTTCGCTCACTGGGAGAGGCGGAAGAAAACACTGGGTTGGGTCGGGTCCAGAGTGATGTTGACGGGACTAACACCGCCACCAGGATAATAACTCCAATTGGTGCCCAGACCATTGTTCAGCGCATTGGTTTGTGATTGGAGCCGGTACCCGCCGGTCCAGGAAAACTGTAGATTCCCACCACCCAGATTACTGTAGCCCAACACAGGCGGAGGAACCGTCGCTACAGTGATGCTGCCGTTCTCCGCGAGGCGGTTAACAAATGTGTAGCCCGCTGGCGGCACAATTGTCAAGTTGTCGCCATGGGGAACCACGATGTTAAACAACTGGAACTGGTCACCCACGTTCAGCGCCGGCCCGAGGTTGCTGACGGTCAGTGTGCCGGTGCCGCTACAGGTCAACGCTCCCGACACCGTAATCAAACTGTTGGATTGGGCCTGCGACTCGTTGAGGTTGAACAGCAGGTTACCGTTGATCGAGAGACTGTTGTTGATGGTCAGCGTGCCAACGGTGCTCAGCGAGGCACCTGCGGTCAGCGTTGCACCAGCCGCCACTGAAACCGGGCCGCCAATGATGCCGGCACCGCCGAAAGTGCCGCCAACCACGTTGATCGCGCCACTGCCAAGCGCGCCGTTCACCAGCAACGTACCGGCGAGGTTGGTGGTGTTGCCGCTGTAGGTGTTGACGCCAGCCAAAGTCAGCGTTCCCGTTCCGCTCTTGGTCAAAATGCCGGTTTGCGACGGCGCATCTTCCAGCACTTGGGCCACCGTGATGTCATTGCCACTCGCCACATTGAAATCCACCCCGTTGGTGGTGAGGAAAACATCCGTCAAGCCGCTCATGAAATTCGTGCTCGCCGCCACGGGCGAGAGATAACCACCGGTAAAATCCAGCGTGAGCGTGGCGCTGCCAGCCGGTGTGGGGAAGGCCGGCAGCGTTACCTGCGCGGAACCGCCCAAGTCCATGGTGGCGGTGCTACTGGCATTTCCCAGAAATGCAACAAAATTGGTCGCGGAGAAAGTGCCGCCGGTGATGCTGAAGGTAGCGTCAATGATTCCGTTAATGTTAAGCCCGCCACCACCAATCGTCAGGTAACCCACCACCGCTGCGCCCCCAGTCTGGTTGTAAACCACAAGACCGTTGCCACCGTTAGCGGCATCGGAGCGTCCCACCTCCAAAGCCGCGTTCCCCATGGCCAAATTGCCCGTGCCGCTCAAGTTGAACGTGCCGTCGCCACCCGTATTGACTCCCAGTATGACGCCGCGAATGCTCGAAGGATAGCCACTCACCGTGCCGCCGCTTAAGTTGTAGGTGCAGACGCGGCCAGCCCCATTGCCAACCAGCAAGGCATTGCCGTTGGTGAAAGACACGACCCCGCCGCTTTGGTTGACAATGGAAACTTGACCCGCCGTGGCGGTATTGCCCAAGGTCAGCGTGTTGGCTCCCAAGTTGAGGGTGCCGCCCATAATGCCCAAGATTCCGGTGTTGTTGTTGCCGTAGGCCACGGCAATGGCACCAACGGTGGTAGCTCCCCAATTGGAGATGTCCAACTCTCCAGAGGTGACAGTGGTCTGGCCGGTATAGGTGTTCGCGCCGGATAGAGCCAAAATGCCCGTCCCGGTTTTGGTCAAAGCACCACTGGTAGAGGCTCCACTCGCCCCCGCGAGTGTTAGAGACGCTCCGTCCACTTGAATCGTGGCGGTCACATTGGAATTGATGGTAAATGCGCGATCTGAGATATTGGTAATGCCGCCGTATTCCAGGGTGCCGCCGCTAAACACGATATTGGTGGCCCCCGCAGAGGCTGCGCCGAGGTTGCCGCCGGCCACTCCGCCATTGAGAATGCTGGTGACGCTCAGGGTGCCGCCGGTCAGCGTGGTCGGGCCGGAATAGCTGTTGCTGCCGCTCAAAACCTCGTACCCCCCCAACAGCGTTACCGCAACGGTTCCAGCTCCAGAAGAATTGTCCACAATTTCACCACTAAAGTTTCCACCAGCATTGCCATTGCCGAACGCCAGCACCGCCTGGCCGGAGCCGGCATTGTTGAGAATGATGCCGTCGTTGCCACCATTAAGGCCATTTATGGTCAAAGGAAATCCGTTCAAATCCAGGGTGGCATCCACCTCAAGATTATTGACGGCAGAACCCAGGGCATTGGCTGCGCCTTGCTGGAGCGTGCCGGCGCTCACGGTGGTGCCCCCCGAATAGCTGCTGCTGGGACACGCAAGGTTCAGCGTGCCGTTGCCAACTTTGGTCAGAGCAAAACCCATTCCAGAATCGGTGATCGGGCCAGCCACCGTCAGCGTGTTGCTCTTAACCGTGACCTGACGACTGGACGCCAACGTCACGGGTCCACTTCCGAGATTCAGGCTTTGCGAACCATTGAAGGCAAAGTCGCTAATCCAATTCTGAGCATTGTTGTTGGCATTGACAAGATTGGTGACGGCGCTATCAAGGTTGCCACCGGCCAGACTCAACGGGCCGAAACCAATCGCCGAAGCGTTGCCCACCACCAGAGTTCCATTGCTAACGATGGTGCCGCCAGTATAGGAGTTGGCGTTGGACAGGACCAGGCTGGCTGAGCCGGATTGATTCACCGCGGTCGGACCGCTGATGCCGCCCGAACCCATGATGATGTAATTCGCCGTGTTGGCATTCACAGTCATGGAATAGGGCGTGACGTTGGTGTTTATGGTAACATTGAATGAGCCTGCTCCCGGAGTGTCATTGAAAGTCACCATGTCATACTGCAGGTAAATGGCCGGATTGAGCGAGGCGTTGAGCCAGTTGAACGATGTGTTTACATCCCACACACTCGAGCCAACGTTCCACGTTTTGGCCTGCGGCACGATGCCCACGGTGTAGTTGATGACTTGGTGGATGTTGTCATAACTCACCGATCCATACCGATTGCCCGTCGGCTCGCTGATCAGATTCAACGCGATGTTCGCCGGCGCCGAGCCGGCAATCTGCACCAGCGGATAAGTCTGACCCGGAGTCCAACCCGTGCCCCCGTTCACAATGATATTCAAGGTGCCGCTGACACTGGCATTGCCATTTACCAGCAGCGGAGCAGCCGTCGGGCTGGGACCGTTGACACCACCGAAATCAAACTGCGCATAGATCGTGCCGCTGCCAGCCGTGTTAGTCAGACTGGCGCAAGTCCATTGGCCGCCCGCGGTCGTCACCATCACGGCGTTGGTGGTGGCGACACCCGTGCCCGGGGCAAAGGTAATGGAACTGTTATTGCAGGAACCACCCGTTACGCCACAGAGTTCACCAGCCGTGACGGTCGTTGGACCGCTGTAGGTGTTCGCCGCAAAAAGCGTGAGTGTGCCCGGGTTGGTCATGTTTAGGGGTGCGCCGCTGCCGGCCAAAATGGCATAAGCGACGCCACTTTGAGCCGCAAAAGATGTTCCCGTCAGAGTTCCATTTGTGATCACACCAGTAATCAGGGTCACGGGTCCCAGTGTCTGGCTGGTTCCTCCCAGATCCAGCGTCCCCGCCGAAACTGTGGTTATGCCCGTGTAGGTGTTCGCTCCCGTGAGCATCAGCGTGCCGTTGCCGGTCTTGGTCAAAGTGCCCGCTTCTGACGGCGCATTTTTCAATGCCTGAGCAACCGTGATGCTATTCGTGCTGGCCACATTGAAGTTCACTCCGTTGGTGGTGAGATAAACCGCCGTCAAGCCGCTCATATAGTTGGCACTGGCGGCATAGGGGGATAAATAGCCAGTGGTAAAATCCAAGGTGAGATTGGCGGTGCCAGCCGGAGTGGGAAAGGCGGGCAACGTCACTTGCGCGGAACCGCCCAAGTCCATTGTGGCACTGCTGCTGCTGGCCCCTACGAGAACGGTGAAATTGGTAGCCACAAAAGTGCCATTCGTCACGATGAAAGTCGCCGCGGTGGAAGTGCTGCCACTGCCGCCACCGATCACCAATGTACCGACCACAGCCGTGCCTCCACTTTGGTTATACGCGACCGTGCAGCCCGCCTTCGATGAATCGGCACGCCCCAACTGCAAGGCGCTTTTCCCCATTGCCAAATTGCCCGCACCGCTCAAGTTGAAGGTGGCGTTTCCGCTGGCGTTGACACCCAACATAACACCGATGCTGGTCGAAGCATACCCGCTCAGTGTTCCACCGCTTAAATTGTAGGTACAGGTGCGCCCGGCGCCATTGCCATCCAGCAAGCCGCTGCCACTGGTATAGGATATTATTCCGCCGCTCTGGTTGATAATGGCGATCTGGCCGGTGCCGCTGTTCCCCAGAGTGATGGCATTGGCTCCCAAATTAAGGGTGCCGCCGGTGATGTTCAGGACCGCCGTGTTGTTGTTGCCATAGCCCACATTAAGGGCACCCACGGTGGTTGGCCCCCAGTTGCCCACGCCCAGCACACCATTGCTAACAGTCGTGCTGCCAGTATAGGTGTTGGTTCCGGTCAGATTCACCGTGCCAAGTCCCATCTTGTATAGATTGTTAGTCCCAACCAACGCGGAACTGATGGTATTGGTGAAACCACTGCCATCACTGATCACCGGGTTGGCGTTGGTGAGCGTGAGGGTGTTGTTTTGGATGAGATAGCCGGTGCTGTTAAAGGTGATGGAGTGCGCTGTCGCCCCCGTGGCCGCCACGCTCACCGTGCCCGGAGTGCCTTCCAAAATGGCGTTGCCCCCGGGAGTCCAGTCATTGGTGTAAGAACTGCCCGACACCGCCGACCAGGCGGGCGTGTTGCCATTGTCCCAGGTGAAAGTGCCGGTGGCATATTGCTGCCCCTGCGCACCCGGGGCGAGGATAAGACCGAGGATGGCCAGCACAGACAAAAGCGTCGTGCGAGTGAGGGAACGATGTTTCAGTTTCATGATTTGTTTTGGTTTGATTTGGTTTTGCATTGCTCTGCCGTTAACGACTTTCTGATCTGAGATCAATAGGAGACGATGGCGTTTAGGTTGGTGCCTTTGAAGGATTTGACATGCCAGTCAAAGTACAGCCGATTGCGCACACTGCCATGCACGGGGCCGGACGGCGTAGTGCCCTCCCAATTGGCCGGCCACAGCAATTGATCCACGTCCGACATGGCGAAGACTTGCGAGATCGGCCCGAGGGTGCCAATGCTCGAAAGCTTCATTACTACATAATAGCCGGGATAACCGAACGGATATACGGTGTTCGGGATATTGACGGCTCCATTGGCATAGGGAACCGTGACCATGTAATTCACATTCACCATGGCCGCAGTGGGGCTTTCCGGAGAGAATTGGCCGTATCCGGGGCAGAACATCGCCGGGAGGTAAGCAACGCCAACCGGACCCAGCGTGGAAGGAGATTTGCCGCCCAAGTAAGTGGACAGGTAGTAGGCCAATTCGGCATTGCCAACGGGAGTGGAATAATAAGCCGACATTTCGCCGGTCGCGCACGGACCGGGCAACTGGTCGTTATTATCCCCGGCATACATGACCATGGCCACCCCCGCCTGCCGGAGATTGGAAACGCAGTGGATCGCCAGGGCCTTCTGTTTGGCCTTGCTCAAAGCGGGCAGCAACAAAGCCGCCAGAATGGCGATGATGGCAATAACCACCAGCAGTTCAATCAACGTGAAGGCAATTAGGCGCGGGCGAATCTCGCTTCGGTCGGCCAGCATGGCGCAGGATGGACGGTGCTTCATTTGGTCAGCTCAAGTTCAGTTGTCGGAAGCACTTTATCAACCAACTGAAAAACCGTCTATTAGCCATCTGGCTAGTGTCTCACCCCCAGGAAATCCGCGGTGTCAAAGCTTCAATAATCCCCGCTCAAAGGCGCGCGTGACCGCTTCCGTGCGGTCCACGGCTTCCAATTTCACCAAAATCGAGCGGATGTGTGCCTTGACCGTATGCCGGGTGACTTTGAGCAGAAGGGCAATATCCGGATTGTTCATGCCTTTGCGCAACAAATGCAACACTTCCAGTTCGCGCTCCGTGAGCGGGCTGCCAGCAGCATGCTCGGCCAAGCGGCGCTCAATCGCCGGGCTTAACACCCGCTGGCCCGCGTGGCAAGCAAGGATGGCCGCAATCAATTCCGCCGGTTGGGCGGTCTTGGATACATAGCCCGCCGCACCGGCATGGAACGAATGGACAATGTCTTCCTCCGCGTCGGATGAGCTGAGCATGAGCACCCGGGCCTCGGGGTGTTGGGACCGCAACCGCCTCAGGGTTTCGATGCCATCAAGGCCGGGCATGGCCACATCCAGCAGCACCACTTCGGGGCGATGTTTTTGATACAACTCAAGCGTAGTGGCGCAATCGGCAGCCTGGCCCACGACACGGAAGGATGGATTACTGTTAAGCATGTCAGCCAGGGCCGCACGCATCACGGCGTGGTCATCAGTGAGGAGCAAGCGAATGGGGGATTTCATGATTCAAGCAATTTCGTCGTCAAATGCACCCAGGGACACCTCCGCCCGCACCTTGGTGCCTTGGCCGGGCCGGCTCTCGATCCACAACGTTCCGCCCAGTCGCTCCACACGCTCGCGCATGCCTTCCAAGCCAAAGTGACCAGCCTTCGTCCGCCGCAAAGCCTCTTGGTCGAATCCGATGCCATCGTCGTGAATCTCGATTGCAATGTGACCGCCAGTCCGCGCAGAGACAGTGGTTTCAATCCGCGAAGGTCGCGCATGTTTGAGCGCATTATGCATGGCCTCCTGGGCCACCAATAGCAGATTCCCCGCCACAAAGACCGAAATTGACGGCAATGGGTTTTGCTCGGTGATGACGATTTTTGCCGTGTGCCCTTCGGCAAGCTGGCTCGCCAGCGCCCGCAGCGCTTCGGTAAACGGCCGATCATCCAGCGGCAGCACCCGCAAGGCCCAAACGGTCCCACGTAAATCCTGCTGGGCATGCTGAACGATCCGGCGCGCGGCGGCAAGATAGTTCACTTTCCGTTCGGATCGTGGCAGCGACTCTGTTTCACAGGCTTCCAATTGATAATTGAGCGCGGTGACCGACTGAAGCAGGGTGTCGTGAAGATTCGCCGCGAGCCGGGTGCGTTCCCGTTGCGTGGCTTGAAATTCAATGGCGGCATCGCGGCGGGCCTGCATTTCGACCGCCAGTTGATTGGTCTTGCGAGCCAATTGCCGTCGCAGTTCCCACGTCCACAGCAGCACGGCCGCCAGCAATATCATGCCAACGAACATCAGGCCAAGCAATCGCTGCGGCGTCCACCAGGGGGCGCGGGCAATGATTTTCACCCCTTGGCCGCCGGGCAGGTGCAGTCGGAAGCCATCTGCCCATTCCGGCCGCTTCAGGGCATGGGTCGTGGTGAGTTCGCAAATCCCGGTGAGCAAGAGCCGGTCGCCAACCGCCAGCTTGGGAAGCTGGGAGCCTCCCGGCAAGAGAGCTTCAAAGATATGCTGCTGGGCACGACATTGCAGAATGCTTTCATCCAAGCTTGCCCGTTGGCCAAGAAAATCCGCCTCCAGCCTGACCAATTCGTCATGCATCATCGGCTGATTGGCTTTCTCAAAATCATAGGCAACCGGATCGGGTGGCAAATCATGCTCCTGCTTCACGACCCGCGCGGCACGCAGTACGGGGCAAAATGGGGCCATGCCGCCAACCCCCTCCACTTCCACCCGCATGCCCGGGGAATAACTCTGCGCTCGCGTGGCGTACACCAACGTGCTGCCGCTCGCATCCCGAAGATAAAAGCCCAGCGGATCCTGTTGCGTGATGATCCCCTGCACACGCACCTGAACGGTCGGGCCAAAAGCGCCCGTGAGCAGTTGTTTTATATTCAGCAACGGACTGGCTTCACCGTTGGTCGGCAACCGGATTGGGATGATTGAATCGAATGAGGCAACATGGAAATAGCGGCCCGTCATCTGCCGATGGCGGTTGAAAAGGGTGGCCATGACGCCGCGCAGCCGCACGGGACGCTGCAACACTGTGTCCGCCTGTTTCTCGATCCCCGCGGTCATGGGTAATTCCGCTTTCAAAGCAAGCCCGTACACTTCCACATCCAGCGTGAGAACCTCATCCACCAACATGTATCCCGTGACCACCGCCGGCACCTCCACCCACTCGGAGTCCAACTCCGGGGAAAATAGCTGTTCCACGTCCGGCTTAACTGGCATCGGAAGCGACCCTTTTGCGATAAACTTCACCCGGGCATCCTTCACGGTAGGATAATAACCGCGCGATTCAGATAAACCTTCCAAGAGCACCCGGTCGCCAGGAACGAGTTCTTCGGTCATGCCGCCTTTAATGGTATGGATGGCACACCCGGCGGTGTCGTCATGCATGAAAAAATTTGCCTTCGACCGGGGTTGGAATTCCACCAGCGTGCCCTCGATCCGAACCGGCAGGCCCTTGGCTGCTTCCTCGACCGTCAGGGCGCGGAGCGCCGCGAAGTTGGTCAATATTTCCTCCATTGCCACCGATGGAAAAGCCCAGGCGAAGGACAGCAGGCTGATCGCCGTCAAGCTTTTCCACCTGGCGCAACGGACAGAATGCAGCCGACGGGATTTTCCGCTCATATTGATCGCATGATGAAGAACATTGCCGCCGAAATCAGCCGCGGTCAATTAATATTGACAGCCGCTGCGATGACAAAGGTGAGCCAAAATAAATAATCACCAGGAACTTGGCAAGGGCCAAGCGGCGTCTTTCCAAACGCAGATGCATCCAGCACCTGCGGTATGCTGACTTTAACGCGCTACTCGTAATACCCAAGATCGCGCTATTGTGGTTGCCTTAAGCCACATTGATGGCACCGACCGTGTTCGACCCCAGAGGTGAAAAGTCCAGCTCCCTCAGCCTGATCGTGTGGAGCCCGTGTAAGTATTCGTGCCAGTGAGAATCAACTTGCCGGCATTGGACCTGGTCAGGACCGCTGTCCCAGCAATGATTGAACTGATGGGGTTTGATAAATCTAACGCGCCTGGGGCATTGGGGAATCGGTTGAGTGGGTCGCGCCCAACCACGGCAACTGGGTTTTTTTGGCGGTCGCGGAAGCCGGGTAGCGCACTGAAACCTGATGGGAGCCCGATCCAATTTCCGGCAGGCGAACAAACGAGTTGGCTTTGGCTGTCTCGATGTGCATGCCATCCAGTGAAATTTGCGGATGCGGATCCGCATCTGTGGCTGGCAGAAATACATCCGCCCGTGAATTGGCCGGGACCGCGAGGCTCAAGTCAAAGCGGACTCCGGGCTGGTTCGTGAACGCAACCTGGATTGGGCCCCGGATGGTGGGCAGCGTCAGCGACGCTTGCGAGAGAGCGGCGGGTTGCGGTTTAATCTGGAATTTCTTCCAGCCCGGTTCGACCGGCTGCACGCCCATCAGTTGAAACGGAATGAGGTTTGCCGGAGCCGCGCCCCAGGCGTGGTTCCAATCCTCGTTCGTCTTGAACTGGTCGTCCCACGCTTCGAGCGTAATGGTGGTGCCCACGGCGTAGATCATGTGCGCCCACCCGCGGAGGCTGTTGGTCGTGAGCAGGTCCAGGGCATAATCCGCCGCTCCCGCCTGATAAAGCGCATCCAGCAAAGGCTGTGCTCCATAGACGCTGCACGCCATGCCCCGCGATTCAATAAATTTTACCACGGCGGGCTGGCGATCTTCGGGCACCAGACCAAACGCCAGAGCGAACATATTCGCGTGCAGCGAGGCGTGGTCGGTGCCGATGCCATCCACATAAATGCCCCGACGAGCAGCGAATAAATTCCCGTTGAAACTGGCCTTCACTTGTTGGGCGCGTCGGGAAAAGAGCTCCGCATCGTTCGGTTCCCCCAGTGCGCCCGCCAACTGCGACATAAGTTGCAGCGCATGAAAATGGTAGGCGTTGACCACGGTGTTGATGTTGGTGAAGACAAAGCCGTCCGTTTCGCCCGCCTGCTCTTTGCCCACCCCAGCCGAGCCGGATTGCGGCCAGTCCACGATGTCGCGCAACTCCGGGCCGTGGAAATGAAGGGCGGCGAAGAGCGCCTTGTTTTGTTTGCCGGTCCGCGTACTGATCAGCCCGGATTCATCGCCCAGCGCCAGCAGTGTTTTTGCCTTCAGGTCGGCATAGCAACGCCGCGCGGATTCAAGGTTGCCGGTGAAAAGATAATCGTTCCAGGCGAGCATCACCGATTGCAACAGCCATTCCGTCGGCCAGGTCGGGTGAGTGATAAGGTACTCATGGCTGAAGCGCGCCAGGCTATATTCGCGATCCACAGCATAATGACTTTTCTGGTTGATGAGCGCATCAGCCTCGTAAGGAATCCGTTCGCGGTCGCCGTCCACATAAACGCCGGCAAAACTCGTCGCCTTCATGGAGTATTTGCAGAGTTCCCAGATGTCGTTCAATACCTGGCTGGAGCTGTGAAAAGCCGAAGCGTCATCAGCAAATGGATAATGCAGCGATTCGCGAACGATGCTGCTGGTAGCGACCGCCACCTCCCCCTGCTCGATCTCGCCATAACGGAAAGGCATCACCTCGCCCGCATAGGCGGGGACTTTGACGGCGGCTTTCCCCGTGTTGCGTTTGTCGGGTGGAATCGTGACCACGTAAGTCTTCAACCCGGTTTCGACTGGCAGCGCCAGTTCCTTGAAGCGGCGGCTGCCGCCGGGATTTTGATTCACGCGATTTCCGGCAGCCACTTCACCCAGGCGGATGGTCAAGGTCGTATCGGCAGGGCTGTCCACAGTGAGTCGCAGGCGTCCGAACGCCGCGCGGCCAAAATCCAGAAAATTGATCTGCTGCGAGACCGGGATAACAGACTTGGGCGCTTCGTCCGTTTTCTGCAACGGGTAGCGGGACGTGCCGTGCGGCAATAAATTCGTCCCGGTCACGAAGGCTTTCGGAGCGGAATACGAACTGGGATCACCATTGTTCCAAGTGCGCGCCTGCCAGAAATAAACCGAACCGGCCTGCAACGGTGCGCCGCCAAATTTTACGGCCACCGATTCATCGCTGATGACTTCCCCCGAATCCCAGACATCCGCCCGACCGTTTTGCAGATTCTCCAGCCTGGACGCCACTTGGATTTGATACGCAGTCTGCAGAACGTTGTTGCGCGCGTCATTCACCACCCAGCCAAACATCGGTGCTGGCGAATTGATCGCCGGTGCCTGCAAATGAGCCGGATCGCGCAGATAATCAGACAATGAAAACGAGCTTGGATAGCAGTTCGAAAAGACCAAATCGGTGCGCTCCAGCAAATCGCTCGTGAGGTGCGACGGCGGCAGCGGGCCGCTGGCGGCAAACCCGCGCAAAGTGATTGCGGCAGCAAATGCCGTCGTAAATAATAATGTTCCAATTGTCTTCACGGATTGGTTGGAATTTGAAGACGCAGCGTTTTGGGCACAACCTTCGCTATTTGGGGCGCTTGCATGCGAAGACCAAGCCATCCATATTGAAATGTCCTTTGCCCGGTCTGACAACGATACGGTTGAGCGGCTGTATTCATCGTAAACGGTTTCATTTATGGGCATTGACCTCCAACCAGCCTTGACCCGTGGAAAAAGGGATTTCGAGGTTGAAAAGGCCTTTGGCAATTTCTTTGATGGCCAGTGGTTTGTCATTCCACCGCGCTGCATATTCCAAACCGGGATTCATGCACGTCACAAATGTGCAATGATCGTGGCTGGCTTCATCGCGATATAGTTTCACCTCCGCCACCAGCCGTGAGTTGTCTTCCGAAAACTCCTCGCGCATGATCCACGCGTTGAATCCAGTGGTGAATGTCCCCGGGCGGCAGTAGGCGTCATACCACTTGAGCACCGGCGTCGAAAGCCCCCCGAACTCGTGCCACCCAGCGCCCCGTCCCGTTTCGATCACGAAATGTTCCATGCAGTTATACGACGTGTTTACCTCGTTCTTCCAGACGTCGAGTCCGGTGCGGGCAATTTGCCACGCAAAATCGCTCTCGCCGAGATCCAGCATCGTCTTCCAAAAAAACCACTGGTGCGGCATCCAGACCGTGCCGTTCCAATAACCGTCGTTCCGATAATACGGTGCCGACTGATCCACCGCGCTCAAACCGATGCGGCTCCAGAGGTTCGTCGGCGATTTTAAGTGCGTCAGCATCGCGTCCGTCTGCGCGGGTGTGCCAATGCCGGCGACCAGCGGATACACGCCGTCCATGCCCATATTGAAGTTTGAGCCGTCCCTGAACTTTAGCGGTCCTTCCGGGTTGCCGTCCTGGTCGTGCATCACATAGCTGAAATATCCCGCGGTCTCGTCCCACGCATTTTTCTGCAATGACGCCGTCAACGACCGGATGTCCGCATCATAAACGGCAAGGTCATTGGTTTTTCCGAGTGCATCCGCCGCCATCGTCATGATTTTTGCGATGCGGATGGCTTGCGCGGTGTTGATCACGGGCGCCATGCGCGCACCCAGCTTTTGATAGCGCGTGAACTTTTGCGGCGGATAATCGTCCCACCCGCCGGAGTTGTAGAAATAATCGAAGCTGCTCAGAATGCCGGAATTGAATTTCCGCATCGTCGAACTGCCCAGCCGCCCGAGATAGAACTCGTAATATTGGCGAAGCCGGGGATAGGCGTATGCCAGCAACGCGCGCGACTGCGTGCGGTTCCACAAATCCAGAAAAAGGTAATGCTGCACCGGCACCATGCTGCCGTGATGCAGGAACGCAGACTGCGCGCCCGGCTCCATGAGATAGGTGTTTAGGCACTCGAACGCGCGGCGCGTGTCGAGTTCCGCGAGACCGAGACCCACGAAGCCGGAGTCCCACGTGTAAAGACAATCCCACCAACGCCCTGGCGTGTTGTGTTTGATGTAGCTGCGTTGCGTGTAAACCGGATAGACGATGTTCGCGAGCAGCGTCGCCGCCATGCGTTGCTGGCTGAACAGATAATCTGTGCCCTGCGGCGCGGGAGTGAGTTCCGGCAACCGGGCGCGGTTGGTTTGGAAAATGGGTTCACAATGCGGCTCGTCCAGCGTCAATGCAGCCAGTCGTTGCTCCACCTCCGCACGCGAGCCGCCGCAAACTTGCGCGTAAAGCACCCGCCGGGAATGCGGTGACAGATTAACTGGACGCAGGAAGACATCGGTGAAATGTCCATCGCCCTCGCCTTCCAAAACCGATTCCACATGATTTTGCGTCATCGTCTGGAAAAACACATCCAGATCTTTGCAGAGAAACTGCCGAACTTCAGACTCGCGGTAATTCCAGGCGATACCGTAGCAGAGATCCACGTCGGCATATTTCAGAATGATGCTATTCGTCGTCGGCCCGCGGGCGATCACCGGCTTGGGATGCCAGACCTTGGTGGAGAATTTGAGCTGCGCCACATCGGCGGCGTTGACGAGCGCGAAACCATCAAGTTCAACCGGCTGGCCGCCTTCAGAAACCAATTTCAACTTCTGTCTTCCTTTGCCAACCAGTCCCGCCTTGAGAATCTTGGCTTCTAATGCTCCGCTACCGGTGAACTTTACCGTCTCATTCATTAATCCACTCAGGCGGAAGGAAACCTTCTCCCCGGCTTTCATCCGATAGCGAACGATTAGCTGCGCATCCGGGATGTCGTGATCCATGTTGAATTCATATTCCGCCAAGTCGCCCGCTTGCGCGCCAAATTTGTCACCCAGGCCGCAGCCGTTGACGAAGCCGTTGGCGCGGATTTCGCCGCGCACTTTGCCGTCGTAAACCAGATCGTCCTGCGGACGCGGCTTGGCGTAGTGCATCTCCTGGTAATCGAGCGCGCCCAGCCAAACCGCGCCCGGTGGCAACTCGACGACACTTGGCAGCAGTGGATTGTTCGGGGCGTATTCGACGAGCGATGGGAAATTCATCTCGGCCAGCAGGTGCAGCACGAGGCTTTGCGGCAGGCCGGTGTGGTTCACGCACTCGGCGCGGATGAGCCGCGACCGGCCGTCAATGCGCGAATACGAGATGTCCGCATAGACTTGATCCTTCCATTCGATTTCGTGGCGGAAGGAAAAATAACTCAAGTCGGGCGCGGCTTCCCACGGATGATAATCATTCTCAAACATCACGTTTGGCAGCGTGACCTTGCGCCGATACACGCCGGGGAAAACGCTCACATCAAAGCGCAGACCCTGATTTTCCGGCGGCACATGCGAGATGCCGATGTAGCGTTTGGTATAAGGCCCCCATTCCGGCAGCGTGAGGTCGTGCCGGTTCGAGATGACACCAATCCACTGCGGATCCAGCGGTGCAGCGGCCACATTGACCACGAACAGGCACAGCGTGGCCGCGAGGGTGAAAAATTGGGTCAATTTCATCAAGGTTTTCGCGGGTTGCAAATCACTGGTTTATTCTCAGGCCCAACGCGAACTCCCCGGACAAGGTTTTAGGTAAATCAACCTCCACCGCCTCGGGAGTTTGCCGCCACGTCAGCTTGTCCGAACTCCCCAACAGGGCAACCGCCTTGACGGGTTGGGGCAGCAGTTTCGCCTTCGCTCCCAGCGATTTTATTTT
>Ga0364874_10536_pt1 | contig 19697 bp, 17 predicted proteins | sample ExccelAu500001D4_2_FD_206922 | JGI IMG/M metagenome (GOLD analysis project Ga0364874, IMG submission 206922) | Enriched cells from Trout Bog Lake Hypolimnion, Wisconsin, USA - BchlTB.Aug07.5000.01.D4 | ecosystem: Environmental > Aquatic > Freshwater > Lake > Hypolimnion/Profundal zone | place... | reverse complement strand
TCGCAATAGGTTGTTCCGGTCATAAATGCCTCCTTGGCAGGTTCTGTTGCGGCAGCGGGCAGGGCAGAGAAGTCGACCGCTTGGCGCGGGCAGAAGCTGCATGCGGGCGGCCAAAGCCGCACCATGGGAATATGCTGAAATCGCAGGGGGAACAGGTGCTTCCAACCTCCACTGCAATTGCTGCCTGCGTTCAATTCGGGTTCGGGCGCCGGCGATTGAACACTGCATACAAGTACGCAAACACAGGGGTCTCCGGTTCCATGTCCAACTCTGCCTCCAGTTCCGCACCGCTCCATGACTCCCGGCTGAATGCCGCGCAGGTGCGTGCCTGGGCACAGGCGGCAGGCTTTGTCGAGGCTGGGCTGGTGGCTCTGCCTCATGCCGCGGAAGCGCGGGATGCAGCACGGTATCAGGAGTGGGTGCGCTCCGGCCGCTCCGGTACAATGCAGTACCTTGAACGGCGGGCTGAGGATGGGCAGTTGCTGCGGGCGCGGGTTGCGATACCGTTTCCCTGGGCACGCTCGGCAATCGTTTGCTTTGCCGGATACAACAGTCCGCAGCCGCGCTCGACCGGCCCCGCCGATCCGGGCGCGGGATGGATTGCCCGCTATGCGTGGAGCAGCCGCAGAGATGCCGATGGCACGCAGCGGCCCAGCGACTACCATAAGGTTCTTCGCAAGCGCCTCAACGCACTGGAAGCGCGCCTGACCGCAAGGTTTGGCGCCCTTGAGGCGCGGGGGTTCGTGGATACCGGCCCGGTGGTCGAGCGCTCCCTGGCCACGGCCGCTGGCCTTGGCTGGACAGGAAAGAACACCTGCCTGATTCATCCAAAGCTGGGCTCGTACGGATTTCTGGCCGTTCTCCTTACCTCCCTGGATGTCGAAGAGGAACAGTTAACCGCTGCCCTCGTGCCAGACCGCTGCGGCTCCTGCACGCGCTGTCTGGATGCCTGTCCTACCGGTGCGCTCGACGCGCCCTACCAGATGGATGCGACCCGCTGCATCGCCTATCTCACCATCGAGCACAAAGGGCCGATTTCCGCCCAGTTGATGCAAGGCATGGGCCGGCAGGTCTTTGGCTGCGATATCTGCCAGGATGTGTGTCCGTGGAACCGCAAGGCGCCCATCGCCGCCGATCCCGAGTTGGAAGCGCGCGTCGAACTCGTCAATCCCGCGCTTGAAGCTCTGGCGCAGCTTGACGAGGCCGGGTTCGAGCAGCGCTTCAATGGCTCCCCGGTGCGCAGGGCGGGCTTCACCGGCTTGCAGCGCAATATCGCTATCGCCATGGGCAATAGCGGCCTGCGCCATTTTGCACTATTTTTAGTGCAGTGGTCTGCCGCTGCGGACGATGGCCTGCGCTCGGCGGCGCGATGGGCGCTAGGAAAGCTGCAAACTGCTCAAGGTGCACGCAACAAGTCGTAATTCCGCCCGCAAGGATATCCTTGAAGCAGATTCTCTCCGGCGTTCACGTTCCGCGGATTTCGCATTGTGGCGATTCCATCATTTCCGGATCCAATTCAGGACAAGGAGTAACACGTGGCTGATGCATCAAATTCCACCCCGCTCGACGAAACAGTGGTCGAGCAGGCCGGTACGGTCGAACCGGCCAAGCAGTCCAAGTGGTACCACTGGCGCAAGGATGGCCGGGCGCTGTTGGACTACCTGCTTGACAGTGAAGTGCATACCTTCGCCTTCAGTGTCGCTGCCAATGCCATTCTCTCGTTCATCCCTTTCATCGTGCTGCTCTATGCGCTGGCCGGCTCGGTCTTTCACTCGGAAACGATGAAGAACGTCATCACCGACATGGTGAATTACTTCATGCCTTCGAACCAGGGATTTGTGGCCCTTAATCTGGCCTACACTGCTTCGCGCCTCGGGGTGGCGGTCTTTTCCCTCGTCATGATTGTGGTGGCCTGCACGGGTATTTTTCTCCCGCTTGAAGTAGCGCTGAATCAGGCCTGGGGCGTCACCAAGAGCCGCAACTACCTTCACAACCAGGTCATCGCCTTCGGGCTTGCAATTCTCATGGTGGTGCTCGGCATGGCCAGCATTGCGTTGAATGCCGTTGTGCGCGACGTCCTCACCGTGGTCTTCTTCCACCACACAGACAACTTCGTCTTCCATGGCATCAGTTTCCTGGTGCTCACCGCGTCCACCGGCGTCGCGTCCATTCTCTTCTTCTTTTCCATCTACTGGCTTTTGCCCAACCGCAAGATTCGTCCCCGCCCGGTGTTGCGCACCGCCGTCGTCACCGGTGTTATCTGGCTGGTCTCGAAATATGTGTTTGAGGCGGTGCTGCCTCACATGCATCTTGAAGATCTGTACGGGCGGTTCTATGTGTCGGTCGGGTTGCTCTTCTGGGCGTATATATCCGGCCTCATCCTGTTTGCCGGAGCCCAGTTCAGCGTGGCGCGCATGGGCGACAAGAAGGACTAAGAACTTATCCGCAAATAAGTAGCGCGGGTCTCCTGACCCGCGCTACCTGAATACGTAATTTACAGGTAAGTTCTAAGGCTGCTTGAACGCCTTCACCACAATCGCATTGGGATTGCGCCCCGTGGGCAGCAGCGTGAACAAGGACCGCGCCGACGTGCGCACCACGGCCACATCGCCAGATCGCGTATCCACTACGAACAGCAGGTGCCCGGCGGTGGAAAAAGCCATTGCCGAAGGTCCGTCGCCCACGTGTACTGAGCCTACCCGCTTGCCATCGTCAATTCCGTACACACCCACATACTGCGAGTGGAAGTTGGCCACATAGAGCAGCGAGTTGTCGCCCGTAACCAGTCCTTGGACCGGTCCGTCGCCAATCATGTAGCTCGCACCAACCTCATCGGTGTTGTTGTAAATCTCTGACACGGAGTTTGAAAGCAGGTTCGAGACGAACACTTCGCCGCCGTCCGGCTTCAGCGCCAGTTGCACCGGGGCCCGGCCCACATCCATCAGCGCTTCCATGCGGTCGGGCACCGCCGGGGTTGCAGGAGCGCCACCAGCCTGCGCAGAGGCGGGCTGACTGGCCCGTGCCAACGCAATGGCCATTACCTGGTGACCGCCTGAGCAGGCTACAAATGTCTTGGTCGAGTCGGGAAGAACAACCGCATCCGCAGCTCCGGGGCAGCCCTCGAAGACGGCGCGCACCCGCTGCGTCGCCGGGTCGAACAGGCTCACGGAGTTCCCACTGCGGTTGGCGACTACCAGCGTCTTCCCGTCCGGGGAAATGCGAGCCGCTGCGGGCTCCTCACCTGCGCCGATACGGGCCACTTCCCGGCGTGCTTTCAAATCGACAACAGAGATCGAGTTGGACCCTGCATTGGCCACATAAGCCAGCTCGCCGGCCGGGTCCACTTCGATAGAAACTGGCTGCCGGTGCAATCCAATGGTCGCCGCCACGGCGTTGTTTTCAGCGTTGATCACTGAAATCGAACCCAGCCCCCCGGCAACGCCATAGTTGAGCACGTATACCTCATTCCGGGTTGGGCTGGCCGCCACGGCCACGGGATTCTGGCCCACCGCTACTTCGCGGTCCACGCGCACATTCACCACGTCCAGCACGGTAACAGTGCCGCTGCCGCCGTTCGTTACGTAGGCATACTCGCGATAGTCGGGCGGGTACTGCGGAAAGTCGTGCGTGCGGCAGCCTGCGAGGGCAAGCGCAATCACGCCCAAAGCTAAAAGGCCCACCGCAGTGGCAACCCTCGGATTCATCGCGTTCAAACGGCTTTTCAATTCAGGAGCCTTAGCCTGCATCATAAATGCCCAGCCGGGAATATTACCTGGCCAGGGCGTTAACGTGTATGCCGCGTGGCAGTGTACGGTCCACAACCGGAGCAATCTGGCCTATCTCGTCCATCATGCGGGCAAACTGGTCGGGGTAAATGGACTGCGGTCCGTCAGACAGCGCATTTTCGGGCTGGTGATGCACTTCCACTATGATGCCATCCGCGCCAGAGGCCACCGCCCCCCGCGCCATGGGCAGCACGCTGTCGCGCCTGCCGGTGCCGTGGCTCGGGTCCACCAGGATGGGCAGGTGGCTCAGCCGCTGCACGGCCGGAATAATGCTCAGGTCAAGCGTGTTGCGAGCATGATCGGCAAACGTGCGTACGCCGCGCTCGCACAGTATCACGTCGTAGTTCCCCTCGCTCATCACGTACTCGGCGGACATCAGAAATTCTTCCAGCGTAGCGCTCAGGCCGCGCTTCAGCAGCACCGGCCTGCGCAGCTTGCCTGCCTTTTTCAGCAGAGAGAAGTTCTGCATATTGCGCGCGCCAATCTGGATCACATCGGCCCACTCCGCCACCAGTTCCAGGCTTTCGGTGTCAATGGCCTCAGTAACGATGCGCAGCCCATAGCGCTCGCGAATCTCTGCCATAATGCGCAGCGCCTCAAGGCCGAGGCCTTGGAATGCATAGGGAGAGGTGCGAGGTTTGTATGCGCCGCCACGGAAGAACTGCGCGCCTGCGGCTGCAACCTGCTCTGCGATGGCAAAGGCCTGCTCGCGGCTTTCAATAGAACATGGACCGGCAATGATAGCCAGGTCACGGCCGCCGATGGAGGCGTCTGTTCCCGCAAAACGGATGATGGTGTCTTCTTCTTTTACGTCCCGGCTGGCCAGCTTGTAGGGCTTTGATACACGGATGACCTCAGCAACACCTGAAAGCTCTTCCAGGTTGCCGCGGTCAACTTCGCCCTTGTTGCCTGTAATGCCAATTGCCGTACGCTGGGCCCCGGGAAGGGGATGAGCCCGGAAACCCAAATGCTCGATATGCTCGCAGACCGCCTGGATTTGCTCCGGCGTGGCCTGGGCTTTCATGACTACTAACATGCTTGACCCTCAAACTTCCAGTCTAGCGGCTGGACTGATCAAGGGCAATTGCTGCCGGGTAGCTGAGGCCTCTGCGGGCGCTTGCTCTACCTGGGTTAGGGGTTAATCCTGCGCCAACAACTCTCGTGCTGGGAGGCGCGCATCCGCAAATGCTCAGTCGCCTTCTTCAGTCGATTCAGCGCTTGAGTTGGCGGCAACAATAGCTGGGGCAACAACCATACCTATAAAGGCCAATGCGATTAAAAGGTCATGCATGGAATATCTCTCCTTGTGCGGCTCTTTGCAGCCTGTCCACAAATGAATCATCATCCGGATTCGATATTTCCGAAATACCACTTAGACCATGCTGCGCGACAATCCAGTGCTATGGCCTACTCACCCAAAGGTGGTATACGCCCCGCAATGCACAAAAAAGGCCCCTGAGAGGGCCTTCTTGATTCTGATTAAGTTGTTCAATTAAATCATGTTGACTGCGGGTATCGCTCTTGTAAGACAATCAGCATGGCCAATGTTTCTTGGGGAGTGCGGCCTTTGCAAAACCAAAAAATCTCAAAATGCGACTGATGGTTCAGCCCCGAGCGGGATATTGTCTCCCAATCGGGGCCTGTTCATCAGCGCAATTACCGCTGGCTTTGGCTCGTTTGCGCGCCATCACGCTTCTGCGCACGCCACTTCAAGCCCAGCCAGGCCACATAGCCCAGTTGAATGGCCCAAGTAATTACATAAGCGGCAACGGTGAACTGGTGATCGAGTATCGCTCTTGTATCCACAATCTTCTCCTTCTACTTTTCTCGTCTGTTGCGGGAAATCACGCGTCGAGCGCGTCCTGTGCTTCCTGGGCTGCAATCTTCTGTTGCTGGCGCTCCACCTGGTAGCGCAAAGTCAGAATCAGTACTCCCCAGGCCAGCCAGGCCACGATATTCCAGCTGAATGCCGCCAGCATCGCTGGGTCCTTGATGCCGGAGTCCGGTCCACCGCCAAAAACCGGCGCAGGATGCTGCGTGCGCCACCAGCGGTTCGACATGTATACGATGGGCACGTCAAGGGCGCCAAAAATACCCAGCACTGCAGCCAGCGTCTGCACCTGCGGCCCAGCGGCAAACCGGCGCAACAGCAGGTAGCTCACATAAATCAGCCACAGCACCAGTGTGGTCGTCAGGCGCGCGTCCCACGTCCACCAGATGCCCCAGGCACGGCGGCCCCACAGCGGCCCGGTAATCAGCACCACTGTGCAAAACACCACGCCCACCTCGGCCCCGGCTAGCGCCCAGGCGTCAGAGACTTGCGCCCAGACCGGCTGGTTGCGGCGGAAGCCGAGAAAGCCAATGGAGCCGATAAGGCTGATAGCGAAGAACAGGAACGCCACCATCGCCGAGGGCACATGGTAGTAGAAGATGCGCTGCACTTCGTGCATGGTCTGCTCTTCAGGAGCAACGTAAATAGCCTGGTAAAAACCCCAGACCATAAGGGCGATGGTAGCCACGGCGTAGAGACTGATTGCAATTTTCTTCATGGGGAAATCCTGGTGGAACGTATTCCAGTGTACGACGTCCGCGGCGGGTCTGACCCTGCGGAAGATGACTGAAAGTTGGCTCAAGCGGCTTGCTGGCGCGGCTTTACCTTGTTGATTGACTTGCTTCTGGACGCGACCCAAAGATCGTGACCGCTTTGCAGGCCAATCCAGAACTGGGCGGAGTTGCCAAAATAGCGGCCTAGACGCAGAGCGGTGTCGGCGGTAATCCCGCGTTTGCCGCGCACCAGATCGTTGACCCGCGGAGCCGAGATGTGCAGTTCTTTAGCAAGCCGGTAAGCGCTCAGGCCCAGCGGCTCCATGAACTCCGAGAGGAGAATCTCGCCGGGATGAATCGAGAACGCAAAGGGAATTTTGTCCATGGCTCTTCCTAGTGATAGTCCACGAGTTCTACATCGGTTGCATCGCCATCATGCCACACAAAACAGATGCGATATTGGTCGTTGATGCGTATGCTGTGCTGGCCTTTACGATTTCCCGACAACCGCTCCAGACGATTGCCACCCGGAACAGCAAGGTCCGCAAGGCTTGTTGCCCATTGCAGAATGGCGAGCTTCTTAAGTGCTGTTAACCGGATATTTGCTGGAATGTGACGGCTCTTGCCCGTCTCCCAGAGCAACTCCGTGTCCGCGTCATTGAAGCTCTTGATCACTGGGAATGATAACGAATTCCGTTATGAACGTCAATCGTTACGAAAGCTGCTGCTACTCCGCGTGCAGCACCACATCAAACAGCAGCAGGCACACCGTCGTAAAGATGATGTCGTAGCCCAGCAGCAGCTTGATCCACAAGGTCGGGTCGTTGTCGCCGGTAAGAATCGAGGTTGTCGCCAGCACCATCGCCAGCAGCGCCGGCATGAAGATCGGGAACAAAATCAGCGGCAGCAGCAGCTCGCGGTTCCGGCTGCGGATAGAGAGCGCCGCAAAAAACGTTCCGTTGGTCACCAGCGCCCACGTGCCCAGCGGCAGCACCAGCGCCAGTTGCCAGGCCTGTCCCTCAATGTGCAGGTTATAGAACACCAGAAAAACCGGTGCCAGCATCAATTGAACGATTGAGACAAATAGAAAATTCGCCAGAACTTTGGCTAGAAACAGTTCCGCGCCCGGCGTTGGAGCCATGCGCTGCGCATCCAGCACCTGGTGCCGAATCTCACGCGCCCAGGCCTGGTTCAGTGCGCTCACTGAGGCAAACATCGTGGCTACGCACAGCACTCCACCGGCAATCTCCCGCGAAAAAGCTCCGCGTGGATCAAAGGCCAGAGAGAACAGCACCACCACCAGCAGTGCAAAAAACAGCATCGAGTTCACGGCCTCGCGCGAGCGCCATTCGATGCGCAGGTCCTTCGCCAGGTGTGTCCAAAGGGGACTGGTCATGCGGAGTGTCCCTCCAGGGAAGCCGTCTTATGCGCGTCCTTGGTCAGATCCGCGGTCTGCGCCTCGGCCGCGCGCAGGTAGTCGTCCGGGCACAGAATCAGCTGCGTGCCGCGCGTTCCCGCAGATACGCTGATCTCGTCAAACAGAATCGCCGTCTCATCTACAAACACCGGGTAGGCCTTCTTTGCCCCGAACACTGTAACCCCACCCCGGATGTAGCCGGTCAACGGCTGCACTTCCTTCAGCGATACCATCTCTGCCTTGCGCAGCCCGGCCGCGCGTGCCAGCTTCTTAAAGTCCAGCTCCGCATCCCCGGGGATCACTGCAAAAACATAAGTGCCCACGCCGCCCGTGGTCAGCAGCGTCTTGAACACCTGCTCCGCGGGCATGTTGATCTTCTTCGCCACCGTCGTCGCCGACAGGTCTTCTGGATCCACTTCGTACTCCCGAAGCTTGAAGCAGATACCGAGATTCTCAAGGAACCGTGCGCCGTTCGTCTTCATCCTGTTGGGCTTCCTGGCTCAAATGATGCCACTCGTCCGGCATGCAGCGTCAGCACCCAGTCGGCAATCGGCGCTGCCATCTCTCGCTGATGCGTCGTAATCACAATCGTCCGATTGCTCTGGCGGAACCCCGCCAGCAACTCCACCATCTGCCGCGCGCTTTCCACATCCATGTTTGAGAAAGGCTCGTCCAGCAGCAGCAGCTCCGGCACCGGCAGCAAAACGCGTGCCAGCGAGGTCCGCTGCCGCATGCCCTGTGAATATTGTCCCAATGTCCGCGTCAGTTCGGGGTCCAACCCCACCTGCCTCAGCGCCTCAGCCGGATCAAGACAGGCGCGGCCGGGATAGAGGTTTGAAAAGTAACGCAAATTTTCCTGCGCGGTCAGCTCGTCATAGAGCATCGGTGCGTGGCTCATGTAACCGATGCGCGCACGGGCATCCTGGGGCGCGTGGTCCCCAAACACCGTCACCTTGCCAAAGCTGGGCCGAAGCAATCCGGCCAGTACGCGAAGTAGTGTGGATTTGCCGGCGCCGTTCTCACCCAGCAGAACATAGCAGCGGCCAGGTTCCAGATCGACTGAAACCTGGCGCAACGCCGCAAAGCTTCCAAATAGTTTGGAAACCTGATCGAGCCGGGCGCAATAAATAGAGCTGATGGCCCCGGATGGGCTTCCAGTCACGTTCGCGGTCATGCCAGTCAGTTTGAGGCGGTCTGGTGGTTGGTCGGCCGCAGTGCGGGCGCGCCGCCAGAGGCAGCCGCAGGCTTCGGAGCGGCGGTTGCGGGCTGTGCGGAACCCGGCTGGGCAGGCGCGTACTTGCTGGCGCACTTGGCCTGCAGCACATTCGCATGGAATACCCCGTCGCGCCCGTAAGAACCCTCGGCAAGCGCCTGGGCGTCGTCCTTGAATGTGTCTGGTGGCGGCTCGGAGCCCTTGTAAACAACCTTCAGCAGACGGCCTGAAGGCGCCTTCGGCGAGTGACTTTCAAACTCGTTCAAAACAAAGGTTACATGCGGGCCGCTCTGCTCAATCGATCCTGGCTGAACAAAACCCTCCACACGCAACTGGCTGTGATACGCCTTGTCACCCAACCCGCCAAGCTCAGCGATCGTCACATAGTAACTCTTGCCGTCGCTGTAGCCGGTAAAGGCCAGCCATCCAATGGTGCCCAAGATAATGGCCGCCGCAGTCCCGATCCGCAAGGTGTTTCCTGAAATTTTCATACTCATCTCAAAGATACGAGCGTCAAGGCTCCCGGTCAACCGCCAGCACCGGCTCCTGCAACTGTAGAAATCTTGATTGAATGGGCGAGGAAATGCGCCCCCCGTGTAACCCGTCCGTCGCGCATGCGCCGCGGGCGCAGCACATGTGGCTCATTCCCTTGGGAATTAGGGTAGAGCGGACGGCAGGGCAGGCAGCCCTATCGTTAAAAATCGTTCCCGTGTGTCCGTGAACGCTGGATCGACGCGGCGACCGCCGGCGAAACGATCATTGCTACAAATGCGAATCCAATTAGAAGATCGAGCATAGCCAGCCTCTCTTTTTCCAATGCCCCTCGACTGCTGCTCCAGGGGGCATCGGCAACCACTCATAACTAATCAGAAGGTAGTTCAGGCGGACCAAACTAGGAATAGCTCTTCCGCGTATGGGCCATGCCACCTTGGTAACAAGGGCTGGAACGTGCCGATCGATTACTGCGCTCTTGCAGGCGCAGCCCAGCGTCAGCGCTGGGCCGTCTCACTCTCAGACGTGGCTGACTGGAGCGGACGCAGGGCTCTGCAGACCTTCTGGAAGGCCTTCTGGACCTTCATCAGAGTCTTCTTGAGGCCAGGAAGCCACAATGGCAGGGGAGGCGACCATGGAGACAAATACGAGAGCAATCAAAATATCGTGCATCGCAGGCTCCTTATACAAAGCGCCGTCAAACCAGGGCGGCGGGAAGTAAAGTAATGTTTAGTAGGCGCTTAGGGTAACCACAGATTACCCCTCTTTGGTAATTAAATTATATTACCAACTTTCAACCTTCCCTCAGCAATTCACATAAATATTTCCCGACTTTTGATTGATTCTTCTGAATTTGTCGGGAGTATGTATCCCCCGAACGGGGTATGTACGTATCAGAAATTCGCTCCAGAAAAGCTGGCTAGAAGTTACTTGAGTAATGCAGGAAGGGCTGGAATACATTCGTAAATTTAAGTTTCTAAAGGGCGTAAGCCGCCAGACACCCCATCCTTGACCGCTTCTTTTGCGGGCAAAGTTGAGAATGAGATGCCACTATTTTATTGCTGGATCCAGAGAGCCAATCAAAAAGCTCTCAGGCGTGTTCTTCGGGCATCGCTTCAAAAATAGCTCGTGCCCGGCAGCCTGCAAGCCAAAGCTTCAGGTATGTTGATCGGGAGACTTGGCGCGCCAGATTGTCGCCAATATGGCCGGTCCCACCACCATCACCACAAAAGCCATGCCCAGCAGGAAATCAAACATGGGAAAACCCCTCAACGGAACGCAATCCTGTGCGTCGCCGTGAATCGAGAATAATAGCGCAAAAAAACAACCTCTGCCCAAACCTTGGTATTAGCAATATCGGCAAAGTCCTGTGGGAATTTAGCCAAAATCTGCCAAATACGCGCCTTACCGGCCAAGATCCAGTGTCATCGCTGCGCGGTCAAGTGCCTCCGCAAGCACGGCCAGTTGCCGCGCCGCTAAACTGGCGTTCCCGGCGTCTAGTGCTTCGTTCACTCCCGGAACCTCAACGGCTGCGTAGCCGCTGAACTCGCCTGGAGCGTAAATGGTGTGCCGATACCATGGCCGGTTCGGCAGCCCCGCCTCGCAGAGGAACGCCGATTCAGTCTGTCGGAGTACTCGGTTGAGGCGGGTCAGGTCTCCTGAAGGGGCCTTCTGCAGGTTGTACATCCTTCGCGCCGCTACGGTCAGGCGGGCCGTGGCGGCCAGCGCCGGGGCAAAATCGATCGAATCCATCCCGGCATCGGCGGCCTTGCGCCTCGCCGTTTCAATGTAGGCCCCAATCTCCCGCGCATACGTCACATAGTCGTAGGGCAGCACGTCGGCGTCAGCCATGCGCACGGTCTCCAGCCCAAACACCCGCGCCATCTGCTGCAAGTAAACAAACTTGGGGTCAGCGATCTGTTTGAACCACTTGTAGTCGTCGAATACAGAGTGGTATACGCCATAGGGCCCATCCGAGCTGATATCGGTCGCTGGCACGCCCACATGCTGAAAGAAAGGTGTGAAGTCAGACCCGGAGCCCAGATCCCCCACATGAACCTCTTCCGAAGCTGAAGCCGACCGGCCATTGCGGTGTTCGTTCGCGGAGGCGGTCTTGATTCGCCATTGCTGGTAAACCGTGCCGGTAATCGGACTGCTGACCGAGCGCGTCACTTCGCGAACAAACTGCTTCAGCGAGGGCACGGCGGCGGCTGAAAAGCTCGGCCCTGCCACCGCTGTATCCATGTTGAAGTAGGCCACCGCCCGCTCCAGCATTCTGCCATGCTGCTCCACCCATTCGGTGGACCCGATCAGTCCCTCTTCCTCGGCATCCCAACTGCAAAACAACAGAGTCCGCTTGGGGCGCCAGCCCTGCCGCAGCAGCGCGCCGATGCCGTGCACGGACTCGAGCATGGCCGCCGTCCCGCTGGACGGATCCACCGCGCCATATACCCAGGCATCTCGGTGGTTCCCGGCGATCACCAACTCGTCCGGGTAATTCGTGCCCTTCACTCGTCCAATCACGTCCCAGATAATCCGTCGCTGGTAGTCCTGTTTTGAGTACAGGTGAACCCGCACCGCCCCCTGTCCTCCGCTTTGTCCAAGGTGATAGCGAAACGGCAATGATCCCTGCCAGTTTTGCGGCGCAGACGGCCCCTTCATCGCCTGCAAAATCGGCGCAGCATCGTGGGAACTGATCGGGATGGCGACGATGTTCGGTTGATTGCCGCCTGGCCCTTTAAAGTCTTTCAGGCGTGCCGAGTCGGGTAGGCCAGGTGTCGATGCAATGCCTGGTGTTTCAGGGTCGCCGGGATATTCGAACATGTACTGCACTGAGCCGCGCTGAACCCCTGTCTCTGGCCGCCACGCGCCAATGGGCCAAACGTCTCCCTTCGAGTAGCCGTCGTCCAGTGGATCAGAGTAAAGCAGTACGCCAGCCGCGCCGCGCCGTTCCGCTAGATAAACCTTCACGCCGCGAAAGTTTGAGCCATATCGAACCAGAACAATCTTGCCGTGCAGATCAATGTGCTGCGCCGCCAGCAGGTCAAAGTCTTCAAGCCGCCCATAGTTGGCGTAGACCACGTCGCCCGTAACGTCGCCAGATCCCGACGAAGCGCTGAACGGCATCACCGCCCGAGGGTCGTCTTGCCCTGGATCGCCTGCAACATGCTCGCGTGCGGGGCCGCTCATTAGCAGATGGCCAGTCCCGTCAAAGGCCTCCAGACGCTCGGCGATGGGCTGGTTCAGCAACACCCGGTAGGGAACAATTTCGGTGTCAAACCCGGCTGCCCGAAACTTCTGCGCCACATACTGGGCTGTCTTGCGATCTCCCGCTGTTGCTGCCATGTGCGGCTGTGCGGTTAGAAACTTCAGATGCTGGCCCGCCAGCCTCGCGTCCGGCACGGCCAGAAATCGCTCCTCGACCTTCGCCTGTGCTCCAAAGTTACGGTACCCAAACACCTCGGCAGGAGCCGCGGTTTGGGCCGCAGTCAGTCCGTGCGCAAGTGCAAAAAAAAACAACAGTGCCAACGGGGCGCGCACAGGCATTGATCGAATCCTTCCCGGAACGGCAGTCAGGTTTCCCAGACTCATGCGCCTGTGGACCCAAAGGCCATTTGTGATTCTCGCGGCTGCCCCGCGTGGCTGACTGTGACCTATGCCACAGGCTGGCCGCAATGGGCGCAACGTCGCGCTGCCAGCGGAATTTCGCTCAGGCACTCAGGGCACGCTTTGGTCGTGGGCGCAGTTACCGGCTCAGGCTTCTTCACCTTGGCAAGTATCGTATTCAGAGGCAAAACAATGCCGAAATACACCACGCTGGCTACAATCAAAAATGCGATCGTTGCATTCAGAAAGTTGCCCACCATAATCGGCGTGCCATTCAACTTGAGCACCACTCCGCTGAAGTCCGGCTTGCCTGCGATCGCCGCGATCAGCTGCGTCAGCACGTCTTTCACCAGCGAGGTCACAATCGCATTGAAAGCCGCGCCAAGAATGACGGCCACAGCCAGATCCACCACATTACCGCGTAGAACAAAATCTCGAAATCCCTTAAGCATTGCTTCCTCCCACCGCCTTCTATTCTGCCCCATGCTACACGGCAGGCAGCGCTGATGGAAGACGTGCAGCCAGGGCTCTCTCTACAGGTAGACCCACAAGAACAGAACCATGCCCAGAATCATCAGTTCGCAGTAGAGAAGGATGAGTGCCCCCGCGTGGTAAAAACTCCATCGGCGCTTCAGGCAGCGCGCCGTCTCCACCATCGCCCAGCCTGCAAAAGGCACTACGGCAATCTGCCAATTTGAAGCGTGCAGCGCCGCGACGTCCGGGAAGCCGGCCAAGCGCATGCTCGTCGCCAGCGCGCCCAGCGCCAGCAGGGTGCCGCGCGTGAGGGACCGTTTGTGAATCCGGAACAGCATTGGGCGGGGAAGCGCCACAACGCTAGTTTAGCGGGACCAGCCTAAGCTCCGGCGCTCTCCATCGCTTTGAGCGACGCGATATACGGTGCCTGCAGCACGCCGCGCTCGGTCACAATGGCGGTTACATACTTTGCCGGGGTCACGTCAAACGCGGGATTGCAGATGCCCACTCCGTGCGGCGTTAGTTGCTTCCCGCCGTGGTGGGTTACCTCAATCTGCGGGCGTTCCTCAATCGGGATGGCTTCGCCGGTCGCGGTGGCCATATCCACAGTGGACCACGGCGCTGCCACGTAAAACGGAATCCCGTGCTCTTTGGCCAGAATCGCCACGTTATAGGTGCCGATCTTGTTCGCTACGTCGCCGTTAGCCGCAATGCGGTCTGAGCCCACAACCACGGCCTGGATGCGCCCCGCCTTCATCAGGCTCGCGGCCATGTTGTCGCAGATCACGGTGGTCGGAATGTTATCCGTCATCAGCTCCCACGCTGTCAGCCGAGCGCCCTGCAAAAACGGCCGCGTCTCGTCGGCATACACGTGGATCTTCTTGCCCTGCTCCACCGCCGAGCGAATCACGCCCAGAGCCGTGCCGTAGCCGCATGTAGCCAGCGCCCCGGCGTTGCAGTGGGTCAGCACGCCGCCCTCGGCCGGCAGCAGCGCGCCGCCAAATGCGCCCATTGTCTTGCAGGCGGCAATATCTTCTTCATACATCGCGTGAGCTTCGGCCAGAATCCTGCTTTGCACCTGTGCCAGTGTTGCCCCGCTGACCAGCAGATTTGCAAACAGACCCTTCATGCGGTCAATGGCCCAGAACAGGTTTACCGCCGTCGGGCGCGTCCCGGCCAGCCGCGCGCAGATTTGCTCAAACTCGGGCGCTAACTCCTGCGGCGTAGTGGCCTTGGTCTCCTTTGCCCCCAGGGCAATGCCATAGGCGGCAGAGACGCCGATCGCCGGAGCGCCGCGCACCACCATCGTCACAATCACATCGGCTACTTGTTCATAGGTAGTGGCCAGCACGTAGCTCTCCTCAAGAGGGAGCTTGGTCTGATCGATAAAGCGAACGCCTTCAGGGGTCCAGGTAAGTGTGGGAATCATGCATCTCCAGTGTAAATGGCTGCAGGCAGGCAATTGTCGCGCCAGGCTCTCCATGCCGTATCGCGCTTGCAGCCTCTCCCCTTTCCGCTGGACGCGCCAATGCCCCAATGCTTTAAAGTTGTTTCGGTACTTTTCCAGGCAGTTATCCCATCTCTCTATTCGTCCCGGCTGCCTGCCAGCCGCAGGTGCAAGCGCGGGAATTGGGCAATTGGCAAAACAAAAAGACTAGGCACTCTTTTCAAGGAAGCGGAGGAACACCTCTCATGGCAACACGATCCACACCACAGGCGGCCGCAAACACCCCCAATTACACGGGCCCGTTTATCACCGTCGCCGTTCTCTTTGGCATCTTCGGATTTCTCACCAGCCTCAACAACGTCCTGGTCAAAAAGCTTGAAGACGTCTTCACTCTCTCTCACGGTGGGGCCATGCTGGCCACGGCGGCCTGGTTCTTCGCCTATCTCGTCTTCTCCGTTCCCTCGGCCAAGTTGATCAAAATGGTGGGCTACAAGCGCACCATGGTCATCTCGCTGCTCGTCATGTCCTGCGGCGCTCTGCTCTTTATCCCCGCGGCAAACATGGTCAGCTTTCACATGACTCTCTTCGCCATCTTCGTGCTGGCCTCGGGCGTCTGTGCGCTTCAGACCTCGGCCAATCCCTACGTATCCATCCTCGGCCCTGAGAAAAGTGCCCCCGCCCGCCTCACCCTGGCCCAGGCATTCAACTCCATCGGTTCGCTGGCCGCCCCGTGGGTCGCCGGCATCTTTATTCTCTCCAGTTCCAGCGCGCCCTCTGACCCCACCGTCACGGCTCACATGCTGCGCGGACCGTACATCGCTATTGCCGGTGCGCTCCTCATCCTCGGCCTGACAGTCATGTTCATGCACCTGCCCCACATCGCCTCCGCCAGCCCCGAGGACGGTGAGGTCGTGTCCGACAAGAGCATCTGGTCCTACTCCCACACCATCCTGAGCATGGTCGGCATCTTCTTCTATGTTGGCCTCGAAATCGCTCTGGCCGCCATTACCATCCAGTTCTGCCTCTCCCAGGGAATGACCAAGGTCGAGACCGCCAGCCTCATGGTCAGCCTCTTCTACCTCGGCATGATGGTTGGCCGCCTCCTCGGCAGCTTCATCATGGTTTGGATCAAAGCTGAAAAGCTGCTCGTCATCCTCGGCTTCCTCGGCATCGCGCTGCTCCTTACCGCCATGTTCACCCATGGGCACCTGGCCATCGCATGCTTGGTACTCACCGGCATCGCCAACTCCGTCATGTATCCCAACATCTTTGCCTTGGGCATTGCCGAACTTGGCCCCATGACCAGCAAGGGATCGGGCGTCATCACCATCGGCAACGTCGGCGGAGCCATCATCCCTCCGCTCTTCGGACTGCTGGCTGACAAGGTAGGAATTCAGTACGCCTTTGTCATTCCCATCGTCGGCTACCTCTACGTCGCTTACTATGGCCTCGTGGGCTACAAGCCCACCCGCGTCGTCAAGGCTTAGGCACAGCCTTTTCACCGTTGAACAGGGCCCTCCGGTTCACTCCGGAGGGCCCATCCTTTTGGCGCGCCCTCCCACTTGAGCCATCCAAAAATTAGACAGGCAGTGCTCGAAAATCAGCCCTTCATCTGCTTTCCCTGCCCCTGAGGTATCCTTCATGGGGAGATTCACTCAACAATTTCTTTCTCCCTCTGGCCGTTTGCCAACTCAAAAGGAGCCCTCGTGTACACTCTTGCCTCAACCGACTGGCTCATTCTCCTGCTCTACATCTTTGTCATCCTCTGCATCAGCTTTCTCCTCCGGCAGAACATGAAGACCAGCAGCGACTTCCTCCTCGCCGGACGCGCAATGCCAACCTGGCTCTGCGGCCTGGCCTTCATCGCCGCCAGCCTCGGCTCGCAGGAACTCATAGCCATGGGCGCTGCGGGAGCTAGATTCGGATTCGAGAGCGCCCAGTTCTACGCAATCGGCGCAATTCCTGCCATGATCTTTGTCGGCATCTACATGATGCCCGTCTACTACGGCTCAAAAGCCCGCACCGTGCCCGAGTATCTCGGCCTCCGCTTTGACCGCAAAACACGCCTGCTCAACGCCGGACTGTTCGCGGCCATGGCCGTCCTCAGCGCCGGCATCTCCATGTACGCAATCGCGCGCCTCTTCCAGACGCTGCATCTCTTTGACATGTTCTTCTACGCGCTGGGCTGGCCGCGGCAGGGAATCTTCACCTTTTGCATAGTGCTCTCGGCGGCCGTGGTGCTGGCGTATGTCCTCCTGGCGGGGCTCACCGGGGCAATCATCAACCAGGCGGTCCAGTTCTTTCTCATCGTCGCCGGCTTCCTGCCCGTGGTGCTCCTCGGCCTCAGGAACATCGGCGGCTGGAGCGGACTCAAAGCCTCATTGCCCGCATCCTTTTTGCCGCAATGGAACAGCGCTGCCTACCCCAGCGCAGCGAATATTGACACCATCGGCCTCGGCCTCGCCATGGGCGTAGTCCTGGGCGCGGGCTACTGGTGTACTGACTTCCGCGTTCTCCAGACCGCCATGGCCGCCAAAAGCGTCGAGTCAGCCCGCCGCGTTCCGCTGGTTGGCGCCGTCGCCAAAATGTTCCTGCCCTTCCTGCTCATTCTCCCCGGACTCATCGCCATCGGCCTGCCCACGCCCCACTCCACCACGGTCGTGCGCGAAGTCAACGGCGTCATCTTCCACGAAACCACGGTTATATCCAGAGAAGCCGCGGCGGGCAGGGGACTGGTTCCAGCCCGCCGCGACCCGGCCACCGGCAATCCCATGCTCGACGCCGCAGGCCAGCCACTGCTTGACTACGACCGCGCCACGCCCAACATGCTCCTGCACTTTCTTCCCACCGGTCTGCTCGGCCTGGGCTTGACGGCTCTGCTCGCCAGCCTGATGAGCGGCATGGCCGCCAGCGTTACCGCCTTCAACACGGTTTTTACCTATGACATCTACCAGCCCCTCATCCGCAAGGGCGCTTCCGACTCGCATCTGCTTAAGGTGGGCCGCTGGGCCGCGGTCGGCGCAGTGCTGCTTTCAGTCGCAACCGCCTATGCGGCTTTCTCCCTCAACAACATCATGGGCGCGCTCCTGCTGGCCTTTTCGCTGGTAAATGCTCCTCTGCTCGCCACGGTTCTGTTGGGAATGTTCACCCGGCGGGCCACCAGCCTCGGCGCATTTTCCGGCCTGCTGGCTGGCGTTGCCGCCGCCTTGCTGCACCAGGGGCTCACGCTGCCCGCCGCTGCCCAACCCGGCCTCCACGGCGGATGGATAGCCGTCCTTCACCGCTTCCCCAGTGACCTGCTTCAGTGCTTCTGGACGGCCATCTTTGCCTTCATCGCCAACCTGGTCGTTACCGCAGCTGTGAGTCTCGGCACCACCCCCAAGCCGGATTCAGAGCTGGCAGGCCTCGTCCGCTCCCTCACCCGCAGGCCCAGCCGCGCAGGCGTGGCCTTGTGGAAGCGCCCTGAAGCGCTGGCGGTTGCAATCCTGCTGGCCGCTATCGCGCTCAGCATCTTTTTCGCATGACAAAAGGGGCGACGTTCCTGCCTCTGGCTTACTCTGGTTTCACGCTGAAACGCATCGTCCGGTAGTCAAAGGTATAGCTGCCCAACTGGTCCAGCGCATCTACGCCCAGCACGCCATACACATCGTCCAGCGCCGCCGCGCCCAGCGGCTGCGTCAGCACGCGCAGATAGTGCACATGCACCGTCGTCGTACCCACTGTCAGCGGAACCGTCTCGGCCACATACGCCGGCTGCGGCGGAGTAACCAGCGGGCCGGGCAGCGTGAACAGTTCCATCTTCTGGCTGGCAAAGTCGCCCATGTGCTCGTCGAAATAGCGTGAAGTCAGGTAGGTCTGCTGCCCGCCCGCATCCACGGCGTACATGCGCTCCTCGCCGCTCCTCGCCTCCGTGCTTGGGGCGCCTGCGCTCGTTGTACCCAGAGCCACAATCACCTGGTCGCCATCCAGAAAAAAGCGCGCGCCGTCCTGCAAAAACTCGTCTTTTTCAGCCGGCGCAATCTGCTTGGCGGGCCGCACCTGGATAGTGTCGTCTCGCGTAATGGTCACGCTGCCCAGAGCTGAAAGCGCCGCATACCCCAGCACTCCCTCCACCTGGTAGTGGGTCAGTGGAAAGAAATAGTCTGCATCTTCAAACACAAACGCCGTCATATCGTGCAGTGTCAGCCGTCCGCCCACAGTAAAGCGCGGAATCACCGTCGTATGCACCTGGATGGGCCGCCCCGTCAGCGTGTGAATCGTCACCGCATCGTCTGATACCTTCAGCCCGGCTTCCTTGGCCAGCGAACGCGCAATCAGGTTAAACGGTGCCGTCGGATCCAGCATCCAACTGTGCGGCCGCGCATCCACAAACACCGGCACGTCGATCAGCCCCAGCGAGTCCTTCTCCACCTGCAGCACAAACGGCTCGCACGGGTCCACCGTCATCGGAGGATTGTCCTTTGCCAGCGGCAGCATCTTCACCGGCATCTCGATCTCATCCTGCTCCTCCGCGCTCATCTTGCTCTGCAGCCGCGTCTCCAGCGCCTGGTAGGCCTTCGCGGCCTTGGCCCAGTCGCCCTGCCGAAGGTAGTCTTCCGCCAGCGCCTTGCGTAGCTCTTTTTCATGCGCCGTGTTGCCGTTCGCTGACACTTCATCCAGCAGCGGCTCCAGCAGCTCGATTGATTTCTTCAAGTCGTTATTGCGATTGGCCAGGATTCC
>Ga0364874_10412_pt2 | contig 19719 bp, 31 predicted proteins | sample ExccelAu500001D4_2_FD_206922 | JGI IMG/M metagenome (GOLD analysis project Ga0364874, IMG submission 206922) | Enriched cells from Trout Bog Lake Hypolimnion, Wisconsin, USA - BchlTB.Aug07.5000.01.D4 | ecosystem: Environmental > Aquatic > Freshwater > Lake > Hypolimnion/Profundal zone | place... | reverse complement strand
TTTTATCAACTGAATGATGTCTCTGTATTCGTCTACCATGCGAGCATTTTTTGCCCCTTGGATGCGGCTTGCGCGAAGTTCATCATCTTTTTGCTTTAACAACTCACGGTAATTCTTGTTTTGCTCTTGAAGAAGAATAAGAGCCTCTTGATTGCTTATCGGTTCTATCGGGTTGGGCCTATTTGACTCATTCATTCGTCTACTCCTGACTGTGCTAACCATTGGTTAAGATCCTGGATAACCCAGGATTGATCCAGCCCAGCCATGCGACGCTTAACAATGACATAGGCTGGTGGTACTGGTGTGATGCCCCTAGCCTTGGCATAGTTGGCAGCCTCGGTTGTAGCCTCACGCCAGAACTGTGGTAGGTCCATCTTGGCAGTTGCTTTCAGTTCAAAAACATAAGGCTTACCAGCGACAAACGCCACGATATCACCCTCGTCGTCTTTACCTGCTAGGCGTAGACGTTCGGCGTTAACTCCCTTGGAGCGTAGCCACTTAAGGATGCCAGTTTCAAATGTGGATCCTTTGCGTTTATTCGCTGCGCTCATTCCATCTCCCTTGAAGTTACACCGACACGCATCTCGCGTATGTCTGAGTATATCGTCATTCTGCTTGCATCGGCCCATAGTGTTAAGTAATTATCACCAGTGGCGCTGTGCTTAGCAAAGCGATTCTTAACGCAAGCGATACGAAACTCGCCTGAATGTGGCACCAATGCCACGGTAAGGATCATCTCTGGTAGTTGTGCGATCTTACCTTGAATAGATTTACGACTTGGTGGCAAGTCTGGCTTGCCTTCTGCTTCGCTTGTATGGTGCAACAGTACCACTGCCGCCTCAGTCTCACGTGCTATATGGTGCATAGCCTTGGCAATCTCTCTCAGTCCAGACCAGTCATCGCCTGCCATAGATACCACGTTCATAGCGTTATCTACAATAATCATGTGTGGATACTCTCCATAGGCTTCCGCATATGCTCGTATCGCAAGGTCAATTTCATCCAGCGTAGGTGAGGGAGCAAAGTCAAACTGTAAGTGTGAAACTGTTTCCAGTTCCGATCCGTAGAAGTCCTGACCAGTACCACTGGAAAAGGCTTCTTCAACAGTGCTTGTCTTATGACCTGTAATCATTGCCGCTGCGCGAATTGCCGTTGTGTAGCCGTCTGTATCTGCTGATATGTACAGCGTCGGCACCTTCATTTGTACTGCCATCCATAGAGCGATGAGCGACTTACCAGCGTTAGGTGCGCCAGCAATCATTGTCATCTGTCCCCTGCGAAACCTAATCCCCTCCTGAACAAAGGAGGGAAATAGGTCTGGTAGCAGTGCATAATCGTTTGTGCTTCTCGCTGCCGCTTGGTGTAGTGACAGCATCGCTAATTACTTTGCGAAGTTAGGCTCGCACTGATCTGGCGTACCCTTAGCGGTAGGACAGAAGTAGCCCTTCCAAGCCTTTGGTGCGCCAGGCTTAGACTCACGGAAGGTACGTGCGCCATGCTTGCACTGGTCTAGTGATAGAGACAGTGGTGACACTAATGCTGCCGCTACTGGTGCGCTAATCACAGTACCGCCAAGTGATTGCGCGATGTGTGCTACTGCGCTTTGCCCAGCAAGTGCCTTAGATGTATTGGCGATAAGCGAAGCCAGATCCGAAACATCGCCTAGTTGTTGTTCTAACTCTGCTGCGTTATCTGCATAGAGGTTGATAAGCGTGCCGTCAGCCAACTTGAAGTTGACCTGCAGTGTTGTTGATTCACTTGCCATTTGCTTGCTCCTTTGTCATTATTGCGATTGGGTCATATAGTTTTGAAAGTTCTCCGCCTACAACGTAACAGTAATCCTTTACGCCGCAAGTGCGACACGACATACCGATATTTGGTAAAAAAATTTCTGCGTCTAATCCACGAGCAAACTGTGCAAACAGTTCTGTAAATACTTCTATAGTCCAACGGCTCATACCATCGGCTTCTTCAAACTTTGCGCTACGCGCTGAGTAGAAGTAACCACGGGTGGGTCTGATGCCAAACTGCATCTCCATAAGGCAAGCATACAGCCCCAGTTGCATGGCTGAATCTGGTGTGCTAGATCCAGTCTTGAAGTCTACCACAATTAACTCGCCTGTGGGCAGTACGCCCACAAGGTCAGCAAAGCCTTTGATAAGAACATTGCCAAAGTATTGGTTGAAGCCTAGTTCAATCCCAGGCAAACCCTGTGGGCTTTGCCAGATCTTGATGTGGCTTTCAGCCCAGACTTGAACGAAGTCTTGGAACATCTTAAGACCGTTCTCATCCCACCAGACCTTGTTCTCTTTGTCAGGATACTTAGTAGATGCCCTACCGCCTACGCGCCAATCTGTGGGATTGGTGCCAGTACGCTTCTCTACATCGGCTATAGCCTCAACAAATGATTCTTCCCAGATGGCTTCAAGGTTCATTGCGCTCCACCTTTCCGAATACAATCTCTTGGGCTTTACGCAAGCCAGCGTTATAGGCTTCTTCTTCTGCAATATTTGTATATCTTTTAGAACCTTTTGCATATTCATCTTCAATAAGACGTGCCAAGTTACGACGCATGATTACTTCGCCCTCAACAAATGCCTTCTCAAAGGCTGCCTTGCTAATGATTTTTGCTCGTTGCTTACCCATCAGTCGCAATCCTCACAATACTCGTCGTTATCCCAATCGTACAAATCTAGCAACTTCTCTGCTGACCATTCGTTAATCCAAAGTATGAATCGTGTATAAAGGCGCATCCTCATTTGTCCACCGAAGTTACGACTGTTGCAAGGCTACCGCATGATACGCAGGTAGCATCGGTGAAGTATATTCCAATTTCAAAGTCATCGTCAAACTTACACTTGACGTTCCACCATTCAGATCCGCATGGACATACTCTAATCGGACCGAGCGAACGATAGTCTGCTTCGCTACCTTCTGTGGGTTTAAGGTTAGCGATGTCATCCATTGTCCTTACCGAATTCTGCTAGTAGGAATTTCTCTGCGGCACCATGGAAGGCACTGCCTCCAGCAAAGTACCAGGCAGGCTCTGATGGTGCCTTCAACTCACGTTCTAGTTGAAATGCTTTGCCACATCGTAGCCATGATGTAAATGCACTAAATGATCTGTGTTGGATAGTTGTTTCGTTCATGTCTGAAAGGTAGCACACCCTTAAGTGTGGCTGTCAAATCGAGCCACGCGGGCGCGGAAAACATTTTTGCCTATGGGTCGAAAATGCCAGAGGCTCGATTTGACAAGAGCCGATGGCTACCGCTACAATCGGAGCGATAGCGACGGCCGTAACCGAGGGAAGCCTATGGGGCTTCCCGTTACCGAGGCGAACGGCTACGGTGATAGTGAGCCTACCGTAAAAAAAACAAAACAAAAAAAACCGCCCCACCGAATTAACGGTGAGGCGGTAATAAGCAGTTACTAGCATGCTTAGGCTGTCTTACCGACGAAACGGTAAGCGATGAACTAGTTAGATGCCAGTGGCACCCGTTGCAGATCCAGGCAGTACTGCTACCTTTGGTTGATTCAGCGTTGCTTTACCAACGGCATATACCGAAGCGTACTTCTTCGCTTGTGCGATAAGTTGTCCGAGTACAGGACCGAATACAGCAGCAGCAGCCGCTTTGGCTACGCCAAGCGGATGATGGTCGCCTGAAAACCAGACGCCAGAGGCGGTTGAAACAAAGGCAATAGCGTAATGCTCAACAACCGTTACAATTTTTGATGGTATCTTCATGCTTCTCCTTATGGTTGGGTGGTTAATCCCTTGATAAATTCTACCATGGGAAAGTTAACCCCTGGGTCGCTATGCCCGCCAACGATTTTTAATGCCCGAGAGATGTCGGCATGGGTACAGATACCCTTTACCGTATTATCTCCGTTGTGGATAGCCACAATTTGGGCATCGGTGAGGTGTACCGCAGGGATGCCATATGCCCTTAAATCGCCCGAGATTGCCTTTTGGGCCAGTTTTATTACTGCCGACTCATAACTATCCGCCCACTGGGTTGCAGTGTTGCTAGCGTGGCCTACAAGTTCGTAGGACTTAGAGCGTAGATTGAACGGGAAATCATCAACGGCCCAGGCTGTATCTTGATCGCCAACAGAACAGACGATAAACTTATTGTCTACCATCTCATGTGCTGACGCTTGTGGCGCCGTTTTGCCAGCAAACCATTGGGCTAGATGTTGAGCCTGACCTGGTAGTTCTTGGTCCTCGGCGGAATGTAGAACGATTGCTTGAATCTTGTCGCCTTGTCGTCCTGCGCTGTAATGTAGTGCTGTAGTTACTGCCATATCAACCTCTCCGCTAAATCCCCTGGCGTAGCCAGGAAATCCTGCTTTGCTATTACTAGCCCGCCTTTGCGGTAACACTCTGCGACAAGTTCGGAGCAGATGTATCCATTGTGACGAGCAAGCCTATCCAAGATCTTTTCGCTAAACAACTTTAAGCCGAGAATCCTAAAAGCAATATCGGCAATGGTAATGAAACTATATGGTTGCCCAACAGCCTCACGGGCTGCATTAACAATCATCATCCTTTGGTTGTCATCTAACTCTTCGTGTTGGTTCCAGGCGATATCAGTCCAGTTGGTAATCGAATCTAACTTGACGCCAGATGGGTCGGCAGATACAACCTTGTTGTTGCCAACATAGATAACTGCATGGTTCCACCTAGAGAATGTTCCAAGGCGGATAAGCCAACCAAAGAAGCCACTAGTTTTAATTACACCATAGTCACCTAGGTGGGGAGTGTATTTATTTGTCATCTAGCATTCCCTCGATATGTTCCAATTCTTGTTTTTCAAGTTTAAGAATGTGGCGAATGATTTGCGCGTCTCTCTTGGTCTGTCCGATCATTGCAATGCCGATGATTAACTCAACAGTTACCGCCAACCATGAGGCTAATAATTGCCAATGGATATAGGAGCCTGTGTCGTGAAACAGGTTTGGCTTAACCCACCATGTGGCAGATAGTCCAGTCCATACAAATACAAACCACCAACTGCGGATAATGCCTTGAAACGACCAAGAAATCTTTTCGCTAAAAGTTAATACATCGCCTGTATCTGGGTGTATGTATTTTTTTTTAAGCATTATGCTCCTTAATGTGTTGCTCGAAAGCGCCCTTTAATTCATAGAGCATGGGTATCACTTCCTTACGAATCGCATCATTTAACGAACCACCCGAATTGGGTTGGACTTCGTGCTTAATTTCTCTAATGCTTTCACGTTCTTCTTTTAATACGTTTTTGACTCCGTGCCTAAAGACCCACCAAATACCAGTCGCTAATGCGCCACTAGTGAATGCGAGGTTGTAGGCAATAGTTGAGAAGTCCAATTTAGTCATGTTGCACCTTTCGGTTATGTTTTATACGGTACGGAACTGGATGGTAAGTACTCCGCCATAACCAGCGAAGGCTTTGCTAGGTGGTGCCGTGTCAACAAACTTCATAGATTCGATAACGCCTCGTACTTGCTCATTGCTTCTAAAGTCCTGCAGGATAATTACGTCGCCACCTGACTCGACATCCTCAAGGGCTTGAATACGTTCCCACGTGCGACCCTTATAGCCAATGGACATGTTGTAACGGTCCTTTTCTTTATCAAAGGCAAGGAGCGGTAACGTAATGATTCGCTCGCGCTTAACCGCTGGAAGGGCTTTTAATTGATAGCCATTGAAAGAATCTTCCTGTCCAACCAGTTGGCCTACGCCAGCATAGAGCGTAAACTTTAACGCGATAGACTCTTTAGGGCTAAGATCGTACTGGTCCAAGCCAGTAATATCTTGCGAGAAGTCAAAGTTTTGATCAACAGTGATAATGTCGGCAACTGCGCCGTTGGCATCTATCGAAGATAATTTGAGTGAGCCTAACATCGGTAACGTCTGGCGTAACTTAACCAATTCAAAGTGCTTATCTTCTAAGGTAAAGTAGCGAATTTGACCAGTCTGTAGGTAGCCGCTAGCGCATAGCGTCGTGGCTTGCCTATAAACGCCAGTAGACTTTACGCCGATAACAAGTTGATTGGTTTGGCCCATGACGCAAACTGCCATTGCTTCGGTTGTTGCAGGCACCCGTAGGTGTGTAGCCCAACCCATCTGCAATGCGCCAAAGTCACGGCTTAAATCAATCTTGATAAGGCCAGATGAGAATGTTCCGTCGCCGTTATCAATGTAGTTAGATACCGTAATGTAGGCGAACCTATCGTTGAAAGTGATTGACCTGGCTGGCAGGCCAGATAGGATAGTTGCGCTGGCTGGATCGTAGCCATTGGTAACGACAATAAGTGGGCCGTAGGTAATGTAGCCATTGGATACGAAACCAGAGGTATCAATGGTTCCGATACGAATACCCTTGTTCGTACCGATAACAATGTACTTACCAAGGTATGCGCCTAAGCAGTAAATCTGCTCTCCCGTCGGCATAATTGCTGCCTCTAATGCGCGAGTGAGAAGTGGTACCTGACCAGTAGTTGTATCTAGCGCAAGGCGAAAAATGGATGAATATGTGCCAGCGTATCCCGCAACATAGATGTTATTTGGCCCTTCGGCAATAGCCGTCCAGATGTAATTAGGATTTGGGTGGGCGTAGATAGGAAGATTGTTGTTGCTAGCAAGGGTGACGGTACCCGTAGCCGATGCTTGGCTAATAGCAGCATTGTTGATAAAGACCGTAACTGCGGTGCTACTAGGCACATCGGTAACGGTCCATGTGCCGTTATATGGCGCACCCACCGTTGCTACCGTAATGAGCGAACCGTTGACAAAGTTATGCGCCGATGTAAGATAGATCGTAGCGTTGAAAGAACCATCAAGTTTTGTATAGGCTACGTTGTAGGAAACGATAGGCTGTACTTCAAAGAGGTAGTTATTGATACCAGCAATAAGTCGTTGTTTGGCCCAACCAAGAACGATGTTGGTAACCGCACCCACCATTGATGGGTGGGTAAATATAAGCGTACCGCTAGAGCCGCCCGTGAGCGGTCCTTTGTAGATACCAGTGGCATTTGCGGCATAATAGTTTGTGCCGTCTGAGGCTAAGGCTAAGATCGTACCTGAGCCACCCCATGTCAAGGTTGTAGTTACACCAGCAGCAGTAGTACGGTTTAAGGTACTTCCATGCGCGGTAAGGTAAACGTCTACACCATTGGCATCTGTACCACCTACCATGATTGGTGACTGCCCTGCGCTAATGGTTATATCTGGGTTAATGGCTATATCTGGCAATAGGGTTACCTTGCCGATGTTAAATACATCTACGCCAGCAGATTTATTGAATCTGCTACCGACAGTCTCGCCTTCGATTGGCTCTTCGTAACGGATACCAGCGCCGTAATGGAACGAGGATTGACTGCGAAGCCACCAACCCGTGAGCGTCTGCTCACCTGGTTCCTTCTGTTGGTCAATCTGTTGCTTGCGGTACTGTGCCGTCTCACGGTTGTAAGGATTTTCTTTGTTGTCGGCGACAAAGAACGGTAGGCCAGCGATGGCCACATCGTAATTTATTGACTTGTTGTAGTAAATATCGCCTGAGTTGGCTGGTAGGCCAACGGGGACAACGGGGCGCTCACTTATATGTTGGTAACCTTCGGTCACGCTGTCTCCTTAAATAGTTGATTAGGCTTTTGCGGCGTTGAGAAGTGTGTTAATATCAATCTGAGTTAGACCAAGCGCCAACAATTTTTGGTTTGTAGCGGCAAGTTGTGCCGCTGCATCTGCATCTGCAGCCGCTTTGGCATCTGCCTCAGCCTGTGCCGCTTGAGCCGCAACCTCTTGAGCCGCAATCTCCTCAGCCGTCTGCGGGCGAGTTGTCACTTCTCCTGTAACGCAATCCACGATTAAAACATCTGCCATTTGTTATCTCCCTTATGAGTTTTTGATGCCGTATAAATAAAAATTGCTGTACTGAACAAAGTTGCCAGAGTTAGCAAAGATTTTTATTGAATTTATTGCAGAAGTTCCACTCCAAAGGCCAGAAATCACACCTAAAGCATTATTTGTAGTTGCATTTTGCTCGGTACCATCGGTCGAAATAAAGGGCTTTTGGGTGGCACTTGTATAGTTTGGAATGTAAATTTCATTTGATGAGAAAACGCTGGCAGTATTTCCTGCGCTGTCAATTCCGTTAACTGAAAATTGAAAGGCATGATTACCACCGTAGGCTGTTGTGGTATTTGTTCTGGTAGAATACGCGCTTGCTCCAATTCCCTCAACAAAGGTACACGAATAACTCGTACCCGTATCGGCATTGAATTGAATAATGCCAAAATTCGCTAGTGCGCCAGCACCGTCATTTCTTGACGACACAACCAACTTCAAGTCGTTATAAGTCGCAGGAATCGAGGAGAAAGTTACGCTGGCAGTTGTACCGCCGAGGGTCTGAGATGAGATAAGGGTGAGAGTTGGATTGGCCATTAGATACCCCAGAGTGTTGCGATTGTGCCAGTTGAGAAGTTTGACGCGCCTGTAAGAAAGATTTTTATAGAAGTTATCGCTGAAGTGCTACGCCATAACCCGACAGTTAATCGAACCGACCCTGCACCGTTAGTATCTCCACTAAATGCAAAGAGCGAAGATTTATTAGTTCCTCCTGCATAAGAGGAAAAATCTCCCGTGAGGGTTACGGGTACTGTCGTACTTGTTTGGGTTGCATTTTGTGGTGTGATAGATGAAGCGGAAGTCGAACTTCCAGATTGTGCAACGGTTCCCGTTCCTTCTAATCCCGTTGCGGAATAATTGGTTCCTGTATCTCCGTTAAATTGTAAAGTGAGATAGTCACCAGCACTCGTTGTCCCCGTCAGCACCAACCTCAAATCCGTATAGGTGCCAGGGATTGAGGAGAAGGTGATAGAGGCGGCAGCAGAGCCAAGGGTTTGTGTGGCTAGGGGTACCATCGTTGCAGTTGCCATAGCCTAATTACTCCCATACAAAGTTATGGTGCCCGTATAAGTTCCGATAGTTGCAAGAACGGTAAGTGATGTAATGGCGGCAGTATTTAGCCAAAGCCCTGAAGCAACTCGAATTTCGCCAGTTGCGGTATTGTTATTGAAGCCAGTTAATGATTTGGTTACTTTGTTTTTATTGGCATTGGCATAGTCAATGACATCAACAATGCCTACTAATGGGTAAGTAATTCCTTGCGCTCCCATTGGGAGTATAGAAGGTTGTGTAACTGCCCCAGATGCCGCAGCGGTAGAACCATCACCATACAAATAGTGATACCCGTAATTGCTAGCCGTATCCCCGTTGAATTGGATTTTAGGAGTACCGTTTCCGTTAGCAACGCTCCATACCAAGTTGAACCGCACTTGTAAGGATTTGTAGGTGGCAGGGATACTAGAGAAGGTGACGGTGGAAACGGCAGAGGGAGAGAGTTGCTGGATTTGGTAGAAGTTACTTGTTGTGAGATGGCCCGAGATGGATGAGGCGATAATTCCTGCTATTGGCATTACGCTAAGTCACCTACAATCGTAAATGTATTCGAGGCGGTGCAAATGATAGTTGCGGCGGAATACTGTGTACGCAACTTGGTGCCTGTGCCAGTGAAGGTGGATGTGCCATCGTTGGCAAAGGTGACTTGCCCTGCGCCAGTTTGTTGCACGCTGATCTGTTGCCCTTGAGTAAATACAGCCGATGGGATTGTTACGGTGATACCACCCGCATTAGAGCAGGTAACAAAGTTTGCGGCATCGCCAGCAACCAAAGTATAGGTAGTGCCAGTTTGAGCATTGACGCCAAGGGCAATCTTTGGAGCAGTTCCAAATACCAGTGAGCCTGTACCAGTCTCATCTGTCACTGTAGCCGCTAGATTAGCCGATGTTGGTGTGCCAAGAAATGTAGCAAGTGGACCAGTGACGCCATGAGCGCCAGCAGATAAGGCTAGGCTATAGTGCGTCTGAGTGTCGGTAAGATCCTGTGCCACGATTACGTGGCGCACTGCTGCGCCTGCGTTATGTGCTTGCGCCGTAGTACCATTAAAGGCACGTGTAACGGTAAGCACTGTGCCAGAGTAGGAAGTGACTACTACCAACTCTTCCGATGCGGTGTTGTAATCAAGGGCAAGTACAAAGGGATTACCGCTAGAAGGGTAACCAACTGGCGAGGCAGAGAGCGTAATGCTGGTAGCACCACTGGTGATGTTTGAGGCGACAGTGTTGTCTACAGCCGTTGCTGAATAATAACGTGTCATATCGGTCCTTTAACTTGTGTAGTGCGTGCGTGGAGGGAATTGTTCTTGCAAACGTCGCACTTCAATCATGAGCCGTTGCTGGTATTGCTGTTGAATTACACGTCCGACATTGCCAGCGGTGCCAACAGGATCGTTGGTGCGCAAAGCATCACTTTCAGCGGAAGTTGCTGGTAGTCGTCCAAAGTCAAGATACATGGCAGAGCGATAAGCGGCGCCAAGAATAATTACTTCACGCGCTGAATCGGGTAAGCCAGTAACTGTTGAAAAATCATCTTGGTCGTATTGAAGCGTAGTTGGCTTCTTTGTGTAGGTAACCATCACGGTACGCCCTGGGATAATTCCCTCACGGATGGATACTGTCTTTCCACTGTTCCACGTTAATGGGTTTGCCATGCGGTCAATGCGGTAGTGGCGAATTGGTAGCCATTCTTTAGATGGCCCAATGGTCTGCCAAGATATTCCAAGAATATCAATCGCTTCTTGTGGAAGCGTATACGTTGTTACCGCTGCCTGAAAGGGAAATGTGGTGTAGTAAGTGCCGAACAAATCTGGGTAGACGCCATCAATAGCGAGGTTGATATTACGTCGAATTACAGATCGCGGAAAGGAAGGCGCGATCGTAACACGGCTACCGCTGACATGTGGCACTGCCACAGTATCTCGGAAACCTCTGCCATAACTAGGAATCGTAGCCGTATTTGTGGTACGGTCAAATGAATCTACCCAGATTAGTTCATCGTCAATTTCAACCAAGCCACGCGTTAATACCGTTCCATCGTTTACAACAAATGTTAAATCCGTCGCTCCCATAGGAGATGGTAGGAATGTCGCTTGATCTTGTAAGCCAGTGTAGCCATTAAGGGCTAACTGCGTTTCGCCGATGACGTCAATAAATGCCGTCACGATGCAATCCTCGCTGCCGCTTCGGCTTCCCCGATACCGTAGGTACCCGCAAGAAGATTAAGGCAACCAGGTGTATCTTGGTAATAATTAACCCCACCGTTGCGATAAGCATAAATTTGGTTAAGGGCGTCAATCCCACGTGAAGGCTTTTTGCCCGTCACGTTATAGCACCAGATAACGGCAGCACCATTAAAATCATATTGTGGTACACCATTAACAATGGTGCCAGCAAGGCGATTTAAATGATATACCGTTGATAATCCGCCATAGTTCGACATGTGTTATCCTTTCGTGGGTGACTTAATTACTTATTCTTTGTTCCGCCGACGCCTTCGTACTGTCCGTATGGTGTCTTAGTTGGCTTGCCGTCTAACTTGTCTGAGGCTTTGCCGATCATGTTGCTTGAGCAACCGCAGGAATCGCACATATTACTTTCCCTTAACTTTCTTTAGATTTGGATTTGCCTTCTTTGCTGCAGGGCTGGCCTTGCGAGTAGCAGAGGCAAGAATCGCTCCTGCATTCTTCATAGGCACGCCCTCTTTTTTAGCAATGGATTTCTGCGCAGCAGCAAATCCCATTTTCTTTTTAGCCGCCATTATATCTGTCCCGTCTCTTTCATTACCGTAGCGGTGCGCTTGGTAATCTGTGTTGCTGCTGGCATTGACTCAGCGTTATATGCAACGCCCAGTTTGTCACTTGCAGCCTTTGCTTCATTAACTGCCTTCATGGTTGTACCCGCTGGTTGAATGCCTTGTGAGCGAGCATCGGCATAAGCGTCTAGTTCTCCAACCCACTTTTTGTTAGTCATGGATTCACTACGCCCAGCATCGCCAGTGTTTAATTCAAGTGTGATAATCTTGCAAGCAAAGCAACCTTCGACGTAAGCCTCATGGCTATAATGTTCCGATGGAGCCTCGATATAGATAAATGGCTTATCGCTTACTTCATTACAATTAATACAACCATAAGCCGTAGGGATTGATTCATACTTTGCGTTTAGTCCCCAGGCTGTTATTTTGCTTACGTGTTGACATTCGCTCATTAAGTATTTTCTCCATAAAATCTATATTGCGTTGGATTCGTTCTTGCTCTGGACCATTAGCCTTAGCGGCTTCTTTAGCAAAGGTTAGCGCTTCCTTAACATGACCAAGGTTGTAAGCACTGACTCCCGCAAGATCGTAGGCTTTCCAATCCCAGACAGCGGCTTCGTAGCAATAGTGTATTGAACGTGGCAAGTCCAAAACTGCGAGAGAAGCATCTAAGCACCGTTGCCATTCTTGTTTGCGATATGCGTCAATCGCTACGCCGTAATGAGATTCGCCCTCATGGGGCAAAATCTCTACACCCTTGTTATAGTATAGGGTTGCGTTTTCCTTATCACCTAATTGGTGGTAAGATTCTCCGACCCATCGGCAGACGGCTGCGGATTCAACATCCCAGCCATTAAGTTCAAGTTTGCGCTTACCAGAGTCAATAACATCTTGCCATAGGTCGTTGAAGTAATACTCTCGGCACATGTATGTCCACATGCGAGGATCCTCTGGATACTCCCTGACAGTTAGTTTAAGAATCTCTAGGTAGTGCTTGCGAGATTTGCCGTTATCTGGCAGGTGCTTAATAACTGCATCTAGTATCTGGATCTGCTTTACTTCTTCATCACCATAGTAAATCTGTATCTCATGGCATGGATACTTCCAATGCCATCCATGACGGTTATGTAGCCTATCTCTGTGCCAAGTCTGGCCCGTATCCATTGTAATCCAACCAATGATTGCGTCCTTCTTCCAGCCCTTACGGACCTTATCAAAGAAGCCAGGCTGTGGCACTTCATCTAAATCTAGGATTACACATACGTCAGCATCCTGTGGGACAAGCGCCAAGGCTGCGTTACGAGCATCATCAAAGCGCCAGGGCTTTATGCTAATGTCGTAGACAATAGCACCTAGTTCCCTAAGTCTTTCTGCCGTGCCATCTGTTGAGCCTGTATCTGCTACAATGATGTAGTCAGCGCCTTTGCAGGCTTCCATATAGCGATCAACATGCTTGATTTCGTTTAGGGCAATGGAGTAGACTGCTATCTTGGTCATGCCGCTATCTTAGCATACGTTATGCAATATCGCCAGTCACGAGCCAAACATCGGTTGCAATCTTTAGCGCAGTGGCTACAGAGTTGACGACACGAAGTTTTGGACCTGCTGGTGTAGCACCCGTGGAAATGATGGTAGTCGTACCTGGGGTGACGGCCGTAATCGTAGGCTGGCCCGCACCCGTAATCCAGGCAAAGTTAATCTGTGAGCCTACTGGGTAGGCAACAGAAGCGTTAGTTGGAATCGTTACTGAAATAGCCGAAGCATTATTAAGGGTAACAAGCGCCGCAGCATCGGTAAGCACTGGAGTGTAAGTTGTACCAGTCTGAGTGTTGATAGATACAATGATTGACGGAGCCGCTGTAAAAGTGACGGCGCCAGAGATTGTATGCGCGCCAGACAGCGTACCCGAAAGTGTTGCACCATTGATCGTAGGCGTAGTAAGCGTCTTGTTGGTAAGCGTGTCTGTGGTTGCCTTACCTACCAAAGTATCGGTAGCATCTGGCAAGGTTAATGTCTTGGCCGTTGTAAAGGCCGATGCCAAAACACCAGTAATACCAGTGGTTTGGCCAGACATGGTGATGTTCAACTTCTTAGTTGTATCTGTGCTATCTGTCAGCGTAGGTGCTGCGATAGTTGGAGTAGTTACGGTTGGAGAAGTTGAAAGAACTACGTTGGCTGTACCAGTTAGAGCCTTGGCTCCCATAACGCTTGCAGCCCACGAGGCTGCTGTTGTACCGCTGGTAAGGATACATGTGACACGTACCGTTACGCCACCTGGGACGGATATGACCAGGTTAGCGCCAGATGAGTTAACAGTTACGGCGCCAGTCGAATCATTTTCAATGATGAAGTACTGGCCGAGGGTAAGGGTAGAAGTAACTGGCAGTGTGACAGTCTGAGTGGTTGAACCAGTGAATAACTGATAGATCGTAGAGGATACAGTGAGGGTGGTTGTACCAGCGGCCGTAGCAGTAGTGCTGTAGCCCCACGTACCTGTATTACCAGTGTTTCCCGTGCTGCCTGTGTTGCCAGTACTGCCCGTGTTACCCGCCACACCAGTTCCAGTATTACCAGTGTTACCCGTGGCACCAGTATTACCTGCTACGCCTGTTCCTGTGGCTCCCGTGTTACCAGTTGGCCCTGCTACGCCAGTGTTTCCTGTGTTGCCCGTGTTACCAGTGTTGCCTGTATTTCCCGTAGCACCAGTCTGGCCTGTTCCGCCAGTATTACCAGTATTACCCGTTGGGCCTGTGACACCGACTGCACCTGCAAGGGTAACAGTCCATGATGAAGCGGATGTTGTGCCTACGTTGTAGTCAGCAAGGATTGCAAAAGATGTGCCACCCGTGATGGTGACTACACCTTCAAAATAGTTAGATGTGGTATTGATTGCCCTAACTCTATCGCCAGTGGCAAATGCGCCTTGCTGGTTTGTGGTGAGAGTAATCGTTCCGCTGTTAGCGGGGGTGACGGTAGAGGTTGAAGTGACGCCTGAGTATCCAGCACCAGTTGAGCCAGTGTTACCTGTATTGCCCGTATTTCCCGTGTTACCAGTGTTACCTGCCACACCCGCACCTGTATTACCAGTGTTTCCTGTGTTGCCTGTATTACCAGTTGGACCTGCTACGCCCGTCGCGCCTGTGTTTCCCGTATTTCCTGTAAGACCCGTCGCTCCCGTGGAGCCAGTAGGCCCTGTCGTTCCAGTCGTACCAATGCTGCCAGTATTTCCTGTCGCTCCCGTGGCGCCGCCTGAACCAGTCGCGCCCGTAGATCCTGTGGCACCAGTTACTCCAGTAGCCCCTGTGGATCCAGTAGGCCCAGTTGCTCCTGTACTACCTGTTGGGCCAGTAGAACCTGTGGATCCTGTCGTTCCAGTGTTACCAACGGATCCTGTGTTTCCTTGGCTTCCTGTAGAACCAGTAGAGCCTGTGCTACCAGTTGCTCCCGTGCTTCCCGTGATAGATGATCCAGTGACACCTTGCGCTCCTTGAATACCTTGCGGTCCGATAGGGCCTAGTTCAATAATAACTGCTTGTGTGGAACCAACGTTATAGACGTTGGTTGATACTGGAATCTGAATGACAGATATTGAATTGACGTCAACTGACATTATTGTACCACGCTTGCAGTTACAGAAAAGTTACCAGCAAGAATTTGATATACATTAGAATTAGAATCTGTTAAATTTAGACCGTAGGTATATGTGCCTGCGGGTAATACGTTAGAGGCTGTCTGAGCCGCCGTAAGGGTAAGGGTAACTGTTCCAAGGGCAGGTGTAATAACGATCTTGCTATTGGCCGTAGACAACTCTACGATAAGGTTATTGCTTACATCGCGCACTTGCATATCTACGCTATAGCCAGTAAGATTTACTGGTAGGTTATCAATGAGCCATTGTGGGGCTAAGGTGAATGTAGTACCGTTAATAACGGTAATGTTATATCTACCTGGATTCACGATGCTCCTTTAAGCGACATAGGTTATGTTCGCGCCATAACCAGCATTTGTAAGAATGGTTACTTCCGTTGGGCCAAGATTGTAAATATGCCCACCGAGGTAGCAGTAATCCGCTGCTAATGTTTCGTCTACGCCAGGTGTACGCTCAGATACCACCGCTGTGCCATAGACCAAAAGTGTGTTGCTTCGTGCAATTCTAAAACGCCAAAACAGTCTGCCGAAACCAGCAGGGCCTTCTTCAACAGTAGGCGGTGAAAATGTATATGGCATTTTATCCCTTTCGTAGAATGATAGGGATGGGCCGAAGCCCACCCCCACCACTTAATCAGTTATACCAGGTGAATCGAAGAAGACGATTCAATACGGACAAGCGAGGCGTCACGATAACGCTGCCATCCGAGAACGCCGTACCATCCAATAGGACGGAAACGCATCAACTTATCAACAACTGGTCCGAAGATAACATGTGGCTCTTCGGCAACTGCTTCGGCCAATGCTTGCTTTCCAGCAACCAATGTACGGAATACGCGAGTACCACCAGTACCATAGGTAAAGCCAGAAGTACCAAAGGTACCTGTCCAACCTGTAGAACCAGTACCGTCACCAGCGTTGAACAAACGTGGTGATTCGACGAACATAGCGCCTTCATAAGTTCCGATGGTGCCTGGCCAGAATTCAGCAGCGCCTGTCTCGGAGTACTTATGGTCATCACGCCATCCGCCTGAGCCTGTTTCAGAACGAAGGTCGAATGAAACTTCTGGGTGGATACCGCACCAGTAGTATTCGCCTTGACGTGGAACAGCCTTGTTGGCGCGCAACTTGGCTACAGCGGTACGAACGTCACGAGACTTGATTACGTCTGTTGACGTAACCTTAGACTGTGTTGTACCATTGGTGTATGTACCAGCATATGTTGATACGAGAGAACCGCCAACTTCTGCGATTACGTTTGGTCCACCAACGAGGGTAGATAAAGCGTTAATATCGAGAGAGTCAGCCATGTTGAAGGCGATGATGTCTGCGATAGCAGGATCAACGTCTGAGAGTGAGAACAACTCCAACTTACGTGTAGCAAGTGAAGCGTTACCGTATTCGTTAAGAGTAACGGAAACTGTGGTTGTGTTACCAAGTGCTACTGCATCTGGGTCAACATCCTCTGATAGAACAGCGGTTGCTGCAGCAAGATCTGTGTAGATCTGGAATACAACGGAAGAACCAGGCATAGCCTGTTGTACTGGCTTCTTATCTGCGACATCGCGGATGAGAGGAACAGCACGGAGTGCAAATTCGACGTATCGGTCATAGGCTGTCTGTACGAGGGACGTACCGAGCGAGCCACCCGAGGTGTCTGTATATGCGTTTGCCATGTGTCACCTTCTTTCTTAGGTTTGTGGCGAATGGGTTAGGTTGTTGGGCTACCGACGACGTTGCCCTGGATTACCCGTAATCGCGTTAAGTTCATCAATGTTCTTGGCACCTGCAAGTTTTGCCATAAGGTCGGCATCACGTGTTGGGCTATTAACATTTTGAGTAGCCGCATTAATGCGGTCATACGAACGGATATTTGCTTTTGCTTCTTCATCGGCAGGAGCATCTGCTGGCTTTGAAAATCCAAATACATCGGCATTTTCATTAAGCCAAGCATCTACTTGCTCTGGTGTTGAGATGTCGGCGGGAATAAACTTCGCCACCTTGTCTGGTACACCTTTTGTTGCCAGTACGTCTTTGACGCTACGACTGCGGTTCTCTGCTTCAACAGTCGCAAGCCTTTCAAGCAATGCCGCCTTTTCCTTTTGCTCGCGCTTTAACGCTTTGCGAAGGTTTGCTGGGGCTTCATTTTGCGAAGTTTCAACATCTAGGTCGTCTTCGTCATCTTCGTATTGGTTTGCCATTTCGGCACTCCCTTTCTTGTTAGTGTGACGCAGGCCGCAATACATTCAAGGGGTGAATGTTTGGCTCCCACTACCAGTCTTAATACACACCATCGGCGCTGGTCGTCCGTGGCGGATTCTATTTATTAGGAAAGACCGCTAATGTCTTTCGCGCCTAGGCTACCTGTGGCAGCACCAGCAGAACCTGAGAAGGCTGATGCTTCCTGTGTCTTGAGACGTTCAAGATTTTGCTGTGCTTGTGCGGCGCCTTGGGTATTAAAGGTTGACGCTTCAAGTTCTTGACCAACGCCCGCGGCGTTGCCGTAGCCCTGGTAACGGCCTGCCAAAGACTGTATAGCAGCCTGTTGCTGGGCGATGCTAGTAAAGCCCTGGTTGGCCTGTGACTGGGTGATTCCCTGCGCTGCAAGTCCCATTGCGCTAAGTGGGCCTGTGGCTCCATAGGCAATGCTGACGCCCGCCCTAGCGGCTTCTGCGCCGATCGTGGCGGCGTTATACTCTTGTTGTACCAGTGGTGCTGCTACCGATGGATCGAGCAGGTGGGTAAGGATTGTAGGCATTGTCATGCCAAACTGTGCTTGCAGTTGTGTTAGAACTTGAGGATCTTCATTCTGCACTGCCGCAGTTGCGGCATTAACACGCATCTGCACTTCCGCTGGTGATACATCTGTACCCATTAACTTGCCAAGATAGTCAGTTGATTGCAATGGGCTAGAGGCTGGAATGCCAGCCATCGTCATAACCTGCTTGTATGATTGCTCGTTGGCGATATAAGTAGCAGGATCTAGCGGGTTAAGCCCAGCAGCAATTCTGGCTTGATTGCCAGAGAAGCGTTGTTGCCAAGATGTGATAAGGCCATTGGCCGCACTAAGTTGGCTTGGTGTAAGGCCAAGGCTACCAATCTGCGCCGATGGATTTGGCGAATCAATGATGTTAAGAACTGTTGTCATGTCCAAGCCACTGGCAAGCATGGCGGTGATACCGCCACCAATGTTTCCAGTTAAACCGTAGCCAGATAAAAGTGCGCTAAGTTGTTGCGAAGCATTTGTTGTTGGCGCGGTTGAGCCTGTAGAAGTCGAAGCATTTGTTACTGGCGTTGCTGAAAGTGGCGCTACTGCTGGCGTAGCAAGCGCTGGCATAGGACCAGTGGCTGCTACGTTAGGTGGTTGATAATTTGATGTGTCTTTTGGCCCGCCAAGCGGATTGGTGGCAGTTGAACCAGTTGAACTAGCCCAGTTAGATGTGGATGCGGTGCCACCGTTTTCACCAACTTGCATTAGTGCCATTGGTTAGAATCCCATCTTTGCGATTAACTGATTGCCAGCACTAAGAAGTGTGGAATGAGCGTTTTGAGTATTAAGCCATTCTGGCTGTGAGCGAATTTGGCTTGCGAATGTGTATGGGTCAACTGGTGCTGTACCATCACCCATTAGCGCTTTGCCAATCATCGCTCCGTAACCCGTAGTTGCGCCGAGTTGAATGTCGGCAGGGTTAACTTCTAGCAGGCTTGAAAGTGTATTAACGTAAGGCGAGGCAAGGTCTGATACCTTGGCTCCGCCTGCAATTTGGTCGGCAAATGGCTTGTATGTATTCATGGCCGCTGTCTTAAACTGTTGCTCGGCAGTATTTGGATCGTAGCCAACTGCACCTTGCGCCATATTCAATGCGTACTTATCGAAGAAACTTGTATCTTTGCCGTCTGGGCTGTATTGCCCATAGACGCCGTATTGCTGTGCAAGTTGCGCCAACTGCGTAGATTGCGCCGCAATCGTTCCACCCTTAGCCTGTGGGTCTAAGGTGCCATGTTGCGCCATGAACTGCGTAATCTGTTGGTCAGATGCGCCAGGATGTTGTAAAATCCATGTGGTTACATCTTGCCCAGAGTTAACAGCATTTTGATCTACAGCGCCAGGGGTTTGCTTAATGTCGGTAACTTGTGCGCCAAGTTGTTGCGGCGTTAACTTTACGCCAAGTTGGTTGGCAAGAGTGACTGCCTTGCTATAAGCGGCATTGTAGTCTGTGTTGTATTGCTCTGGCGCAGATACGCGCTTGATTTCCGCAAGACCAGAATCGCCAGGATGCTGTTGCGCCCATTGGGTGTTAGTGAATTCTGTAGCCCAACGAGTTGGCGACCAATTTTGAGAAATAGCCGTTGAAAGAAGATTGCCAAGTTCTGGAAC
>Ga0364874_10533_pt1 | contig 19824 bp, 7 predicted proteins | sample ExccelAu500001D4_2_FD_206922 | JGI IMG/M metagenome (GOLD analysis project Ga0364874, IMG submission 206922) | Enriched cells from Trout Bog Lake Hypolimnion, Wisconsin, USA - BchlTB.Aug07.5000.01.D4 | ecosystem: Environmental > Aquatic > Freshwater > Lake > Hypolimnion/Profundal zone | place: USA... | reverse complement strand
CCGCCATCACGGATGCTCACCGTCGACCCAGGAACGCCGCCGGAGCCACTGAGCGGCACGGACGACGTGCCGGACGTCGCCGGCCCAGTCGGAGCCGTGGTGGCGGCCACGAAGACATAGCCGGTGCTGCTCTTGCTGCCGCCCAGCAGATTGGCGGTGGTGCCGTTGTCATTGAAGGTGACGGCGATGTCGTCATTGCCCGGCACGGAACGGGTCGTGGTGTATTTCAGGGTGCTGAGCGCGATGTTCACGTCAGACAGCGAGCCGGTGATGGTCACCGACCCCGTGTCATTCCCACCAACAACCGCCGAGCCGCCGCCATTGACGAAATTGAGGTTGCCGTACTGGGCGGTCACTGTCGCCGTCACCGAGGTGTTGTGGTAGGTGTCGGCCACCACCACGCCGCCGATGGCGTGCTGGATCGTGTCGTTGAAGGTCCGGGCGGTCGGCACCGTGACGGTCGGCGCGTCATTGCCCGCCACCGAGACCTCCACGATGCCGCTGGTGGTCTTGGCCCCCCCGATCAGACTGGTGCCACCATCATTGATGCTGATGGTGACGTTGTCGGCGCCTGACGTGGTAGCACTGTAGGTCAGGGTCCCGAGCGCTGTGTTGACCACGGACAGAGCGCCCGACAAGGTCAGGTTGGCGGTATTGTCGCCGGAAACGGTCAGGCCCGCCGCGCTGGTCGCATGCAAGTGACCGGTGGTGTCATGGATGGTCGCCGTGACCGTGCTGCCGCTATAGGCGTCGGTGATGCCGATCCCGGACAGCGCATGGGCGTTCAGGTCGCTCAAGGATTGCGCCGACGCCAAGGACAAGGTCGGGGCATCATTGCCGATCAGATCGACCAGGAAGGTGTTGGTGGCGCTCTTGGCACCGCCGACCAGCGTGGTCGCTCCGTCGTTGACGGTGACCGAAATTGTGTCCAGCCCGGTGGCCGTGGCCGTCGTGGTGTAAGACAACGTGCCCAGGATGGTGTTGACCGCCGACGCCGTCCCGCTGATGGTGACGCTGCCCGAACCGTTGCCGGTGATGCCGCTGCCAGTGAAATTCAGAGTGCCGTGCTGGGCGGTCACCGTGGCGGTGACGCTGGTGCCACTGGCCCCATCGGTGAAGCCAACCCCGGAAATGGCGTGGGCGGCGGTATCGCTGATCGTCTGGCCGCTGGCAACATTGACCACCGGGGTGTCGTTGCCGATCACATCCACGTTCACCGAGGCGGTGGCGGTCTTGTTGCCACCGATGCGGCTGGCACCACCGTCATCCACCGTCACCGTGATGGCGTCAGCCCCGGTGCCGGTCAGGGTGGTGGTGTAGTTCAGGGTGCCCAGGATGGTGTTCAGCGCACTGACGCTGGCGGCACTGATGGTGACGCTGCCGGTGCCATTGCCGGTGATGCCGCTGCCGGTGAACGACAAGGTGCCATTGGAGACACTCACCGTGGCGGTCAGGCTGGTACCGCTATAGGTATCAGACACCGCGATGCCCGAGATGGCATTGGCAGCGCTGGTGGTCACCGACTGGCGGGCCGGCATGGTCAGCACCGGAGTATCGTTGCCAAGCAGCGCCACGCCCACCGTGGCGGTGCCCGTATGATCGCCGGTCAGGCGGGCCTTGGTGCTGCCGTTGTCACCAACGGAAACGGTGATGGTGTCGTCGCCCGAGGTGGTGGCCGTGGCGGTGTAAGTAAGCGTCGCCAGGGCCGCATTGACGTCCGACAGGGTATTGCCGGAAACCGTGACGCTGGTGGAGCCGGATCCGCTGATGGTGGCGCCGCCGCTGCCCGTAGTCACGGACAGAAGGCCCGACGTATCGGAGACCGTCGCCGAATAGTTCGTGCCATCCAGGCTATCAGTGACCGATATCCCTGAGATGGTGTGGGCGTTGGTGTCGGTCAGAACCTGCTGGGCCGGCACCGTGATCGACGGCGTGTCGTTGTTGACCAGGGTGATGGCGATGGTGCGGCTGGTGGTCTTGGCCCCACCCACGCCGGCACTGTTGCCGTCATTGATCTGCACGGTGACCACGTCGGCGGTGGGACCGCCCGAACCATTGTCGGCAGCGGTATATTGCACCGTCGCCAGGGCGGTATTCACATTGGCCAGGGTGTCGGTGATGGTCATGGTCCCGGTACCGCTGCCGGTAAAGCCGGTGCCGGTGAGGGTGCCGCCTGCCGTCGATACCGTGGCGGTGACGGTGGTGCCGGTATAGGTGTCGCTGACGCTGATGCCGCTCAAGGCATGGGCGTTCAGGTCGGTGATGTCCTGGGTAGCGGGAACCGTCACGACGGGAGCGTCATTGCCGGTCAGGTTGATCTGGAAGCTGGCGCTGCCGGTCTTGGCCCCGCCGACCCCGTTGGTGTTGTTGTCATTGATCGACACACTCACCGTGTCCGTGGCCGTGCCGGTGGCAGTGGTGGTGTATTTCAGGCTGGCCAGGGTGGCGTTGACATCGGCCAGGCTGCCGCTGACGGTAACGCTGCCGCTGTTGTTGGAACCGATGCTGGCGGCACCGCTGGCGGTGAAGTTCAGATTGCCGGAAACCGCCGTCACCGTGGCGGTCACCGAGGCCGCCGACAGGGAATCGGTCACCGACACGCCGGAAATGGCGTGCTGATTGGTATCCGTGTAGCTCTGCAATCCGGGCGCCGTCGCCACCGGGGTATCATTGCCGGTCAGCGCAATGCCGATGCTGGTGCTGGCCGTCTTGCTGCCACCGATCAGATTGGCGCTGGCGCCATTGTCGTTGACCGACAGGCTGATAGTGTCGCTGGTAGTCGTGGTGGCGGTGGTGGTGTATTTCAGGCTGTTCAGGGTGGCGCTGACATCGGCCAGGCTGCCGGTGATGGTGACGCTGCCGCTGTTGTTGGACCCGATACTGGCGCCGCCGCTGGCGGTGAAATTCAGATTGCCGTGCAGATCGCTGATCGTCGCCGTGATGCTGGAATTGCTGTAGGTGTCGGCCAGGGCCAGCCCGGAAATGGCGTGTTGAAGGGCGTCGGTATAGCTTTGCGCGGCAGGCGTGGTGATGGTCGGCGATTCATTGCCGGTCAGACTGACGAAGATGGTGGCGCTGGCGCTCTTGGCGCCGCTCACCAGATTGGTGCCATTGTCGTTGTAGCTGACGGTGATCAGGTCACTGGTGGTGGCGGTGGCCGTCGTCGCGTATTGCAAGGTGCCCAAGGCAGTATTGACCACGGCCTGGCTGCCGCTGATGGACACGCTGCCCGTGCCATTGCCGGTGATGGTGATGCCGCTGCCCGCCGTGACCTGCAGCGTGCCGCCATTGGCCGTCAGGGTCGCGGTAACGCTGGCGCCCCCCAGCGAATCGCTGACCGACACCCCGGAAATGGCGTGATAATTGGTGTCGTGATAGCTCTGCGCTCCGGCCACCGTCACGATGGGGGTATCGTTGCCATTCACGGTAACATTGACCGAGGAACTGGCGCTCTTGCCGTTATCGCTGACACCGATGGAAATGACATCGCTGCCGGTGGCGGTCAGGCTGGTGGTGTAGGTCAGGCTGGCGAGAGCCGCGTTCAACTGCGCCAGGGTGCCGGTGATGGTGACGCTGGCACTGTCATTGCCGCTGATCGTGGCGCCGCCCGCCGTCACATGCAGATTGCCCCGGCTGTCGCTGACGGTGGCGGTCATCGATGGACCCGACAGTGCCTCCGCGACGCTGATGCCAGTCACCGAATACTGACCGCTCAGGGTATCGGTCAGGCTGGTGGGCGCGTTGACCACCGGATTGCCGTTGGTGACGCTGACCGCGATCGTGTTGGAGGCGGTCTTGGCCCCACCGATAAAGCTGCCGCCATTGTCGTTGATCGACACAGTGATGGTGTCGGCCCCGGAAGTGGTCAGGCTGGTCGTATAGGTCAGGGTGCCCAGAATGGTATTCAGCGCGCTGACACTGGCGGCTGAAATAGTCACCGAACCGGAATTGTTGGCGGTAATGCCGGCCCCGGTGAAGCCCAGCGCACCATGCAGTGCACTGACCGTGGCGGTGACGGAACCGCCGCTGACCGTATCGGCGACACTGATACCGCTGATGGCGTTGGCGGTGGTGTTGCTGATGGTCTGGCCACCCGGCACCGTGACCACCGGGGTATCGTTGGCCGACAGGGTGACCGTCGCCTGGTTGCTGAGCGTGGCCGAAGAACTGCCCCCCGCCCCAGTGCCGCCGCTGTCGCTGATGCCGGTCAGGGTGAAGCTGCGCGCCCCCACCGTGGACGATCCGGCGGCGGTATCGCGGTAGGACAGGCCGCCGATCGTGCTGTTCCAGTTGCTGGCCGTATCGGTCTTGCTGAGCGTCACCGTGGCGGCGCCGCCGGTGATGGTTCCCACCGAATAGGTGATGCCGCCCGCCGTGCCGCTGGCCCCCGAGGTGAGCGACACCCAGGTGCCACCGATCCGCAGCTGCTCAGACGATCCATCGGCCAAGCCGCTGACCGACAGGGTCACGCCAGTGATGCTTTGCCCCGCCTCGACGGCCGAGCTACTGGCCCCGGTGAACAGGGTAGTGCCACCGTTGGCCCCGGCCGCCGTATTGATCGAGGCGCTGGCCGCCGACGTCAAGGACAGGGTCGGCGGGGCATTGACATAGACCACACTGACCGTGCTGGCGGCGGTGGCACCGGTGCCGTTGGTGTCGGTGCCGGCCCAAGTGACGGTGCGGCTGGAGGTGGCGGTTTCGTAAAGATTGGGCGCGGCGAAGGTAACCGAGCGCAGCGCCGTCTGGTAATCGGCGAAGCTGGCCGCCCCCGTCAGGGTCAGCACACCAGTGCCGGTGTTATAGCTGCCGGTGATGCCGTTCTGGTTGGTGAAGCCCAGAACGTCGCCCGCCACGAAGCCCGAGGATATCCGCACCGTCGCCCCGGTCATGTTGGCGGCACCGGTGGCGTTGACCAGCGTCACCCCAGTGTCGATCACCGCCGCCAAGGATCGTTCGTTATAGGTCAGTGTGCCGCCCGCCGAGGAAGACGGTCCGCTGGCCCCGGTCAGGGTCAGCGTCTGGGTGTACGCATTGCCGCCCGCGTCGGTGCTGCGGACATTGACGGTATAACTGGTGTTGCCGGTCAGGGTAGTAGCGTTGGCCACTGCCAGCGTATTACCGCCCGTGATCTGGAACTTGGCGGCATCGGCACCGCCGGTGATGGCATAGGTGAAGCTTTCCGCGCCGGTGCTGGCATCGGTGGTGGACAGCGTCCCCACCACGCCATTGGCCGCCAACGGCGCCGTCGTGCTGGACGCGGCGATGGCGGTGGGTGCGTGGCTGTCGATGATGGTGCTGGTAATTCCGGTGGTATAGGCGGTGCTGGTATTGCCTACAGCATCGGCCACCTGGACGCTGATCGGAACCGAGCCACTCAGGATATCGGCCACCGAAGTGGTCACGGTGAAGCTGGCGGTGCCGGAATGGGTGGTGGTGTTGTAGCTCCACCCAGACAGGGTGGCGCCATCGATGGTGCTGCCCGCCGTCAGGATATAGGCCCCGTTACCGTCATGGGCGTCGGTGGTGATGGTGGCGGTCACCGTGTCGCCGATCTTGTAGGTGGCGGTGTTGAGGGTGACGCTGCTGATCACCGGCGCGGTGTTGTCGATGGTGTAAAGGCTGGCGGTGTCGGTATAGCCGCTGGTGGGCGACAAGCTGTAGCTGTCGGTGATGGATGTCAGGTTGTTGAGCAGATTGAGGCCCAGCGTGCCAGTCCCCGTCACACCAGTGACCGCCACCGTCCAAGTCTTGCCGCCGTCGCCGCTGGTGGGCGTGCCGATGGTGCCGCTCACCGAGCCGGTGGTGCCCAAGCTGAAATTGGCGGAGGTCAGCCCGCTGATGGTCTCGTTGAAGGTGACGGTGAAGGATTCGGTGGTGGCCTTGGTCGCCGTGCCCGAACCGGTGCGCACGATGCTTTGCACCACCGGGGCGATCACATTGATGTTGAAGGTCTTGGCCACCACGCCACCCTGGCCGTCGCTGACCTGGATGGTGAAGGTGTCGCTGCCGACATAATCGGTAGTCGGTGTGTAGGTGACCACTGGCCCGGCGATGTTGGTGCTGCCGGAACTGGCCAGGGTTTTCGAGAAAGACAGCGTGCCGTGGCTGGGGCTGATGCTGGCCGACCAGGTCTCGTTCTGATTGACGTCGCTGTCGCTGACCGAAAGCGTGGCCGAGGAAATGGTCACGGCCGTATTGCGGCCGGTGCTGATGGTCTGAGTGCCGTTGCCATTGATGTAAGTGGGCGGTGTGTCCGGCGTCACATAGACCTTTTCCGCCAAGGCGCTGCTGCTGCGGCCATAGGCGTCGGTCAGGCTGAAGGTCAGGTTGCGGGTGCCACCCGTGGTGGTCGCGGTATCGCTGAACTGAATGGCATTGACCAGGGCGGCCACCGCCGCGTCCGTGACGGCGGAGCCGCTGAACTTGATGGTCAGATTCTGGTTGGGCGCACCGGTGGCCCCGGTCTGCAAGGTGCCGATGACGGTGCCGTTATAGGAAACCGTCGATCCGGCGATAGTGATGCCGCCCCGTGTCCCCACGCCGAGCATATCGTGGCTGGTGTCGTGGTTGGTGGCGCCGAAGGCCACGGTCAGATTGCCGCCCGCCCACATGCCGCTGCCCGAAAGGTCGGGGGCGTCGGTGACGGTGATGGTGCTGGTGTCGATGGTCTGCGGCGTGCTGCCGATGGTGGTGCCCGATGCGATGGTCGGGTTGCTGTTGGCGAGCGTCGGCGTGCCGGTGCTGGTCACCGTGACGGTGTTGGTGGCCTGGGCGAAGGCCGAGACCGTGCCGTTGGCATCCCAGCCCGCATTGGCCGCTAGGTTGAAGGTATGGGTGGTGGATACCAGCGCGGCGGTGCCGTTCTTGTCTAGGATGGCATCCAGTGCCGACTGATTGGCACTAGCGATCTGGATGGTCACGCTGGTGGCGGTGGCGTTGGTCACACTATCGCCGTTACCCAATGTATAGGAACCGCTGCCCTCGCCCGAAAGCACCAGATTGGCTAGGGAATAATTGGCGGTGTTGGCGGTGAAATAGCTGCCCGACAGGGTCAGGAGGCCGGTGGCCGGGTTGTAGGTCACGCCGGCAATCTGCGGCACACCGACCACCGTCACCGTATCGGTTATGGACGCACTTTTGCCGTAGGCATCAGTCGCCGAGAAGGTAACGGTGCGATTGCCGACAACGCTGGTGGCGCCGGAATCGCTAAACTGGATGGCGCTGACCAGCGCCTGTACAGCAGCATTGGTGGCGTTGGCCCCCGACAGGCTGACGGTCAGCGCCTGTCCCGGTATGCCGGTGGCCCCGGTGACGATGGTGCCGATCTGGTTGCCGTTATAGGAAACCGTCGATCCCGCCGTGCTGCCCGATGTGGTGATGCCGCCGATGGCAGAGATGGTCAACTGGTCATGGGCGCTGTCGCCATTGGCCGCGCTGACGGAAGCCGTCAGGTTGCCATACGTCCAGATGCCGGTGCTGCCGAAATAGGCGGTGTCATTGGCGGTGATGGTGCCATTGTCCACGGTGACCGCCGTGCTTTGGAAACTGGTGTCGGTGGGCGTGGTGGTGCCGGAATGACTAAGGCTTGGCGTCCCGCTGCTGGTGACGTTGATGGTGTTGGTGGGGGCAGCCACGGCGGAAACGCCGTTGACGTCCCAGCCACTGGTCGCATTCAGATTGAAGGAGTGGGTGGTGTTGACGGCGGCGGTGGTGCCGTTCTTGTCCAGAAGCGCATTGACGGTGGCGCGATTGGCCGAACCGATGGAAACCACCACGCTGGTGGGGCCGATACTGCTGATGGTATTGCCACCACTGCCCAAGCTGTAGGTGGAGCTTCCCTCGCCCGACAGCGTCAGATCGCTCAAGCTGACGGTGCCGCCGAAGTCGCCGCCCAGAACCGTCAGGATGCCAGTATAGGGGTTATAGGTGACGCCGGTGATGGTCGGGCCGGTGACCACCTCGACAATGTCAGACATCGCCGTGCTGCTGGTCGCATAGGCATCGGTCAGGGTGAAGCTGACCGTGCGGTTGCCAGTGGTGCCGGTGGTGCCGCTGTCCTGGAACTGGATGGCGTTGACCAGCGCCTGAACCATGGCGTTGGTCAAAGACGAACTGGTGAAGTTGATTTCCAGGCTGGTGCCAGGCAGACCCGTATTGCTGCTGCTGACGGTGCCGATCTGAGTGCCGTTATAGAGGATGATCTGGCCCGCCCCGGCACTGCCCGAGGTGGAGATCAAGCCGACACTGCCCACCAGCAGTTCGTCGTTGCCGCTGTCGTGGTTGGTGGCGCCGAAGGAAACCGTCAGGTTGCCGCCGTTCCATACGCCGTTGGCCGTCAGATCGGTCACGGTTATCGCACTGCTGTCGATCACCATCGCCGTGCTGCCCGAGGCGGTATCAGCCGGGGGCACGGGGTTGGAGTCGGTCAGGGTCGGCGCGCCGGTGCTGGCCACCACCACGGTGTTGATCGATTCCGTGGGGGCCAGCAGTCCGCCATGAGTATCCCAGCCCCGGGTGGCGTTCAGGTTGAAATAGCTGGTGGTGCTGACCGTAGGGTTGACCCCCTTGGCATCCAATATCGCATCGACCGCAGCTTGATGGTCGACGCCGATATGAATCACCGCCTGGGTGGAACTGACGCTGACGATATTGTCGTCGCCACCCAGGGTATAGGACAGACTACCCTCGCCGGTCAGGGTCATGTCGGAGAGAACATAGTCGCTGGCGTTGGTGGTGAAATTAGTGCCGGTGATAGTCAGGTTACCGGTATTGGGATCGTAGAAGACGCCAGAGGCGGCATAGGTAACAACTTTGATAGATTCTACGTACGATCCTGTTGTGTTGTCTAAAGTTTCGTACGCTTGGTAGAATTGCCCGCTTGATGAAATGACCGAGGCCCCGTCATTCACAGCGCGATATGGATTTGAACTGCTTCCTTGATAAATGATCTTGGTGTTTACCGTCCATGCATTGTTGCTGTCGGTCGAAACTTCAAGGTTTCCACTGCCAGACGCTGTGACAAAAGAAGCATAAACTGTCCCATCGGAAGCGACGGACAGCCCTCTAGCGACATTTTGTCCTGGAATCGTGTCTGGATCGCCAAGATTGCTCCAGCCGACACCGTTGATGAATTTCTGGACATATAAATTATCATTCTGGTCGGAGTACTCGAAATAGATCGCGCCGCCAGTCGGTGCGCTTGCCATATACATGGGCTGCCCGGAGTCATAGCTATTTGAAAGTGTTCCTATCTCATACCAGCTGCCACTATACATATATATAGTAGTGCCCGAAAGTCTCTGATGTACCAAAAGATACGGCGTTCCATCGGATGCGACGGTTATTGTTGAATCATATGTTGAACCTGGTGTGAAACAGGAATTAACCCACGTCGCCCCCCATGCGCCCGACGTATATGAAAGAACCTCGGCCTCCTCAATTCCGTTAAAGAAATCAGCGGAAAGATAGGGGGTGCCGTCAGGCCCTATCGCTAGGCCTGTGGCCCAGCTGGTATTGCCTAAATTGTAGGGGCTTCCACCGACAATCGACCACGATCCACCACTGTATTTCTCCAGCGTCAGGGTGTCATTGGGCCATGTCCCCGTCTCGACCGCGAGATAAACGCTTCCATCCGCCCCGGCGGCAAGGAAAAAGCCCTTGCTGACGGTGGTATCCGGCGTGAGGGACAGGACCGAACCCAACGGGCTCCAGGCCGTCCCATTCAACTGGAACACCTCAACCCCGCCGGTCACCGCCTCAGCCAAATAGACCGTGTTGTTTGGCCCCGCAGCAAGCGCCACGTCTCGAAGGGTCGTCGATGTCGGCAGCCCGGCATCGGAAATCCAGCCGCCCGACACCTGCCCGGTGCCGGTGATTTCCGGCGTCGGCACCACGGTGACGGTATCGGACAGCGCAGTGCTGCTGGCGCCATAGGCATCGGTCACCGTGAAGGTCACGGTGCGGGTGCCGACCGAAGTGCTGTTGGCATCACTGAACTGGATGGCATTGACCAATGCCTGGATGGCGGCGTTGGTGGCCGAGCTGTTGAACACCACTTCCAGGTTGCTGCCCGGCGTGCCGGTGGCGCCGCTCTTGATGGTGCCGATGACCGTACCGTTGTACGACACGGTGGATCCCGCCGTGCTGCCCGAAGTGGAAATCCCGCTGCTGGTGCCAGTGCTGGCGATGGTCAGTTGGTCGTTGGCGCTGTCGTAGTTGGTGGACTGAAAGGCCACCGTCAGGTTGCCGGTGTTCCACATGGTGACGGCGGCCAGATCGGCGGTGGTGATGGCGCTGCCATCGATGGTCACGGCAACGCTGCCGATGTTGATGTCTTGGGCTGTATTGGGCGTGGTGTCGGTCAGCGTCGGCGTGCCGCTGCTGGAGACGGTGATGGTGTTGTTGCTGGAGGCCGGCTCGGTGATGATCGGGCCGCTGGTATCCCAACCCGCCGCCACCGCCAGCTTGAAGGTATGACCATTGGTGGCTGCAGTGGTGCCAACCTTGTCTAGAATATTATCCAGCGTCACCTGATTGGTGGGGTCGATTTGGATCACCAGCTTGGTGGTGCTGGTGCTGTAGACCGAATCCGCCGCCCCTAGGGTGTAGGTGCCGCTGCCCTCGCCGGTGATGGTCAGCTTGGACAGGGTGAAGTCGGTGGGGTTTAGGGTCAGGTTGGTGCCGTTGATGGTCAGCAGACCGGTGGCGGCGTCATAGGCGGCAGTAGTAATGGCCGGCGGCGTGTAGACGTGCACCACGTTGGACAGTGTGGCGCTGCTGCGCCCGTACATATCTGTAACGGTGAAGTTGATGATACGGTCGCCGCCGGTGGTGGTGGCAGTGTCATTGTATCGGATGGCCTGGGCCAATGCGGCAATGGCTGCGTCACTGGCGCTGCCATTCAGGCTGACCGTCAGACTTTGACCGGGGATACCGGTGGCCCCGGCGGCAATGGTGCCGATGGCGGTGCCGTTGTACGACACCGTCGATCCGGTCGTCATCCCCGCCGACAGGGTAATCCCGCCGTTGGCGGCGATGGTCAGCTCGTCGTGGCTGCTGTCTTTGTTGGTGGCGCCGATGGCTGCCGTCAGGTTGCCGTGATTCCACACGCCCTGGCCTGAGAAATCAGGCGAATCGGCAACCGTCACCGTCCCGCTTTCCACGGCAACCAATGAGGTGTCGGTGGACGCGACACCAGGGGGCGGACAATTGGCATCGGTCAACGTGGGCGTGCCGCTGCTCGTCACCGCCACCGCGTTGGTGGACACAGCCGGGGCGTGGACCCCGCCGCTCTGATCCCAATTCATCGCGGCATTGATGTTGAAGGCATTGCCGCCGACCGCGTTCGTGCCACTCTTATCCCACAGGGCATCGACCGCCCCCTGATTGGCGCTGGCGATGTGGATGGTGACGCTGGTGGTGGTGGGCGTGCCGGTGATGGCATCCCCGTTACCTAGGGTGTAGGTGGAACTGCCCTCACCGCTCAGCACCAGTCCCGACAGGGTGTAATCAGCGGCAGCGGTGGTGAAATCGCCGCCGGTAAGGGTCAGGTTGCCAGTGGAAGGGTCGTAGACAGCACTGTAGATAGTCGGCCCCAGGATGGCGCGGGCGGTATCGCTGGCCGAGGCTGACACGTTTACCCCGTCGGTGACGGTGAAGGTGACCGTGCGCTGGCTTGAATTGCTGGTATTACCGCCGCTGAAAGTGATGGCGCGGCCGATATCGGTGACCTGGGTGCTGGTGTCGCCACTGGTGAGAGAAACCACCAAGGCGTTGCCGTTGGCTCCACCGCTGACCGTTCCAACGGTGACGCCGTTGTCAGTGATGGTGGAACCGGAAACGCCGATGACATGGCCGTTGCCGAGTGTCATCGCCGCCACCGCCAGCACGTCGTTGACAGAATCGCCGCCCGACAGCGTGGCGCGAAGCGAGCCGCCGCCCAAGCCGGCGATGCTGGAAGGGCTGTCGGCGTCGCTGACGCTGATGCCGCCATCCACCACTTGGGCCGACTGCCCGACGATATAGATTGCGCTTGACCCGGACGTGGTCAGGGTCGGCGGATTGTCCATCAAGACCGTGATCGTCTGGGTGGTGACCACGTTGTTGCTGCTGGTCGCCTTGATCACAAAGCTGTCATAACCGACATAACTAGCCGGGCTGAGGGAATAGCCGATGACACCAGTGCTGGAATTGATGCTGGCGCTGCCGTGACCGGACTGAGACTGGATGGCGTAGGTGATGCTGGACGAAGCCGCGTCGGTGGCCTGGGCGGTCAGGGCAAACGGATGGGTGGCGTTGACCGTCACCGAACTGGCGTTGCTGAACGCAGGTCCTGGATCGACGATGATGGTAGAGACGGACGAGGCTCCTGACGCCGTGTAATTGCCGGATTCTGACGCGCTGGCGGTGATGCTGTGTGAACCGGTGGAAAACCACGCGAACAGGCTCCAGTTACCGCTGCCGTTGGCAGTGGTCGTGCCGATCTGGCTGGCGCCGTCATAGACGGTAATGGTGGCGCCAGCATCAGTAGCACTGGAAGTGCCATTGATGGTTACGCCAGTCGATGTCTGAACTCCGCTGGTCGAAACTGATGGGGTGGTGAGAGCGACAGGGGCAGGAACGGTAACCGTGAACGTGAACGTTTCATCGTAAGTTCCTGTCGCCCCCTTCGACGTATCGCCTACGGCCGTATACTGCACGGTGTAGTTACCCGCAGCCATATTTCCGGGAATGGTCAGGTTCCATGTGCCACCGGGTTGTTACGGCCCCGCCGGACGTCATGTCCTGAGTTCCGGCGAACAGATGAACCCCCGACGGGATGTTGTTCATGACGACGGTATAAGCAGACCCACCGTTAACCGAGTAATTTCCGGTTACCGTCGTTGTTCCCTGGTTCACGCTTCCGCCAGCAATAGAGACCGCCGAATTGGTGCCCCAACCACCAAGGTCCGCGAGAAAATCGGGCGCGGCGAACCGTGTCACCACGACCGCACCAGTACTGTAATCCAGCGCCCATCCACCATTCTCGCCGACGGGATGGGTCGATGCCGTCACCACTGCCCCGGTTTCAGCGGCCAGACCCCCGACGAATTGTTGCCCGTCGCTGCCCGCCGCCACGTCGCAACCGTAGAGCAGAAGATCGCCGCCGGATTTCAAGGCCGCGCCGATCTGGACGAGTTGCGCGCTTGTCGCCGCGTCACCCAGACTGGCCTCGTTGATGACGGCGTTGCCAAGATCGAAATGGGCTTCGCCACCATGGGACAGGATGGTGATGCTGTCATAGGCGGAATGGGTTCCAGCCCATGAGGCCATCTGCGCCAGACCGTTCTGGCCGCCGTCGATCAATTCGATCTCGATACCCGGCTTAACCGCCGCCACCAGATCGCGGTAATTGGCGACCGAGGTATCGACGAACACCACCTCAGTCCGGCCGCCGTCCAGCGCCGGCTGGGCGGCCTGAAGCTCGATCACCCCGGAGGAGGTTTCCAGAACCCAGTTGCCGTCGCTCCCGGTGGAATCGGTGGGATCACCGAACACGCCCACATTGGCCCCGGTGGCGGCGGCAAGATCGCGGGCGAATTGCTGTCCTTGAGTGTCCGAGGCACCATTGTCGCCAAACACCAGAAGCTCGCCCCCGGCCTTCAGTGCCGAACCGATCTCGGCCAGTTCCGCACTGGTCGCCCCGTCGGACAGGCCGGCATCGGTGAGCGTATGAGAGCCGATTTGGATCGCCGCATCCGTCCCTTGGCCGATCACCGAAATGGAATCGTAGCCCGTATGGGTCTCGGCCCATTTCGCCATCTGGGCCAGACCGCTTTGGCCCCCGGCGATCTCCTCGATCTCGACACCCGGTTTGACCGCCGCTTCCAGCGCCTGGTAATTGGGCAGCGAGGTATCGACGAACACCACCTCCTTCCGCCCGCCATCCTGGACAGGATCGGCGGCGCGAATCTGCACTGGCGCTGGAGCATCGGGGATAAGCGCCTTGGCGCTGGCGTCCGGCGCAGCATGAGCAGCATCCACCACGGCAGCGCCGTCGAACATCCAGCGCGGCTCCAAGGCCATCAGCCCAAGATTATTTTTCCGGCGCTTGCGGTTGTTGGCGGTCATGCTGATTTTCCAGAAGCTGACTGACGGAACTGCGTTGGCGGCTGACCAAAGCGGCGCGTGAAGGTGGTGGAAAAGGTTTGAACGTGCGAATAGCCCAACGAATGGGCGATATCCGAGATGGAGATACTGCCGTCCAAGACCAGATCGCGAGCCCGCTCCAGACGCCAATTGGCGAGCCATTCAAGCGCAGGCTTGCCAAATACCGACCGGAACTGCTCACTGAGCTTGCGCTGGGACAAGCCGACCAGGCGCGACAGTTCAGCCATGGAAGGCGGAGAGGCCGGATCGGCCAATAGAATGTCGCGTGCCGCCATGACATGGCGATTGGCACCGCTGCTGGGAGAGGTCGATATGCCCTCTAACAGAAGTTCGATGACCTTGCTTTGGACGTAGAGGTTCCGGGCTGGATTAGAAAACGAGGCGTGGAGGAGGTCACCGATGACCCTTCGCACCAGCGCCGAATTCATAACCTGGATATGAAAATCACCATCTGTGATCGCCCGCCCCAGTAGACGATCAAGGTCAACGCCATGCCCCACCATGGTTTGCAGGCGTGCTGAGGTGATACGAACGGAGAGAGCGCAGTCGCCGTCATTGACAGCGATACGGTCCGCCTCTTGTGCCTGGATGTGGATGACCGCCTGGGGGAAGACATCGGTGGAAACCGAGTTCACCAAGGAGAGCTCCAAACCCCGCCCGATCTGTAGGTGCCGAACCGTGTCTTGCATACCCCCTCCGCGCCAAAGACGCATGGCGGGGTGCATTAGACATCACGTCAATCAGGGGCTGGAACGGCGGCGGTGTCGGCTGGCTCGTCTATTATGTAGGCTCGTTTGCATTCCGACGGCGTTAAGCGGCGCTTGAGCGATATTGGGCGGGGGAAACCCCGAAGCGCTTGGTGAATGCTTCCGTGAACGAGCTGCGATGGGCATATCCGGCGCGGAATGAAATTTCCTTGAGCGGCAGCGCCCCTTCCATGAGCAATTCGCGGGCAAACAGCAGTTTCTGCTCCAGCACCCACTCCAATACCGTCATGCCGGTTGTGGCGCGGAAGGCCTCGGACAATCGTCGCTGCGACAGTCCGACCTGTTGCGCCAGCGTCTCGATAGTTGGAGGATTCCCGAGATTGTCCAGCAGGATGTCGCGAGCCAGATCAACCTTGCCGCGCTCATTGCCGATGCCCGACATCCGTGACCCGGCTTTATCATCCAGGTCGCGGAACACCTCGTCGAAGAGTTCGAACAACTTCGCATTCAGATAGAGCTGCGACCAGCCGCCCGTGTAGGGCGTCGAGCACAGGGCCGTGAAAAGCCGCCGTTTCGCCACTGAGATCCGGGGGGCAAGCTGAAAGTCGTTGCTCCGGCCGTTCAGAATCGTCTCGATCCGCGTCGGAACACGCATGCCGTCCAGCATCTGGCGCAACCGATCCTCGGACAGCATGAAACTGACAACCTCTCCGGACTCCACGGCCTGTTCGGTGACCGCCACGCTGCCCGGATTGGTCAACTGGATGACGTACTGTTCCGGCGTAACGCCGATCTCGGCGCCACCCGATACCTTGAAACGGGAGCGCCCACTCAGGTGAGCCAGGAGCGTCAGAACGGGACGCTCATGAATAAATGTGCACTCACGGCGTACCGACTGGGCCGGCTGGCTGATCATGTGGAACAGGCTGCTGCCCACCCCAGCGGACAAAACATTCAGACAGTCACGGGTGATGTCATCGGGAATGGCGGCGCCTTCCGCCAAATGAGCCGAACCGTAGCCGTTACCCAGCCGCCATTGGCAGGAAATGGGAATGAACGGTGCGGCATCGGCAGCGGGCACGACGGAAGACGACGGGCTTGCACCGTCGCTTTTCATGACCGCCCCCGCATTCTGTGCCATCGCCATACCACAGTATCCAAGCAAGTTAGCCAGATCGGCTTACGCTATTTCCAGCCGAGGCACAATCTATGCTATCGGCGCATCCTTTATCGCATAAAGCTATACTGGCGGCCAGTTTTCTAAGCTGACATCACCGTTCCCGCCCCCTATTCCGCTGCGGCTCCTCAATGGCGACATCAACCACGCCCGCCCAGATCTCGCGCATCCAGCCAACGACAGTGCGGTGTCGCTGGACAAGATCATTCCCGCCGACGAGCCGCAGCCAGGCGGTAATGCCATCGGTAACCAGACGGGCAGGATTGCGGATGATCGAGCTATGCCCCAGGGCGATGGCACCGACCTCCAGCAGGAACCGCAGATGCCGATCCGCCCGGCGGACAATGATATCGCGCAAGGTGCCATATTGATTGAGGTCGGTGGCATAGGCCGTCAATGACTTTTCATACTGGCCCCATTCCGGTCCCTTGTTTTGTCGCAGAGCGGCGACGGCCTTGGTGTCGGCCCGCCATTGGTCGAACTCCCGCTCGATGCCATGGGCTTTGACAAACGTGCCAAGGGCCCTTTTGTCATCCTCGACCGTGTCCCGCTCGCCTTTGACATTGGCCAGCAGGGCGATCTGTTCCTGTTCGGCCTGAACCGCTCGGCGTCGTGATTCCTCGGCCTCCGCCCTGGCGGCGATGATGGCCTTGCGGGACTGCTCGGCGGCCTGCTGCGCCTGTCGGACCTGCAGGGTGGCGTGTTCGGCACCTTGGCGCAGGATATCGGCACGAACAGCATCCTGTTCGGCCTTGAGGCGGAGATCGCGGGCGGCCTGACGCTCCGCTTCGGCGGTGGCGACCTTGTCCTTCAACTCGGCATAGAACTGCCGGATCGGCTGGTGATGGGCCTTGCTGTGGCGCTGCCCCCGCTGGAGGCCCAGCGGCGCCATGGCATTGGCGTAGCGATCCTGTCGTTCGGAGAAGGCGTCCTTGCCAGACCCGATCACCTTGTCATGGTTCAACGTCCAGCCCATGACCGGCGCCGGTTTGGTGCCGTCCTTGCGGGGACGACCTCGGCCCTTCTTCTCAACCTTGACCGCCGTTGTGACCCAGACATGGGCATGAGGCACTGCCTCATCGAGATGGAGGGTGACGGTGACCAGATTGGCGCTGAATTCCTCCCGAAGAAATGCCACGGTCTCCGCCTTCCAGGCCGTGAGCCGATCCAGATCCCAGTCGCCGTCGCGGCCAATCTGACCGGGACCGGCGAAGTAGGTGTGGGAGGCACTGACCAGCAGCTCGCGGGCGACCACCTGTCCCACCTTCGGCTCCCGGCCGACGGCGGCCAGGCGCACCCGCACATCCTCGACGACATCGCCGGTGCCCACCAGCGTCTCATTGAGGGCGGTTCGGGCCGGATCGATGTTCTCGCCCAACCACGAAACCGACGGATCGCGCATGGTGTGCTGGGCGGCCTGTCGCAGCGTCCCCCAGGTGTGACTCTTCCGCCCATGCCGAAGAATGCAGAACGGTCCGCTGCCGCTGCTGTCGTTGTCATTCGTCGCGATCACCATGACGCCCTCCCCTGTAATCGGCCCGCCGTCGACATGTCGCAGAAAATGCCAAGGTCAAGGGGGGAAAGGCAGGAAAGTGCAGCTCGGTCTGAAAGACCGGCACCTACGCCGCCGGGTTTTCCGTTGGAAAAGCCGGCCTGTAGGCAAGGGCGCTGCCCTTAACCCGAAGTGTCGAGCAGTGCTGACCGAAAGATCGGAAACGTCGGCGCGAGCCCATGTCCGGTTCGCCGGCATTGGGCCGAGCAGCAGACCGACGGAGATCAGCATGACCATCGACACCGAGCCCCTGGAGCGCCAGGCCAGCTCCCTTGAACGTGACCAGGCCATTGCCGCCCTGGAGGCGGCGGAAACGGCCTTGGTTCATATCCGCCACGCCATCACCGCCCTGGAGCATGGCCCCCGCCCTCGCCATGGCCTGAACCAGGCGCGCGAGGTCGAGATCGCGGCCCGTGAGCGACGGGCGATGGCGTGTTGGCACGCGGTCGAGGTCGGCGTGCCGTCGGCCGAGGCCGAGGCGGCGCTGGAGCGCGGCGCACGGGCGGCGCTGACCTGGTGACACCCTCCACGGGCGATCACCGGGCGGATGAAAAGTTCAGCAGGGGGAGAGGGGCCATGAAGAACGAAGAGATGAAAGCGGTCACCACCGAGATCGAGGCGGCCGGTCTGAACTGGTACCTGAGCACCAAGGGCCGGCACCCGAAGGTGGTCTTCACCATCAACGGACAGACCTGCCAGATGACGGTGAGCAGCACGCCCTCGGATCGGCGGCGAGGGCCGTTGAATGCACGCGCCCAGGTACGCCGTGTCATCCGCCAGGCCCAAGGTGCCGCCGTCTCACGGCACTGAACCACGCCGGTGCCGATGGGTTGCCGACGCCGTGCTGACGGGGATGGATCGGCCCGAGAGGCGCGACGGGACAAGGGTTCCGGGGGGGGAGGTGCCGACGCTGACGGGGGGGGCCTCGGCAACCCCGTCAATGCGGTTCCAGCGAGGTTACCGCAATGTGTGCATCCGCTGACCGCCAGAACCATTCCATCAGCATCGACCCCAAATTGGTACTGCCCGGCGAGCGGTCGGGCGAACCAGCAGGAGAGAACGGCCATGGCCGACGACGACATCGAAGACATCAGCGTGGAGACCTGGGTGAACCTGTGGAACAAGGGACTGAACCTGGTCCTGGTCCACCAGCCCGATTGGGACGGCATGCCGTTCGAATACACGGTCAATCGGGTGGTCTGCGCCATGACCTGGCTGCTGAACGCTCTCGACCATCCTTCCCTGCCGGACAAGCAGCGCGAATTCCGGGCGGGGCTGCGGCGCGACATCGAGAAGTGGGCGCCGATCCTGGTTCCCCTCCACCTGAAGAAGGTGGCGGAGTATCAGATCGACGAGGCTCGGAAACAGCGGAAACAGGCCAAGGCGATGGCGAAGCGGCATCGCCGGTTGAAACCGTGAGGCCGGTGCCGACGCAGTGCCGACGCCCTGCTGACGCCGCCAAATCGGCGTCAGAGGCGCGGATTTCCTAGGGTTTCCGGGCGATCTGCCGACGCTGACGCCGGGGTCACCACGGAGCCGAAAACAAATCTCCGAAACCACTTGATGGCCGCCGACGGGGGCCTAGGTCAACGAAAGCGGACGGTGGCGTCCGCCCCATCAGGAGACCCGCCATGCCCAAGCCTTCCCGCCCGAAACGCCCCAAGGCGCCGCCCGTCGATCCGCGCCAGATGGACCTGCTCGACTTCATCGCCGCCGGCAAGCTGAGCGCCGAGCGGGGCGAGACCCTGCGCGGCCTGATGGCCGCCAAGCCTGTTCCGCGCAGTTGGCGCGGTACGACCATGGTTCCGCCCGGCACCCTGTTGGACCGGGTGGTGGCTCTGTTCCAGCGGACCACGGACTTCCCGCTGGAGCTGCCGGCCTTCCTTGTGCTGCACAGCTTGGCGGCCTATCTGCTGGAGCGCGAGGTGGAGGTTGAGGTGGCAGGAACCAGGCTGAAGCCGGATCTGTGGTCCACCCTGCTCGCCACCAGCGGGGCGGGCAAGACCAAGACCGCCTCGGTGCTCAAGCGGGTGATGCCCATGCGGCTGTTTCCTGAATGCACCTCGGCCGCCCGCTGGATCGACGAAATGGAGACCCACAACAAGTGCCTGTGGCTGCAGGACGAATGGGCGCAGCTTCTCAAGCGCATGGAAAGCCAGACCTGGGCGGAGGAGATGCGGGGCTACCTCCTCACCCTTCACGACAATCAGGAGCTGGCGCGACGGACCAAGACGGGGTCG
>Ga0364874_10530_pt1 | contig 19842 bp, 12 predicted proteins | sample ExccelAu500001D4_2_FD_206922 | JGI IMG/M metagenome (GOLD analysis project Ga0364874, IMG submission 206922) | Enriched cells from Trout Bog Lake Hypolimnion, Wisconsin, USA - BchlTB.Aug07.5000.01.D4 | ecosystem: Environmental > Aquatic > Freshwater > Lake > Hypolimnion/Profundal zone | place... | reverse complement strand
AAGTTCAAGTATTTTGAATATAAGGGTACAGCCTGGTTCTGAGAATGAAACTATAAAATATATCAATGATACCTGGAATCAGTTTACTACTGAAGAAAAATGCGATTATAGTTTACTGAATGAAAACCTGGCCGGTTTATATGATTCAGAAAGAAAAATAGGCGTAATCACTGCTATTTTTTCCATGCTTGCTATTTTCATTGCCTGTCTGGGTTTATTTGGGTTGGCTGTATTTATAACAGAACAAAGAATCAAAGAAATTGGCGTACGTAAAATACTGGGGGCCTCTATTTACAGCATCATTTTTACCATTACAAAACCATTTATCCTCTGGGTATTGATTGCCAATCTGATGGCATGGCCTATTGCCTATATGATAATGCATAACTGGCTGCAAAATTTTGCATACCGGGTGGATATTAGTATCTGGGTATTTATTTTGTCGGGCTTTTTAGTTGCATTGATCGCACTCCTTACTGTTAGTATTGAAGCAGTAAAAGCTGCCAGGATGAACCCTGTAAACTGTTTACGTAGTGAATAATGACAATTGAGTTGTATCCATTAACTTTAGCCCCTTAAATTCAATACATGAAACAAGTGATTTGCCTGATGGCAGTACTAACTTTTTTTTATTGCAATAGCAGTACTGCACAAATGAATGCCAATAAGGTTATATATGCTGCTCATGAGCGGTTATCCATGGATAATGGCTGGAAGTTTTATCCCGGTGATATTCCTTTTCCTGAAATAAAAGGGCAGGATAATACCTATAATAATGCCAAAGCAGGTAAATCATGGGGTGCCGCTGCACCGGAATTTGATGATAGCCATTGGCGGGTGCTGAATTTACCGCACGACTGGTCGGTGGAGTCTGCCTACGACAGTACCGAAAACCCCAACCAGGGATATAGAAAAAGAGGCATTGGCTGGTACCGCAGAAGCTTTACGCTGGATCCGGCAGACAAGGGTAAGCACCTGGAACTGCAATTTGACGGGATCGCTACCAACTGTACCGTATGGGTAAATGGTACCCTGATGCACCGTAATTTTTGCGGCTATACTTCCTTTTATATCGATATCAGTTCCATGGCACATTATGGAAATGTACCCAACAATATAGCCATCCGTGTAGATGCTGTACCCCAGGAAGGCTGGTGGTATGAAGGTGCAGGAATCTACAGGCATACCTGGCTGGTGAAACAATCACCCGTGCATATCATTACAGATGGTGTATTTGCACAACCTATTAAAACGCATGCCGGTGCATGGGTTATCCCAGTGGAAGCCACCATTGAAAACAGTAGTAAAACCAATGCCGGAATTACAGTAGTGTCCAGTGTATGGGATAATAGTGGAAAAAGGGTAGCCAGTGCTACTGCCAATGGAACAGTGCAACCTTTAGATCAAGCAATCACCCATTTACAAATACAGGTATCCAATCCGCAATTGTGGACACTGGAAAACCCGGTATTGTATACAGTACAAACGATTATTCAGCAGGACGGCAGGCCAACCGATACTGTTTCCACTACCTGTGGATTCCGAACCATACAGTTCCGTGCGGATAGTGGTTTTTTCCTGAACGACCAATGGGTTAAAATAAAAGGTACCTGTAACCACCAGGATCATGCCGGTGTAGGTGTTGCTGTACCGGATGCTTTATGGGATTTCCGCATTAAAAAATTAAAAGAAATAGGGGTGAATGCCAACCGTTGTTCCCATAATCCTCCCTCCAATGAGTTCCTGGAAGCCTGCGACAGAAACGGAATACTGGTCATGGATGAAAACAGAAACTTCAATGTATCGCCTGAATATCAGCGACAACTTGAATGGATGGTACGGAGAGACAGAAACCATCCGTCCATCATACTCTGGAGTGTATTTAATGAAGAACCCATGCAGGCCACAGAAAACGGGTATGAAATGGTGCGCCGGATGAGTGCTGTGGTAAAAAGATTAGATACCACCAGGCCGGTAACCGCAGCACAGAGTGATGGATTGTTTACACCATTAAATGTATCTGATGCGGTAGATGTGGTAGGCTTTAATTACCAGCAGGACAGTTATGAACCTTATCATAAACTGCATCCCAATAAACCCATCACCAGTTCTGAAGATGTATCAGGTTTAATGAACCGGGGAGAATATGTAAATGATCCGGTAAAACATACACTGGCAGCCTATGATGAAAACAAACCCGGATGGGGTGAAATTCACCGTACTGCCTGGAAGAAGATTGCAGAAAAACCATATGTAGCGGGATGTTTTATCTGGACAGGTTTTGATTACCGTGGAGAACCACAGCCATTTGAATGGCCCTCTGCCAGCTCCAGTTTTGGTATTATGGACGTATGCGGATTTCCCAAAACAGCATATTATATTCATCAGGCACAATGGGTACCAGCCTCACAGCCAGTATTGCATTTTATGCCCCATTGGAACTGGCCGGCAGACAGTATTGGTAAAAAGATTAAAGTGATGGTGATGAGCAATGCCGACAAAGTAAAACTGGTTTTGAATGGCAAACTGATAGGGGAACAACAGGTAGACCCTTATATGATGAATAATTTTGAAGTACCCTATCACCCGGGAACACTGGAAGCATTCGGCTATAAAAACAATAAGCAGGTATCACACTTTGTGGCTGAGACTACCGGTGAACCTGTAAAACTGGAATTAATCCCTTACCGGGATACCCTGGCAGGCAATGGAACAGATGCAACACCGGTAAATGTAATGGTGAGAGATGCTAAAGGAAGGCCGGTGGAAACTGCTAATATGAAGCTGGTATTTGAAATTAGTGGAGCCGGTACTATCATTGGCATGGGAAATGGCAACCATAATAACCATGAACCGGAAAAGGGAAATGAGTATAGTTTATACAATGGCCTGGCACAGGTTATTATTCAAAGTAAAGCAAATAGCCAGGGTCAGGTGGTACTTACCGTAAAAGGAGAGGGTTTGCAGACTGCCAGTGTAGTGATAATAGTTAAAGAAACAGTGGGGATACCAGCAGTGCAGTAGTTATTGGTTTTCCGGAAATTTTGAATCCCGGAAACCAGATTTTACCATGCAGTACTAACTAATCAGACAGCGGGAACAGGTTAATCAGGTAGTTATAGGGTATTTCTCAATTTAAGAAGTAATGATTTTATAGTATGTATTAAGTGAAAAGAAGATTGCTTTTAATATTATTTGTATGTATTTCAGGTAAAATCTATAGTCAGCTGAGCTTGCATGCAGTTGTACAGAATACCACCTGTCAAACGAATCACGGCCATAATCTGAATGGGCTAAACATTGGTACTGGCAGAATAAATATCACTGCAACTGGAGGAATAGCTCCATACACTTATGCGATCTCAGGATCTCATACCTATACACATACACAGAATAACGGTTATTTTCCACAACTATATATAGGTAATTATACCATTACAGTTACAGATGCAGCAGGGTTGTCTAAAGACACCATTATATCTATATCGTCCAATTTACCTATACCTTCACTGGATTTGCCCACATATACAATTCCATCTTCCTGTACCGGAAATGATGGTAGTTTAACTTATAATGCAACAGCCGGAACTGCCCCATTCCTCTATTCAATAAACGGCGGTGCTTCTTATTCAACAAGTAATATGTTTAAGAACCTCTCCTATGGCTTATACATATGTGATATTCAGGATGCAAACGGATGTATATCTTATTCATGGATTGTATATATCCCTACTGACAATAGATGTGGGTTTTCAGCTTATGCTAATAATGTATTGACATCCTGTGAAAGTGAAACTGATCAGCAAATGATTGAATTTTTACCTTATACCTCTGTCATACCTCCATACAAAATATCCTATAATGATTCTGATCATTACAAATTACCCAATAATATCATTAATAGGTATGGTACCTATTACACGAATGATACCCTTTCAGTTTTTGGGGAAGGATTTCATGATTTCTATGTAAAGGATACAGTTACCAATAAAACATTTAAAGGAACTTTTGCTGTGGGGTTATCCTGCACCCTGAATATTAACCTTGTGAGTATTGATGCCAGTTGCAGTAAAAGTGATGGAGGATTAACGGTTACGGCTAAAGGTGGTGTTTTGCCTTATACTTATTCTATGGACGGGGTAAACTGGCAAACTGATAATACTTTTAAAGGATTGCCCACCGGTAATTATACAGTTTCTGTTATGGATGCCACTGGCGCTTTAAGTTCGGCAGTGGGTATAGTGTATAATAAATGCCCGGTTATTTCAGTGAAAAAAACATATGATTGTTCTACTAATCTGGGTACCATCCTGGTTACAGGAACAAAAGGAGTAACTCCCTATCAGTATTCAATGGATGGAATACATTTTACTGCTGACAGTGTGTTTAACAATATCTCAGGAGGGTCTTATACAATTACCCTGAAAGATGCCAATGGGTTTAAAGATTCTGTACAAAACTTCAGAATTTTTAATACCTGCCTGAATGTTACATTTACCGGGAATGATCCAATTTGCATCAGTTATGGAACTGAATATGTTACTGTACATGTAACAGGAGGAACAGCACCGTATAATTATCAGATTTTCTATCCCAATGGCGGATCTAATACTTTAAGTAATTCCAATATTTTCAATGTATTCCCCGGCACTTTTCGTATTGTTGTTGTGGATTCAAATGCAGTAACAGACACGGTAATGCTTACTATTGCCGGTAATGTAAGTGATCAATTAAAATACAATCTGGGAAATGATACAACCCTTTGCTATGGCCAGACAGTAACTTATTTACCCAATCTATCTGCAGCATTCTATACATGGCAGGATGGTTCTACCGGTAATAGTTATACTGTATCAAAAGCAGGTAAATATTGGGTAAACGCCAAATTAAATGGTTGTACAGGCAGTGATACCGTAAATGTAACTTATCTTAATTTAACCAATCAGATTTTCAACACCCATGATACAACATTATGTGTGGGTAATTCTATAACACTTAATGCACAAAACCCTGGCGCAGCTTATTTATGGAACAGTCATGCTACCACCCAAACACAGACAGAAACTACTTCAGGAAAATATTGGGTACAGGTAAAACTATACGGATGTTCAGCCTCAGACACTATTAATTTACATTTTATTACGGGGCCTTCTATAAATTTACCAAAAGACACTTCTTTTTGTTCGGGTAAGCAGGTAACACTCCATACAGGTAATACTGCTGCCACTTATTTATGGAATAATAATACTACCCAAAATTCCATTACTGTAAATCAGGCAGGAAAGTATTGGGTAGCAGCCACACAATATGGATGTACCAATTACGATACGATACAGGTAACTCAAAACCCCGCACCTTCCATCTCTTTAGGAAATGATACTACCTTATGTGAAGGAACAACATGGCTACTTAATGCCACTACAAATAATGCTACTTATGTATGGCAGGATGGTACATCAGCACCTGTTTTCAATATAACCTCCCCGGGTAAATACAGTGTTAAAGTTACTGCATCAGACGGTTGTGACACAACTGGCTTAATTACGGTTAATTATATTACTAGGCCTGTCATTCATTTGGGCAATGATACCACCCTTTGTTTAACCGATCAATTGATATTGAATGCATATTATTACAACAGTAAATATCTCTGGCAGGACGGCACCACAGGCCCTACTTTTGATGTTAGTAAAGCTGGTTTGTATAAAACTGAAGTAACAAATACTTGCGGCAGTACTTCTGACAGTATTTCTATACAATTTAAAAATTGTGACTGTGAGTTTTTTGTACCCAATGCTTTTACACCAAATGGGGATGGCCTCAATGATATTTTTAAACCCGGGTATAAATGTTATTTCTCTGCGTATTCTTTCAAGATATATAACCGCTGGGGGCAAGTTGTTTTTTCAACCCATAACCCTTTGGAAGGATGGGATGGCAGGTTAAATGGGTTAAACCAGCCATTGGGTACTTATGTTTGGGAAATTAGTTTTTATGATACTTATCTTCAACAAAGTACTCTAAAGAAAGGTGTTGTTGTTTTAATAAGGTAATTCGAATACAATAATTAACCCTCAGTATCTTCAAATGTAACTCCATTTTATTCATTGTCTTTGGCACTAATATAAGGATAGGTATGTACCTAATTCATTGTAGTCACATTCAGAACAAATACCTGCCTGGTGGTTACCAGCCTATGGCCAGGGTATAACCTGACTTGAACCTAACTATGGCCAGCGTATGGCCTGGTTATGGCCTGAGTATGACCAACCCCACCAATTGGCGGAGTTGGTCATACTCAGGCCATACTCAGGTGAGATTCAGGCGATACGCTGGTATTACTCAGGCAGGTATTTGGTAAGTAAGTGAACAGGAACAATCAAAGCTTATTGTTTGATTAAAATTGGTGCAGATTATACCGTTCTGTACCTTTAAGATTTATAAGTACACCTCTTTACAATTCTTTAAAAAAGAAAGAAATGAAATCAATTGCCCCCAACATTTTTGTAACTGATATTAATGAGACCATTGCGTTTTACACACAATTGGGTTTTAGTATAACTACCACAGTACCGGAAGAAGGCGACCTCATTTTTGCCATGATGACTTGCGGAAGCGTAGTCTTTATGTTTCAGACTTTTGAGAGCCTGGGGAATGAATTACCGGCCATTTCCAGGGAAAAAGGAGGCTCTTTGTTGTTATATATTCAGATCAGTGGTATCAGGACATTTTTTGAAACGATTAAAGACAAGGTAACAGTGCTTAAAGGATTGGAAAAAACCTTTTATGGAGCAACTGAATTTTCAATTGAAGACAATAACGGATATGTGCTAACTTTTGCGGAAGATGAAGTTTAAACGTTTTTTTTAATAAGGAGTAGCCGTTTTAAATTAATAATCTATTAATTTGGTAGTGTAATAATATCTGGTAAATTTACTTTGGAATTCAGGTAAAACCCTATCTCTTTTATATAGCTGAACATATCAAAACTAACAACTCATATGACAACAAATAACACTGAAACTGTAAGTGTTCCTAAACCATCCGGATGGCAGGAATTTTGGGTAAAGGAAGACTGGTGGGCCGTATGGCTTGGACTGGGTATTGTTATCCTGGCCTATGTATTTTATCTTTCAGGCAGCAGTATTTCCTGGATTGCGGTAGCACCAGCTAAATGGTCAAATTTTTCACAGCTGAGCACACAATTATCCGCTAACGGAATCCGCTACCTGGCATTACTGGGCGTATTCCTGGTTCTTTTTACGATTGTGGTTTCATTCATCGGCCAAAAGCCCAAAGCCTTTATTCCGGCATTTATATTTGTATTTGTACTATCAGCAATCATCTATGTAGCTGGTAACTGGGATCAGGCCAGTCGCTATAACCTGGAACCACCATTGGTAGCCCTTGTACTCGGTTTGATTATTTCCAATATTATAGGAATACCCCGTTGGCTGGATGCAGGTTTCCGGGTGGAATTTTATATTAAATTAGGGATTGTATTACTGGGTGCCACATTGCCTTTTACTTTAATTATCTGGGCTGGGCCTGTAGCTATATTGCAAGCTTCCATAGTTTCCCTGGTTACTTTTTTTGTTATTTTCTTTACGGCGGGTAAGCTGGGACTGGACAAACGACTGGCAGCCGTATTAGGAGCAGGGGGAGCCGTATGTGGTGTTTCCGCTTCTATTGCCGTAGCCGGTGCAGTAAGGGCAAAAAAAGAACATCCGCCCATTGCTATCAGTCTGGTGGTATTTTATGCCATTATCCTCATTTTCGCTTTACCGTTAATCGCACGTACCCTGCACCTGCCTACAGGAGTGGGAGGAGCCTGGATTGGAACATCCGAATTTGCAGATGCAGCCGGACTGGCAGCCGCACAGTCGTACGGAGGTTTGGCAACTGACGTGCATAATGGTATTAGTGGCACGGCAGACCAGGCACTGGCATCCTATACACTGATTAAAGTGATTGGGAGAGATATGTGGATTGGCATCTGGTCGTTTGTACTGGCACTTATATCTGTTACCGTTTGGGAACGTACAGAAACCAATTCAAAAGTACAGGCAGGACAGATCTGGTGGCGTTTTCCAAAATTTGTGATAGGGTTCCTGATTGCTTCCATATTAACCACTTTAATAGTACATGGAAATACCCTGGTGGATTATAATAAACTGGTAAAACCAGCTTTAATTGCACCTATTACTTCTTTGCGGACCTGGGCATTTACCTTTAGTTTTTTAAGTATCGGGTTAACCACCAGATTCCGTGAATTAGCCAATGCAGGGTTTAAACCCTTTCTGGCATTTACACTTGGGGTAATTGTAAACGTGATTTTGGGCTATATACTATCCGTAGTAGTTTTTGGTCATTACTGGTCGTCCATTATAACCCATTAATGCATGAGCCTGTTAAATTTCATTCAGCTGCGCAATACCGGATCTACCTGCCAGCACTGTATATATTTTAAAAACGATCCGGCTTATATAGAAGCGGCTTATCCCGGACTTACGGTCATGAGTTCGGGATTTGCTTCTGTGCGGGATAAGGATGGGGTATGCAGTTATCATCAGATTTATCTTTCAGCCGGGGATAGTTGTACGCATTTTACAGATTGTACTATTGAGTTGGGACAGGGCTAATAAGAATAAAGAATGAGAAAAGGACAAGGGACTTTATCATTATTCCTCAATGAACATGATCCGGGCTGGATGTTGAGATATGATGCATTCCCTTAAATATTTACAGATAGGGTATTGAAATGTGAACGTATCAATAATCAGCAACAAAAATCATAACTTTATTGTGTTATAAAATAACATCCTGCAACAAGCTGTAATACAGTTCAATCAGTTTTAATGCGAATAGAAAAAGTTAACCTCAAAGAAAAGTTCAAACAGTTTACCGATTACTGGAATCCCAGGATTGTTGGGGAGTTAAATAACCAGCATGTTAAATTAGCGAAATTTAAGGGTGAATTTATCTGGCATCAGCATGAAAATGAAGATGAAATGTTTATGGTAATAAAGGGATCCTTTCAAATGCATTTCCGGGATAAAATCATAGAATTAAAAGAAGGTGATTTTATAATTGTTCCAAGGGGAACAGAGCATAAGCCCATTGCAACAGAAGAAGTACATGTTCTGTTGTTTGAACCAGCCACCACTTTAAATACAGGAAATATTACGAATGAATTTACAAAAGATCAGTTACAAAAATTATAAGGGTGAAACCCTCATTTGTAAAACAAGCTTTCTCATAATTATTTGTAGGACATCGATGATTTTGTAAAATATTTTTTAAAGAAAGCCATTTGCCCGATATGAAATTTTTCTGTTGTGACAGAAAGATGATGGCATCCCAATAGAATTATCCTGCTATTTTACTAAAAATCATTTTTCTTTTGTCAGTTGAAAGTCATTTTAGTTTTCCCGATTCTATAAATCGTTTTCCCAATCCGGCAATACAGCTTTAAAACTGCAATACATCTTTGCAAAAATAATAAATTTATGAAAAAAATAAATAGTATAAAATATACTTATTATATTTTGGTTTGTATATTATACAGTCAGTTTTGTTATGCCAATAACATGGAGGAAAAGGGTGGTATCATCAGTGGTATTGTTGTTACAACGGATCATCAACCGGCAGCATCTGTTACTGTATTATTGAAAATTGCGGGAAAAAATATCCATACCATTACCAATGAAAATGGGGTATTTACCTTTAATAACCTGGTTGCGGGAAATTATGACCTTGAAATATCCCTGATCGGATTTCAAACTATACAGCAGTCAATAGTTGTACAACCTGGTAAAAAACTACAGTTATCATTTCAGTTAAAAGTGTCCGAGCAGCAATTACAGGAAATCATTGTAGAGACGGTACAAAAGAAATTCAGTGCAGGAAAGTCGACCATTCCGGATAAGGATCTGCCACTCTCCACAGGGATAGTCAGCAATAAAGAGATAACCGATCAGCAAGCCATCCGTTTAGGGGATATTGTAAAAAATGTTCCGGGTGTTTCGCTGGTGCAGACAAGATTTGGCGTAAATGAAACTTATGGCGCCAGAGGCTATATTATCGGCATTACAGGTGGAGCCGGAGGGGGCAGTATTTTTAAGAATGGTTTGCCCTATAATATTGCCGGAATGCCGGAAGCAGCTACATTAGAATCGGTGGAAATCATCAAAGGCAGTTCCGCTTTTTTGTATGGCAGTTCATCGGGGGGATTAATTATCAATATGATCAGTAAAAAGCCCAGGTATGATTTTGGAGGCAGTTTTTCTTTAATAGCCGGAAGTAATCAGCAGTATAAACCTGTAGTAGATGTATATGGGCCCATCAATCAGCATCTTGCTTACAGAGTGCTGGGCAGTTATGAAAATGACAGGAGTTACCGGGATCAGGTGCAAAGTTTCCGTAAGTATGTAAATCCTTCTTTGATGTACCGGTTTGGTGATAAATCCTCCTTAGTCATTTCACAGGAATATTTATATGCCTCCTCCACACCAGACCCCGGTGTAGGATTACTGGATAGCGGAAGGGTACTCACCCGGGCCATTCCGAGATCCAGGTTTCAGAATGTTGGTTGGGCTTACAATCATGTACTTCAGCATACCAGTTCTGCTAGCTACCAGCAGGTGCTGAATGACCGGCTGACAATGAATGCTTCTGCATCTTATCAATATACAGATGTGGATTCCTATGGTTGCGGAAGCCTGAATACGGCCAGTGCTGCAGGTATTATTGCGCGTCCGTTGTCCAGGGCACATAGTATTGAAAAAGATATGGCAGCACAGGCTTATCTGGAGGGAAAAATAAAAACAGGTCAAACAGCCCATCATTTTATAGCCGGAGCAGATTTTACCAATGTCACTACTTATACAGATGCATTTAACCTGTATAATGCCAATGGAACAGCCCTTAAAACCTATGATACCATCAATTTACTGAATCCAGCCCAGTACCTGCAAAGAACAGATATTCCTGCTGCTGTAAAAGCCACTGTAACAACCGCTCCCTCCAACAGAGCCGGAATCTATGTGCAGGACCTGATCAGTATAAATCGACAGCTTAAATTGTTTGCAGGAGTAAGGTATAGTTATCAGTCGACCGTACAAACCACTATCGACAGTATGGCAACAGGAACCCGCCCTGCATCCGGCACCAGGGGTTCAACCCCCACCACGGATTACCGGGTATTTTCACCCAAAGCAGGGTTGGTTTACCAGCCATCCACCAATGCCTCTTTCTATATCAGTTATGCCAATTCCTTTACCACCAATACTGGGGTGGATGTGTATGGCAATTTATTACCTGCATCCATCATCCATCAATATGAAGTGGGGGCCAAGAACAGCTGGTTAAAGGGAAAGTTAGCTGCCAATATCAGCCTGTATAGGATTATCAACAGTAACCTGGCACAGCAGGCAGCTTATCTGGCAGATGGAATAACCCCAAATACCAATACCAATATAAAAAGTTTGAGCGGGGAGACCACCAGTGATGGCATTGAGATTGGATTCAATGGAAACCTGTCCCGCAACTTTTATTTTGTAACCGGATATGCCTATAATTTTATCCGGTTTACCCATGTATCCGGTACAAAAGGATCCAATATAGCAGGAGAGCAGTTGGTGAATGCACCAAACAGTACCGCCAATGGAACCGTTTTTTACACATTCAGGGATCATTTACTGAAAGGGTTAAAGTTAGGGCTGACCGGTTTTTATACCGGTACCCGGTTGGGGGGCTATAATAATACGGTAGGACAGACAGTTTTGGGCAGCCGGCTGGTACCTCTATCCGATTTCACCACCATCGATCTTTCTGCAGGATATAGTTATCAAAAACTGTCCCTTCAGTGCAAACTATCCAACCTGCTGAATGAGTTGAATTACTTAATACATGACAATTACAGTATCACCCCGATTGCGCCCAGGCAATTGTATGTAACCATACGGTGCCAGTTATAATAAAGCAGATCAATTTTACATAAACAATACTTTCCATCTTCCACTTTTTCAGCCGGATATAGTAGTTTTGCCGTGTCATAATCAGTGATTATATACTGGTTATGCACCTTAAAACAACTGTATTCAGCATGAAAAAGAATGTTATTATTCCCGTTCTCCTTATTTTTCTTTCAGTACCCAAATTCGTTTTAGCATGGGGCAGGGAAGGGCACCATCTGGTAGTTGAAATTGCTTATGCGCATTTAAGTGATGCAGCCAAACAAAAATTAACGTATTATCTGGGAGGTATTTCTCTGGATGATGCCAGTACCTGGATGGATGATCAAAGAAAGAATCCGGATTATAAGTACCTGGAGCATACCCATTATATTAATATTGAAAAAGGGCAGAATTTTAATCCGGCAGAAAAAGACAATATCTTTTCTGAGTTGACAGCCGTAATGGGCGAAATGCAGAATGATGTTACGCTGACTGATGACCATATAAAGCTGGACCTATTGATACTGATACACCTGACCGGTGATTTACACCAACCCCTGCATGATGGGTATGGCGTTGACAAAGGAGGAAATACCATTAATGTGATGATGCATCAGCAAAGCTCCAATCTGCATTCCGTTTGGGATACCAAAATTATAGAAGACAAGCATATTACATTAGATCAGGTTAATGCATTCGGGGCACATTATACTGCAGAGCAAATAGCCGCCATTAAAAAAGTAAATATTGAAAGGTGGATGATGGAATCCAGGGCGGACCTGGATGAAGTGTATGCTTATCATGACGGACAGGTAGATGAAAACTATGAGGCCAGGTCTGTCCCCATTATAGAAGAACAGCTCTATAAAGCAGGCATACGATTATCCGTATTGCTGGAAAAATACCTGGATGCCAGGAAGGGCGGAACACTTAATCCGGTTACAGCACCCAAACAAACCAATACCAGTTATACCGCTGCAGAAGCAGCCAGTCATATTGGCGAAACCACCACTATTTGCGATAAAGTATATGGCACCAAATACCTGGAAAGCTCCGGAACACAACCCACTTTTTTAAACCTGGGAGCAGCTTATCCCAATAGTCCGTTTACAGTGGTAATTTTTGGGAAGGACAGGCCAAATTTTAAGGAACAACCAGAGGTTTATTATAACAATAAAAAGGTCTGCGTTACAGGATTGGTAAAGGAATACAATGGCAAACCGGAGATTGTGATTACAGGGGAGGGAGAGATAAAAGTGGTGAAGGAATAGGTAAATTAGCGGACCGATTTAGATTAAAGCTATTTATTTACCAGATTTTTATTATTTGCGATCCCTTATTATAATTTTCAAAAGGTCCAACCAGCGGGTTGGTTATAGAACGTTTGTTTCCAAAATAGTCTGTATCAATTTCTAAAGGGGAACCATCAGGATGCTCAAAAGGTAATCCTGACATTTTTGTCTTTCCCAATAGTTTTGTAGTGATCCTCTGTGTCTTAATTTCCTTAATTGTACTATCCATAGTAATGTGGAGGAATACGTTTTCTTCCCTTTCTTCCAGCGATACCGCGGGATTAATTGTTTTATGCACCAAACTGTTCTTTTCTTTTGAATAAGGTATATAGCCATTCAAATAAATATTGGAACCTATATAAACCGGCAACTTTGCATCTTCAAAAGAAGATAATCCAAAAGTGAAATCTTTATAATGATAGGGATGGGGGAAGGATTTATCAGTAATCAGCTGATTAGCCTGAGCAGAATCAGCTGAAAAAATGTTATTATAGAACCAATCGTCCCCTTTTGTAATGGTCATCATTCCAGCAACAGTTGTACTGTGCGGGAAATGATAAGGAGTAAATCTTTTTTGCTCCTCCCAAAAATGGATACTGCCGGTAATCAGGTTATGCACAAAGGCACAGCCTTCCGACTGGCTAAGGATTGACCTGGCAGAAAGCAGGATATTATTGCTGAATAATATTGGGCCATGGTTAACTTCAATAAAAACGTCTTCATCATAATTGTTGTAGAAGAGGTTGGCATTCAGTATTGTTCCCTGCGCCATCCAATCGAGCCATATACCCTTATCCGCATTATGAATCCGATTGTTACTGATAGTTACATCTATGGCTGCATGAATTTTTATACCGGCAATTTCAGCACCTGAAAACTGCCTTTTCACCCAGATATTATAGATATGGTTATTGTAAATCTGACTAAACACAGCACCCAGGCTACCACAAATACCTGTTTGTTCACAATTGAAAATGGTATTATTTCTTACAATATGTGAGCCGATTGTTTCTTTACTCCATCCTGCTCTCATTGCCTTAAAAATAACTTCATTATAATGTTGTGAACCATCTTTATCCTTATTTGCCAACCAAACATTTTGTCCGCTTGCCCTGTCTTTTCCTAAACTAATACCCGAACATTTAGAGTCGCTGATACTATTATTTTCGATAATCCAACCCTTACTCCAGTTAGTTCCTATTAAACCGGGCTGTTCAGCAGTAGGAGGTGCCCATTGTGTAGCAGCCTGACTAAAATGAAAACCAGTTATTGTTAAATAATTAATACCCGTTTTTACAGGATAAAAACAGTTAGGCCGAATATTTATTTCCACTAATTCAGTATTGGGTTGATATTGATGAAAGTTGGCCCAGATGGTTGTAATTGAATCATTGGATTCACAATACCAGGAATAAGTAGAACCGATGCTGTCAATAGCTCCGGTCAGAATTTTTGCATGTATCACTTTATCTAAAGTATTCACTTCATATAGAGATTTGCCATTTATATACACTTCACCGGTATGATGTGTTTTTCCGAAGGAAGTAAACCAATCGCCATAAATAGAATCTTTATACGGATTGTACTTTCCAAAGAAGGAATTTGGAATAGTTACTTTCCATACAGTACCCTGAACATTCACCCAATTATGAATTGCTTCCGATCCTTTAATAAATACTTCTTCACCAGGTGCTGCTCTGAATACAATCCTTTTTTCGTTTGACAATCCACTTCTTACAGGTTTAACCCATTCCCGATAAGTGCCCGCGTGTACCGTAATTGTATCTCCGGCAACCGCAAAATATACGGCCCTGTTAATTGTTTTAAAAGGCTTTTGAACAGAACCCGAATTTGAATCATTTCCTTTTACTGAAACATGGTATTCTTTTGCTGATAATAAATGGCTGGAGAGCAATAAAAAATAGAAAATGAATATTTTGTTCATAATCAAATGACTTTTTTTTTCAACAATACCGTTAGAAATCTATTCCGCATTACAAAGAAAACCAGTATCCTTTACGGACAATTGATACTAACAGTTTAATGATTGTATATAAGTTTATTGATCGTTCAAAAAAAAACGCTATAGTAAAATTTTCATTCTAACCAGTGATTTTGCTGATACCATTCCACTGTTTCTTTCATACCTGCTTCTAAAGAATAGTGGGGAGTAGATGATAGTTCATTCCAAAGCGCAGAGCTATCGCATAACCAATTGGCACTGCTGATCTCCTTTACTTTTTCTGTATTCAAAAAAGGGAGGGTATTTGTAAACAGCTGCTGCATCCATTCAATAACAGCGATCACCAAATGTACAGGCAAGGCAGGTATTTTTAGTTTGATCGTTTTTTTATGCAACAGTAGTTTTAAGATATTTCCTAATTCTTCTTTATTATATGCTTTCCCATCAGAAACGATATAGGAAGTATTGACAGATGATGACTTCAACAGACTGATTACAGCCCTGACCAGGTCTTTAACATAGATCATGGATACCATTTGTTTGTTGGTACCGATATACGGTTCAAACCCAGACTGTAAGAGTTTTACAAATTGCAGGAAATCTTTATCACGCGGGCCATATACAGCAGTAGGATTGATGATCAGATAAGGGAAATTACTGGTTGACCTGATATTTTCTTCCGCACAGGATTTGCTTTTACCATAAGCAGAAATAGGTGTTTGCGCTTGTCCGGTTTCTACTGGGGCAAAAGAAACAGGGTTGCCCGGTCCATAAGCAGCTAAAGAACTAATCAGCACAAATTTTTGAAGAGGCATTGCAGAGGCGTCCAATGCATCTGCCAGATTTTGTGTGTACCCACAATTTACTGTATGGAAATCCATTTTACTGTTGGCCCTGGTAATTCCAGCATTGTGGATCACATAGCTGAAACCCCCGTGCAATTGTTTAAAAGCAGACAATTGTTCTTTCAATAAAACAGGGGAGGAGAAGTCCAATTCTACAAAGTGGATCCTATTATCCTGTAAAAACTGTTTACTGCTGGAAGGCCGGATTCCTGCAAAAACGTCAAAACCCTGCTGCAATGCTTCTTCTACCAGATGGCTACCGATAAAACCACTGGCACCGGTAATCAGTACATTATTATTCATCTTTCAGCTATACTGCAGCCATTACTTTATATGTTTAATAAAACACCTGCGCCTTTTATGCTGTTTGGCATCAAAGCTTTTCCAGATCGACTGCACTTTGGTATTGTCTTCCAGTTCGTGATTGGTTTCAGCGAATTTGATTCCATTCTTAATATAGGATTTCGTCATTTCAAGCATCAGAATTGCATTTACGCCTTTATCCTGCAGGTCTTTACGAATAGCAATCATCAGAAAATCAACTGTATCATTCTTCTTCATAGCCTTTAAAATATGAAAAACACCAAAGGGCAGTAATTTACCATCTGCTTTTTGTAAGGCTTTAGAAAGAGAAGGCATGGTAATACCAAATGCAGCTAATTTTCCTTCTTTATCAAGGATCAGCGAAACAAAATCGGTACGCATGAAACCAAAATACTGTTTGGTATAATAGGCAATCTGTTTTTCAGTTAAGGGAGTAACGCCATAGAGGTTGGCGTATTCTGCATTGATCAAGTCAAATATAGGTTTGGCATAAGGCAGTATCTCTTTAGGCTTTTTAGCTTTAATAACAGATAATCCCAGCCTCCTTTCAACAATGGCAGCCATTTTCTCCAGTTTTTCGGGAACGGTATCGGGTACTTTGATCCGGTATTCCACCCAGTCGGTATCTTTTACATAACCCAATTGCTGAATCAGTTCCGGATAATACGCATGATTATATAAAGCAGCCATGGTACCCAGCTGGTCAAATCCTTCTACCAGCATACCTTCATGGTCAAGATCGGTAAATCCGAGCGGACCATGAACAGCTGTATACCCCAATTCCTTTGCCCAATCTTCCACTTTTTCTATGAGCGCCCTCGCAATTTCAATATCATGCTCAAAATCTATCCATCCAAAACGGAGATATTTATTTTTCCATTTTTCCACAAATGCCTTATTCAAAATGCCAGCAATTCGGCCCACCACTTTACCCTCTTTATAAGCCAACCAGTATCTGGATTCGCAGTAATCAAAGGCAGGGTTTTTCTTTTTATTTAAGGTTGCAGCCTCATCAAAACGTAAAGGAGGCACGTGATAAGGATCGTGTTTATATAAACGGTAAGGCAGGTCAAGAAAAGCGTTGAATTCTTTTTTGGTAGTAACTTCTTTAATTTCTATAGCCATTTTAAATATATAAAGGTTATAAAATTTGCAGTTTTTTTGATATTTTGTACAGCTTTTCTATAGCAATCTCAATTTGTTCCCTGGTATGCGTTGCCATTAAACTGAAACGGATCAGTGTATTTTCCTTAGCGACAGCAGGGGAAGCAACCGGGTTAACGAATATACCATTATCCAGCAACATTTTGGCCAGTTGGAATGTTTTTAGGTCGTCCCGCACATAAATAGGAATAATGGGTGTTTGAGCATTACCAGTATCAAAACCCACTCTTTTCAATTCGGTCAGTGCAAAATTGGTATTGTACCATAAGCTATCAATCCTTTCCGGCTCATTTTTGATAATTTCCAATGCAGCAATAACACTGGCTGTTGCAGCAGGTGAGATACTGGCACTGAACATTAAAGAACGGGCATGGTGCTGCAGGTAATTAATGGTTTTTTGGTCAGCCGCAATAAATCCGCCGATAGAAGCCAGGGATTTACTGAAGGTACCCATGATCAGGTCGGTCTTATCTGTAACATTGAAATGATTAGAAGCCCCACGGCCGCATTCACCGATAACACCCAATGAATGTGCATCATCCACCATAACTGAAGCATTGTATTTTTCAGCCAGTTCAATGATACCCGGCAAACAGGCGATATCCCCTTCCATACTGAAAATACCTTCTGTAACAATCAGTTTTATTTTGTCGGTTTCACATAACTGCAGCTGTTTCTCCAGAGATGCCAGGTCGTTGTGTTTATATTTCAATGTTTTAGCGAAGCTCAGCCTGGAACCTTCAATGATGGAAGCATGGTCCAAATCATCCAGGATCAGGTAATCATGACGGCCTAAGAGGGCAGGAATTACGCCAATATTCACCTGAAAGCCGGTACTGAATACTAAGGCAGCTTCTTTACCAACAAAATCGGCCAGTTTTTCTTCCAGTTCAAGGTGAATATCCAATGTACCGTTCAGGAAACGTGAACCGGCACATCCACTGCCATATTTGTTAATGGCATTAATAGCAGCTTTTTTGATATCCGGGTGATTGGTTAATCCAAGATAGCTGTTAGAACCGAACATAAGTACATTTTTGTGATTGATCATCACTTCCGTATCCTGGTCTGATTCTATCACACGGAAATAAGGGTATAAACCAGCTTTTTTTATTTCTTCGGCTCTTGTAAAATGAGCAACTTTCTCCTGTAAAAGATTCGTATTGCAAATCGAACTTACTTGATCTGATAGGATCATAGGTAGCAATTTAGTTTGATTGGGTTAAATGAATAATGTAATTAAATTAATTTGCCAGTTTAAACACATGACATTTATCATGTTTTCAGTTTTATATATCTGTATTACAAATAATTAGGCAGTTTTTTATACGGGTAAAAAGTATTTATCCTATTAATTTGATGGGTTTAACAGGAGTTAAGAAGCAATAATTAATGTTGAAACAGCAGGGTTTAGAATGGATTGATTAATTTGGTAATTTATTGAATGCAGTTTACATTTATGGGGTAGTCCCCCCTTCTTTTTTGTTTCAGTATAGTTTAATCCTGTTTTAGTACCAGTGGCATTGCTATGATGTGACTGAGGTGGAAGTTTTATATAGTCCAGAATTTGCTAATTAATTTACTGTTGTTATGATGAAAACTTATGTAACATTTTGCGCCGTAATCCTTTTTATATTTCATATACAGGCACAGGACACTATCCCTGTTTTAAAAGGAAAAGTAAATATTTCAATAGTTAAAGGAACTATGGAATGTAATTTTATTTTGAGTAATATTCCGAGAATAAACGATTATTATATTAGGTTAAACTCGGGTATGAATATCCGTTATATCAAAAATCCGTATGGATTAAACCCTTTACATTTTGATAAGTCACTCCAGGATACATTATCTTCAGGAGAGGCAACAGCCTATTATCTGAAAGGATATAATGTATTTGGAAAATATCTTCCAAAAGCCATTCAGATTAGTTATGTCGGCATGTTCCCTGTTATAGCTGATACAGTAAGTGCAGATGATTGGAAAGGAAATATTGCTTTTAATGGCAGCACTATCCGAACAGACGGAAGTCAGACAGCCTGGTATCCGATACTTTATGATATAAAGAAGGATCTTAAATATGATAAAGTAGCATACGATATTGAAGTCAATTGTGAGGATTGTAAAACCATTTATTTAAATGGAAGTGTGCCTGTAGAAAGTAAACAGGCAAATTTTAAAAGTAATCTGCCACAAGAGCTTACCATATTTGCCGGCAATTACAAAATGGTAGCCATTAACGGAAGTTATTTTTTAAATCCTGATATGGATGAGGACCAAATAAAAGCATTTGAAAC
>Ga0364874_10529_pt1 | contig 19850 bp, 11 predicted proteins | sample ExccelAu500001D4_2_FD_206922 | JGI IMG/M metagenome (GOLD analysis project Ga0364874, IMG submission 206922) | Enriched cells from Trout Bog Lake Hypolimnion, Wisconsin, USA - BchlTB.Aug07.5000.01.D4 | ecosystem: Environmental > Aquatic > Freshwater > Lake > Hypolimnion/Profundal zone | place... | reverse complement strand
GACAACCATAACCCAACCACACTTATCACGATTGAGAGGAAAATTCTGTTCATAAAACACAAACAACCAACAGAAATACCATCGCGCCGTCATCTTAGGAATCGCTGGTGAAGGAGACAATAATGTTACGCGTCTGCTGGTTAAGTTACAAATTGTAGCAATTCTGCCATCGAGTTGGTTAGATCCATCAAAAAATTATGTTAAGTAGTTTAATATTAATGTGATGCATTCAATAAATTAAATGTCCTAAAAGCATCTTTACATGTCCGATAACAACAGGATTGATGGTTATAATATCTATAGAATTACCGGCTAATTGCTCTCGGGCAGGCGGTATAAGAATCGAATATTAAAAATTAGTAAGTAGCTTTGGACAAATGAAAAAATTATTGAAAGCAGCATTATTGGCGGTCGTCAGTATGATGATTAGTGTTACGGCCGTTCAGGCTACCACTTATTACAACACCGGTGATTTGATTCTCGGTTTCACCACCGGCAGCGGCACGGATGTGTTCTACGATCTCGGCCAGACCTCATCGCTGACCAACGGCAAGACTTGGAATCTCTCTACGCTGCTCTCGGGGCGCACGCTGGCCGGTCAATATTGGGGCGTAATAGGCAGTGGTCCCAATGTTGGTGCAAATAACTCCACTAATTGGATTACTGCGGGTGCTGGCGCTGTTCCCAATACTCTTAATCAGGGCTCAACTTACTTTAATAAGGTATTTAATTCCATTGGGTCCATTTGTGCGGGCACCGTCCCGCCCACCTTTGCCACATATCCGGTTTATGCGGGAGAATCGGGTTCGGATCTTGAATCCGATGCGAACAGTTGGTATAATCAAGTAACCGCCAATGCCAGCGGCCAGGTTGCATTCTATAATGTCGATGGTAACAATGATCCCACAGTATTGGGGGCCACTAACGCTTATTTTTGGAGGCAGTTGAGTGATGGTGTGACTCAAACCTTGCTTGGGGTATTTACTCTCGGCACTAATAGTGTGCTGACTTACAACACGGTGGTGCCTGGGTTCACCGCCACGCCGACCACTGGGGCGGCCCCACTGCCAGTAGTTTTTTCCGATGCCTCCGCAGGTAGCGGCACCATCACAAACTGGCTCTGGAGCTTTGGCGACGGCCACTCTATTACCAATACCACGAGCGCAAACGTGACCAATACCTATGCCTCAGCCGGCAGTTATACCGTCACGCTGATAGTGACCGCAGCCGGAATTTCCAGCACCAACCAGCAGACCGCTTACATTATGGTCACCAATGCCGCTGTAACCGCACCAGTGGCCGGATTCACGGGTGGCCCGACTAACGGGCCGGCCGCGTTGCAAGTCGTATTCACGAACACTTCCACCGGTAGTTATACCAATTCAGTGTGGAACTTTGGAGACACGCACACGGCGAGCAACACCAATAGCGCCAATGTGACTAACACCTATGCGGCCGCGGGCAGTTATTCGGTCACGCTGACGGTGATAGGCGCGGGTGGAACCAACGCCCTTACCAAGACTAATTACATAGTGGTTACCAATGCGCCGCCAGTGGCTAGTTTCTCCGGCACGCCGACCAACGGATTGGCTCCGCTGCAAGTGGTGTTCACGAACAATTCCACCGGTAGTTACACCAATTCGGTGTGGAACTTTGGCGACACTCATACAGCAACTAATACCACCGGCGGGAATGTAACTAACACCTATGCCACGGCAGGCAGTTATACCGTTACCTTGATAGTAACCGGGGCGGGTGGCGCGAACACGAATCAGCAGACCGCTTATATTGTGGCTACGAATGCGCCGGTGGCACCAGTGGCTGGATTCACGGGCGGGCCAACCAATGGTTTTGCCCCGTTACAAGTGGTGTTCACGAATACTTCCACCGGCAGCTTCACTAATTCCGTTTGGAACTTCGACGACACCCATCTGGCGACCAATACTACCGGCGCGAACGTAACTAACACCTATGCAGCAGCGGGCAGTTACTCGGTTACGCTGACGGTGACCGGCACGGGCGGAGCGAGCACCAACAAACAGACCAGTTACATTGTCGCCTTGGCAACACCGAAGCTCACCACCACCTTGGCCGGAGGCAAACTGGTGTTTAATTGCACCAATAACCCGGCTCAGGTGAACGGAGTGAAATATCGGATCTGGTCCTCCACCAATCTAACCGTGCCGCTGACGAACTGGGTGGTCGTGTGGTCAAATACGTTTCCTAATCTCTACACCAACAATGCGATGACTAATGCTCGCGCCTACTTCCGGTTTAGTTCGCCCTAAAGCAAATGCGTTGGGTTTCTAGCTGGCTTCTCAAAATGGGTAGCCAGCCTTTTTTTGTTTCAGTCCTTGAAATTATGACGACCTCAAAAAGTGACAGTTATGTTTCCATTCCGTCTTTGTGAAAGGCGAGCGACAGAGATAGCTTACCGGCAGGATTAGGGCGGTGCGCCGGACACGGCTACCCTTCAAAATGGGCCGATGCTTTTTGCGCTGCTCTAATCCGCAATTCCGAGTTCATCTCGAATTGGGCAGGGACAGTTAGTTTCACAAAACCAAAGCTCCAGAGAGCTGACGCAATCCCAGACAATTCACAAACGCTGAGCGCACCAATGCGCTGCCGTCAAGCGGCCGACCATCTGAGCCAGTATAATGGCGATTGCCATTCTCAAGGAAATGAGGGCGATTTTATTCGCTGTGGAGACTCCTTTGGTCAAGCCAGAAACCGACTTTTTCAGCTTGCCCGAGGAGGTAATAAGACGGTAACGCGCTTGATATGCCGTGATAAGGCAGGTTTAAGTTTGGTTTTATTTTGATCGTCGGTTCCAGTATCCATGCTGGCAAATTGCTGCTTGGTGTCACTGCTGGATGTGCCAGCGGCGTTCTGGCTCGCGGCGGTGGCGGTGGCGGAAGTTCCCAAGGTGTTTTGGACGCCTTGAACCCCAGACACATTCGCAGAAAATAGGTTGGCACCCGCAGCCACACTGCTGCCACCGCTGACGCTGATGCCACCGATGCCGACGATAGTTCCGGAAACACTACCGCCGCCGGAGAAATTGGCGGCGCCACCGGAAAGAACCGTGCCGACAAACTGCTGCGCGGTGTTAATGTCCGCGTTGCCTTGGGTGACAAAAATGCCTGATGTATATGGGGCGGTGAGGTTGAGATTGACGCAGACTACCGCGCCCCCAAGAATAATATTCCCTTCAGGTTGAAAAGCATTATTTACAAAAAAACCATATAACTTGGTTTGATCCTTGACCGTCGGATCCGGATCCGTAATGGAAAAGTTACCATTCAACATATAGCCACAGGGTTGGAAGATGCCATTCACCATCACGCCGGTCAGGGTTCCAGCGGGATAGGAAACACCATTCAGGGTCAGGTCGCTGGGGTTCTTGATGTAATTAATGTCCGAGGCAGCCGTCAGGGTTACCAAAGGATTGCCGGCGACGGATTGATTCAAAGCAAACTGCGAAATACCGCCCAGACCAGAATAAATATTTCCCTCGGGCGCAGAAATCGTGATGTTTCCGGGCTGTCCCTTGCCGCCGGGGGATTGATTTAGGGCAATGGGATATTCCGCCAGAATGCCGCTGCCATAAAAAGCAGGGTCTGCTGCCATGGCGGCTTGATCATTAGACAATACTCCTAATGCCGATGAAACCGGGCCGTTGTCACTGGCTATAACTCCGAAAACCGTCAGGGCGATGTTGTTGCCGGTGCCCACATTTACATTGCCATGCGTTGAAGTGACCGTCACATCGCCACCATTGAAAGTGGCAATACGGGAGGTCCAAATATTGATATCGCCATAGGCTGTCACATGGACATCACTGTGTCCGGAAGTGTAAATCCCATAACAATCCGATATGCTTAAGGCATCATTAATGGAAAAGCTCGTGCCCAAATCAATTTCTCCTCCAGAATTGATGGTGACATTTCCGCCATCACGGGAATAGATGGCGGATTTATCCATTATCAAATCGCCGGCATGCAGATTATCATTATTCATGGCAGCATCCTGAATGCCAGACGTGGTCACGGTGATCGCCGCTCCACCTTCGGCCGCCGTAGGCAGCAAGGTCTGGAGCGATGCGAAGTTGAACTTGCCGTTTGAATCTAACCCGGCATATCCGAACCCATCGGATCCAATCCCGTCGGTATTGCCCAGATTAATGGCCGCCGCCTGTAGCGTGAACTGGCCAGGGCCACCCACTTGATAACCGATGTCGGAAGTGAGGCTTGAACTGGCATGTTGGGCTTCAGTTTCAAGGGTGGTAATCGCCGAAGCCCCACCAAAAGTATAAGTAGTGGTCTCAAGATGGCCGTTGGCGTCAACCATAGGATTACCATGGCTATCGGCTACCAGCACCGTTAATTTCCCACCGGCCAACGCCGCCGTCTGACTGTCGGTTAACCCCCATTTGCCGGCATATCCTAATTGTCCGGTAACGGAATCATAAATGAACCCTGGATTACTACCGAACTGGCTGGCACCGATATTCGGGCTCGGGAAAAGCAGGTAACCATTTTGCTTCAAGTAGTCAGCCAAAGTCAGAGTGCCGAGATCCGTTTTGACATCTAGGCTTGCAAGGCTGGCAAGCATTGTCGGATTCACGGCTAAATTGAAGACTGAATCCCAAGTAGCGGGCTGCAACGGGTTGGCACTGGTGATCACGCTCCCGGGATTTAATTTAGCAAAGGAATACAAAGGACTATTATAAATTTCCCCAGTCACTGTAATTCTGGTGACATCGCTCGAATGCAGGTTAACCCCCATCAAGCCGGAATTAATCATGTCCCCTTGCACGGTTATTTGAGTGGCTTTAGTGGTGTAAAGATTGACATCATAGATACTGCCATCAACGGAAATAATCACCGGGTTATGATTGTTCAGGTTCGCCGTCAGTGAGAAGGGATTAAAAACATCATCTTCAATCGTGGTAAAGGCACCTCCGTCCGGCAACCATTGGTAGCTATTGCCATCGGCAGAACTCAACGCAGCCGAAGCTGAACCCAGCTCAACTTGGTAATTTTGAAAAACGGTTGTTCCCAGATAGTCCCGCAGCAGGGCATCTGCTTGCGGCTGCGCCTGCTGCCAGCGGGCCAAATAAGCCGGGTCATTGGGGTTTTGATCCGGCCCGCCAATATCATTCATGAAGCTTTGGCGCACATCATTGATGACCTGAATTTGATTCGAATCCAGATTCATGGCGGTTAAATCCACACCCTGAAACACCATCGGAAGGGCAACGGGGGCAACGGATGATTCCGGTTCTGGAGCCGGGTTGGCCGACACAACGGCTGCCGCCGCCGGTGGCGGGGCGATGGGTAATCCGAGCAAATCAGCAATTTTTCCGGCTTCCAAACTGGGGAGTTGCTGCAGTTCCGCTCGCAAAGCGGTTTCCGAATTGCTGGCCGCCAATCTGGCTGACCAGGAACTGCCGGCCAATTTTGCTAATTGCTTGGCTAAGATTTCACTCCGATTTTGATAGGCTGCATGAACATCCGCTGTGACAATGGCCCGAAGAGTGGGTTCAGGACAGCCTATGTTCCGGAGATTTTTTACATAAACATGATAATCTGGCGAATCTAACTGGCTCCAGCAAAATGGCTTTGGCTCGGTAGGAACAGCGGTGATTACCCTCGCCACCGCTTCATTTCCCAACGGCTTGGTTTCTACCACCGCCATCGGTGGCGCGGGAACATTCTTCCGCCCCACCACCAGGCAAATCAGCCCAGCCAATAATCCCAGATTAAACAGGATGGAGATTTTCAGCAGGGCATTCTTCATGGTTTTCTTTCCGCGCAATCGCCAAAAGGCATCGGTTGATGATTACAGGGCTATTCCGACAAAACAAGTGACAATCAAGTGACAAAACAGGTTATAGCAATTAACAATAACAATGGGACATATTGGCGATAAAAAGGAAGGGGTTGACGGCGGTGGCGAGGTCTTTGCGCAGGCGGGTCTTGAAGGTGGCCCAGAGATGTTCGATCGGGTTGAGATCCGGGGCATAGGCTGGCAAGAAGAGCAACTGGCAACCGGCGGCGGCGACCAGTCGCTGGGTTGTGGGCGACTGGTGGAATCTGGCGTTGTCCAGCACGATCACGCTGCCGACAGGCAGTTCGGGCAGCAATACTTGCTCAAAATAGGTGTCCACAACCTCGGTGTTGCAACTGCCTTGAAAGACCAGCGGGGCCACCAGTTTGCCTTGTTGCGAGGCCGCGATAATGCTGGTGCGTTCCCGCCGTTTGCCCGCCACCGCCTGATAAATCCGCTCGCCCTTGGGGGCGCGACCATACTCACGATACAGGCGGTGATCCACGCCGCATTCGTCGAGGTAAAAGACGGGCTGGCCGGCGAATTTTTCCAACTCGCGGCGGAAGAGCCACCGTTGCACCTCGTTGCGCTCGCGATATTTTATGCGTTTTTTTTAGCGTGAAGCCCAGTTGGCCCAGTCGCACCCAGACCGCGTGATGGCTGACGCCGAACACGGTTTGCAGTTCTTTGAGCGTGGCGTCAGGATGTTTTTTAACGTATGCCGGAAGTTTTTTGGGGTCGAGCTTGCGCCAAGTTCCCCAACTGGTTTTCGGCGGCAGCGCATTCTTTTTGGCGGCGGCCAGATACCGGTAAACGGAACTCCGGGCCAGCGCAAAACGCCGGGCGGCCTCGGCCTTGGAGCCGCCGCCTTGAATGAATTTCACCACCCGCTCTCGCAAGTCCAACGCATAGGCTTTCATGCCCGTGAGCTTATCAGTCTATGTCCCATGTCGATATGAAATGCTATAGGTATGGCGGTCAGTCTGGGATAGGCACGGCACCGACCAGATTTGGATTGGGAAAAGAAAAAACCGGCGTGGACGTAAGTCCACGCCGGCGTGTATCAAACTAATCGATTAAAATGAGGGCTGCGAGGTCGGACCGCCACGGGTGGCACTCATAGTGGTCAGATGGATGGCTTTGACACCATCAAAAATGCCAGTCCAATAACCGGTGTTCAAGGTCGCGAGCTTGGCCAAGCGGTTGTAGGCAACCACACCACTAGCCGAGGCCGACGGGGACTTGTAGACATATTCATAGCCCCAGAACGGGTATTGGCCATTGATGACCGCGGCAGCGCTGAACGGAACCCCATTGTAGGAGAGCGCGGCAGTGCCGGCATTACCCAGCGCCGTGGTGGCATCACTAATACCCAGATAAGCAATAACCGAGAAGCCGGTGACGCTATTGACCTGGTCGGTGGTGGCAGTGGTGTTCTTACCCATTTGTCCAGCCAAGGTGCCGCCGCTGCTGTAACCGTAGTCACCCGTGTAGCCGTTGCCGGTGGAAGTGCCCAGGTTGATCATATTACCGGAGCTGTCCACTTCAATCTGCTGCGGCGGGGTGAAAATGCCGTAACCGCAATCGCCATAAGCATTGACCCGGGTGCCGGATTGATTGTCACGCCCCATGACATAGACAAAGGACGTATCCGCCGCATTGCCCGTGAAGTCCGCGAGGCGGCAACCACCGGACAACGCCGCCTGAATTGCGGAGTCGGTCAGGTTGGTGAGGCCGCTGCTGCTGCCAGCACTCCACAAGCCGTTGTTGCGAACCCACTCAAACGTGATGACGCCGATCTTGGTGCCGGTGAGCGTCGGCGTCTTCGTCCGAGAGAAACTCTGGGCATTGTCCGCCAAGCAGAGATCCACATTGGCGAGAGCAATGGAGTTGGTGTTGGAGGTCGTATCACCCGTGACGGTGTTAGGCATGAAATAAGCCTGCGAGACCCCATTGGAAGCAACGTTCAAGATGCCGGCTTCTGAACCGCTCCAAGAGCAGTGAATCGTGGTGACGGTGCTGCCGTTACCCACGAGGGTGCCGGTGAAGTTCATGTAGGTTTCTTTGGACGCCGTGCCGCTGCTGCCGTCGCCGGCATACGTGGCGCTGTTGGTGAACACGCAATTGGTGGCAATCAGCGCGTTATAGATGACGGAACGCATGGCGGTGGAACCGCTGACATAGACGTCATCGGCGCTAGCAATGCCAGTGATGCCCAAAGCGAGCATGACGGCGAGGATGGATTTATTGATTTTCATATTAGTTATTATTTGTATTGGTTAATTGGTTAATAATTGTTGATTGATGTTTAATGGTTCAGGCTTGTTTACGAAGTTTATTGCGGAAGGTGAGCAGCAACATGCCGACACCACCAATCAAACTGCAGGTGGTCGGTTCCGGAACCGCGTCCAAGGTCAAAACCCCGCCGGAGGAGAGGCTGAAGTTGCCCAGATAAGTTTCCGTCGAGCCGTCGTTGAGCACCGAATAGAAATCAGCGCTGTTCACCCCGTTGACACTGCTCGTCCCAGTGACGTTAGGATTATCAAAAACGTTCAGGAATTGCGTGCCGAGGGAGGGATTCACGGTTTGAGAATTCCAGCTATTGACGTCACTACTTGAGGGCGTGCCCAAATCGGCATAAATCGCACCGACGGCATTGTAAACCTTGTTTCCCTGGGTTGAGTTACCGATGGTGTTGGGAGTATTCCCGTAGGCCGTGGTGATATAGGCACTATAAGGTGAAGCCTTTGCGCCAACCACACCCCAACTGACACCACTCAAGGTGTAGCTGCTGAGTGCCGAGGACAGATTCCAAGTGTCGACGCCGCCACCATTGACGCCGCCGCCGTTGGAAGCTGCCGTTGCCAAAATCGAGGATACCGATCCAAGATCGACAATGTAATCGTTTCCGGAGGAAACGGTGAAACCGGCGAGCAAGTCGCCGGATGGATAGGCCGCTTGGGCCATGGGGACACTAGCTAGACCGAGAGCGGCCAGCAAAGCTCCTTTGTATAGGCTTTTCATTTTCATTTTTTCTGTGTGTTTGTTGTTTAGTTAACTAAGCTTGTCTCCCCACAGCAGTGGTTCGACGCTGCCCACTCTACGGGATTCAAGGCCAGAAAACATCCAAACCAAGGACATGCTTGGCCTGTTTATTGACAGGAGACAAAATATTTTAATGCGCTTAAAACCAGCGTGTTAGCGATTAACCACCCAACCACCGAGGTTTAGACGGCAAGTTGTTGCAAGAAGGTCACACAAACATCCGATAAATTTGTTGAGAGTTAGCTGAATTTGTTACTACTAGACCAGCGATTTAACCTAGTGAAGGTCACCACGAAAAAGAAAGCCATGTGATTCGTGGTTATTAGCAAGGATCGCAGAAAAAATAAGAGTGCCGTATTTTCACTAGCACCGGACTTCAACCCAGTGGCGGTAACCAGATTGACCGACCAACCGTTTCAACAGTTTTCCTGCACCAATAACCCTTGAAACAGCTATCCCACTGCACCGCCTTGACCAACCCCGCTAAACAAGGTGTTAAACAGATACCACCGATTGTCACCTTTTTATGCGATTCTCAATAGGGAGTTCGTTATGCTTCGTAACCGCAATGTAACAATTATGCCACAGTGCCGTTGCCTGACACGAATAATTTGTGCGGATGCAAAATGCAGATGTGAAATTACACGGTGTAGGCAATCTATCTTTCCGATACGGTTTCGAGCGATGGCTGGTGGTTATGGCCGCAACTTTGGCCGTCTGGCCAGTGGGCAACGCCTTGGGTGCCACCCCTTCCGATCCAGTGTTGAGTTTGATGCTGGAGAAGGGCATGATCACCGAGAACGAGGCAGACAAGGTTCAAGCCCAAGTGGATGCTCGCCGCACTAATCAGGTCGCGCAATTTCCGGAGTCCAAGTGGAAAATCAGTTCTGGCATCAAGGATATGGAAATATTTGGTGACCTGCGTCTGCGTTATGAAGGGCGCACCGTCAAAGATCCAAATAACGGCGAAATTGATTTTAACCGACTACGGTATGCCATGCGCCTAGGGCTGCGCGGGGATTTGTTTGATGATTTTTATTACGGTTTACGGATGGAAACCTCTTCCAATCCGCGCTCGACTTTCGTTACGATGGGCAACTCCTCCAGCGGATCGTCGGCACCCAATTATCAAAGCCCATTTGGCAAATCCTCGGCGGGCATCAATGTGGGTCAGATTTACCTTGGCTGGCATCCGGCGTCTTGGGTGGATGTCACTCTCGGTAAAATGCCCAATCCGCTCTACACCTCGACAATGCTTTGGAGTTCCAGCATCAATCCCGAAGGCGCGGCGGAACATTTCCAACATTCCATTGGCGATGCTGATTTTTTTGCCATCTTTGGTCAGTTTCTCTATCAGGATACCTCTCCGGCTAGCAGTTCGTCAGGTTATTTTGATTTTTCCGCCACCGATCACAGCAACGGCAATTTGCCTTTTCTTTTGGCTTTGCAGGGTGGCGTGAATTATCACCTCACGAAAAAAGTGTCCTTCAAGGTGGCACCGGTTTTATATGAATACACGGGGTTTAATAACGGACTATCGCCCAGTGTAAATCAATCCGGTTACAGCGGGCCGAACTTCTCTGAAACCTATGTGGGTCAAGGTGCGACGGCTGGTCTTTTAAACAATCCAGCATCCTATAATTTGGGTGGCCCATTTGATGGTTTTTACGCCAACCAGACCGGCATCAATAATCTACAGGTGCTTGAATTCCCGTTTGAGTTCAATGTGAAACTGGAAAAAGTTGACCTGCGGTTCTTCGGCGACTACGCGCAAAACCTTGAGGGGGCTGATCGGGCCAAGGCTGCCTACAATGCAGCCGGTTCGGCTTATTTTGGCCCTTCTGGCAATGGCTCACAGCTTTCCCCCATCTCCGCCCCGCAGACCAGCGACACCAAGGCCTATCAGTTCGGGTTGGCAGTGGGCAGCAAAGATGCGCTGGGCCTAGTTAACGGCACCACCGCCAAAAAACATTCCTGGGAAGTGCGGACTTATTGGCAGCATGTTGAACAATATTCTCTGGATCCCAACCTCATTGACTTGGACTTTTTTAACGGGGTCGAGAATTTGGAGGGCATTTATGCGGCGGCGGCCTACGGGTTCACCGATAATTTTATCGGAACCGTGCGCTATGGCCACGCCTCGCGCATCAACAACCAATTGGGCACCGGCGGCAGTAGCGGTGACATCCCGCAAATGAACCCGGTCAACCAATACGATTTGTTTCAGATTGACCTCACCTTCAAATTTTGAGCTGGCCACGAAGAACCAGCAGCTATGGTTCGATGTCTAATCTAACCCGCCGCCTGCCTTGGCTGATTGTATTGGGGGCATTTGTGCTTTATGGGGTTGCCGCCGGTCACGGCGTGACCATCCACAGCCTGACCATCACGGCAAAATTGGCGGGCTGGGATTGGATGCCGATGGTGGGACAACCATTCTTATGGTTGCTTACCCTGCCGTTGCAACTATTGCCATCCGTCTGGGTGCCGTTGGGCTTGAACTTTTTTTCCGCCGCCACCTCAGCTGTTACGCTGGGATTGCTGGCCCGCACCGTCCAACTGATGCTATGGGAACAGTGGGTGGAAAACGAAAACGCCTGGGTTCGAACGCTGCCGATTTTACTGGCGTGTTCACTCTGCGGATTGGAATTCAACTTCTGGCAGGAGGCAACGGCAGCCACCGGTGAAATGCTGGCCTTCCTGCCGCTGGCAACTGTCATTTGGATGATGCTGGAATATCGCATCCGCCATGACCTCCGCTGGCTGGATGGAGCTGCCTTGGTCTGGGGGTTGGGCATGACCGAAAACTGGCTGATGCAACTGGCGCTGCCGGCGTTTATCGCCGGGATGGCTTGGGTCAAAGTGTCCAGCCTGACGACCAGAACGAACCAAATGGAAGTGCCGCTGTATGTCACCGCTGAATTCTGGTTGGAGCGATTCTACTTCCACCGGCTGGTTCTCCTGAAACTGCTGGGACGGCTGGCCGGGCTTATTTTCGCGGGATTCTTGATTTACGCCCTGCTGCCACTGGCCAACAGCTTGAATTCCGAACTACCTTCCAGTCATGGACAGGTCTGGCTGGCCAGTTTGAAGTATAGCAAACAAACAATCGCGCAGTTGCATCATCAATTTTGGGTGGTTGATCGGATGTTGTTGTTAACTACCTTCCTGTATTTTTTGGTGCCCATCCTATCCTGTCTGATTCCACGGTATGGCTGGACTCCGGTCAACGAATCCAAGGCCGCCCCATGGTCTTTTCAACCCGGCCAACCTAGCCAGCCGCCCGGCAAAAACATTTTCATCGGAATCATCCACCGTAATGCCGCCACCGGATTGGAAAACTGGTTCTTCCGAGGCTTGTGCGCTGTGCTCTTTCTGGTGTCCTTGTGGTTAGCGTTTGACCCGACAACCGGATTGCGACAGATCATTTTCCATCAGCTTGGCATCTCCATGCCGCTGCTGACGTTCGATTATTTCAATGCCTTGGGAGCAGCTTATCTCATAGGCAATTTTCTCATGGCTTCACAAAATGAGCCGCCGCCGGTTGACACGGGAATTCCCTGGCGGAAACTGCTGGCAAAAATCCCTTGGCGACATTTGGCCATCCCCACCACCATTACGTATCTTGCCCTCGTCATCATCGGCCTGACGGAAAGAAATGCCCCAGTCATTTTCAGCCCTAATCTTCACCCATTGCAACGTTTCGGCGAACTGGCGCTTGAATCTCTGCCCACCGGTCATGGAGCGATGTTGAGCGACCAACCGCAAAAACTCTCCGTCTTTCAAGCCGCCTTGTCGCAAAGCCCAAAGGCGAAGGACTGGCTGGCCGTGGACACGCGCCTGTTGCCATGGGTATCATATCGGGCCACCCTCCAACGCCGTCAACCCATCGGCTGGCTGACGGAGGAAACCCGGCATGACCTTTCCACGCCGGAAATGATCCGCTTGCTGGAACAAATCGCCCAGACCAATCGCCTGTTTTTTCTTCACCCTAGTTCCGGCACTTTATTTGAACGGTTTTATCAGGAACCCGTTGGCTCAATTTATGAGCTTAAATTGCGAGACAATCATCCGGTGGAGCTCTCCCCGCTGCCGACTTCCTCTATCGCCGCCAACGAAACTTTCTGGACCACGGTATGGCAAAAGGAACTGTCGCCGCTCGTCGCTGAACCCGCTCTGCCACCCGCCAACTGGTGGCAGAAAAAAATTCAGCGACTTGGTTACATCCCCGCCCCCCAGCTTCAAGACCGCTGGCTGGCAGACTGGTATTCGGTCGCCCTGGACGGTTGGGGCGTGGCGCTGCAACGGCAGGGCCGTTGGCCCGAAGCCAAACAGCGTTTCGAACAGGCATTGCAACTGAACACCAACAATTATTCGGCGCAGATAAGTCTGGCCTGCAATACCAACATTCAGTCCGGCATCAACCAAGGACTGGCTAACGTAAATAAAGTGGTCAACCAACTGGGTAATACCAAGCGTCTCAGTCTGGTCATGAAAAGTTCAGGGCCGTTTGACGAACCGGTTTTTTGTTATCTGCTGGGTGAATGGTATCAACAAAATGGCCAGTGGTGGCAGGCCGCAGAACAATTTGAACGGACTCGGATTCTTGCCCCCGGCGTGACCGCCCCGGAATTGGCCTTAGCGAAAATTTATGCCCAGTTCAAATTAAACGACCGGGTTCACCAACTGGTCAGCCACATCCACGAGGAAACCAAAAACATTCCAACCGACCGTGCGCAGGATTTGGAAATGGCCCTAATGGAGGCGGATTCATGGTTGTCGCAAACCAACGCCGCCAACGCCAGCAGCGCTTTACAATTTGTCGTGCAGCAGCATCCCGATGACGAACAGATTGCAAACCGTGTCATCAATGCCTACCTCGCCTTTGGCGACTATGCCAGCGCCAACCGGCTAATCCGAGCTCAGTTGGCCAAAACTCCCGATGACGTGCATGCCCTGAACAGTCAGGCGGCCATCTTACTCCAATCCGGCGAACCCGCCGCCGCCATCCCAGTGCTGGATCATGTGCTCACGCTCACCAACCTCGTCGCTGCCCGGCTCAACCGCGCCAACGCCCAGATATTATGTCGGCATTTTGCGGCGGCAGAAACCGACTACCGAGAACTTGAAAAAATCGGCGCCGAACCCGGTCGCGTTAGTTACGGACTGGCCACCATTGCCGAGCACCACCACGACACCAACCAGGCGGTGGGTTATTATCAAGCCAGCCTTGCCAACCTGCCACCGGGAACCCACCTCTGGCGTCAAGCTAGCGTTCATTTGCAGGCGCTCGAAGCTCATTCTGAAACAAAGTAAAAACATTGGGGAGCCATTGGCAATAAAATGGAAAGGGTTGTCGGCAGTGACTTGGTCTTAACGTAAACGGGTCTCAAAAGCGGCCCAGAGCTGCCTAATGGGGTTGAGGTCGGAGGAATAAACGGCAGGAAGAGCAACCGACGGTCCGCAGTCTCAACCAACTAGAGCAACATTTAGTTAAAACTGGCGAAGACCTCTTGACAGCAAAATTACTGCTGGTTTTAGAGGCTGAAGTGGACTGATTGAAAGCGAATAAGTTGTCGGCCGATGATGTGCTGAACGAATCTAATTCTTTGCATGCAAGGTGCCCCAAATGCCGATGCCGGAGAAGTGGCAGAACATCGAAACACTCATCGCAAAAATCGTAACGGTAATGGAAAACTTGACATAACGTTTTCATCCGACTTTTATTGAACATTGCAAAAACTAGCCGGGTCAGAGCTAGGGTGAGGAAGGTCATTACCACTAACTTATGGCCACAAGCCAAACAACTTTGTCCGTCACCACCGATATCCGCGACATCAAGCCGCCGATTGAAATTTCGGACGGCTTAGCGTGGCTTTGGTGGACGCTGATTTTGCTGGCGCTTGCGGTTGCTGCTTTTTTGCTTTGGCGTTGGTGGAAAAACCGGAAGACGAACATCGTCCTGCCGCCGCCAGTGCCGGCGCACATTCGCGCGAAACAAAAGTTGGAGCAGGCGCTGGCGCTCATCACGCAGCCGAAGCCGTTCGTCATTGCGGTCTCCGATACGGCGCGAGCGTATTTGGAAGAGCGTTTCAACTTCCGCGCGCCGGAGCGGACGACTGAAGAGTTTTTGCGCGAGTTGGCGGGAACCAAATTGCTGTTGCCGGAACAGAAAGAAAGTCTCGGCGGTTTTCTCGCGAGCTGTGACTTGGTGAAGTTCGCCAAATACGAGCCGGGCGAAAATGAATTGCGCGAGCTGCACGCGTCGGCGGTGCGGCTCGTCGAAGAAACCGAACCGCAGCCGGAAGTTCCAGCCGCGAATAATCAGCAGGAGGTGGCAAAATGATTTTTGCGCATCCATGGCTGCTGCTCTTGCTTTTGCTGCTGCCAGTGTTGGCGTGGTTGAAAGGCCGGCGCGGCGCGCCGCCGGCGTTTGTTTATTCGTCGGTGCAACTCGTCCGCGCGATGCAGAATATTCACCGCTCGCGCTTCGGCGGTTTTCTGGGTTCGCTGCGCTGGCTGGCGCTGGCGATTTTCATTCTCGCGCTGGCGCAGCCGCGGCTGATGAAAAGCACCACGGAAGTCAAGGCGAGCGGCATTGACATTGTCGCCGCGCTGGATTTGTCCGGCAGCATGACCACCGGCGATTACATCGTGAACGGCCAGCAGGTCAGCCGCATTGATATGGCCAAACCGGTGCTGGAAAAGTTTATCGAAGGCCGGCCGAACGACCGCATCGGATTGGTGGTGTTCGCGGCGCAGGCGTTTATCGCCACGCCGCTGACACTCGACCACGAGTATCTTTTGGAGAACGTTGACCGGCTCGGCATCGGCACGATCAATTCTGACGCCACGGCCATCGGCGACGGCATTATGACGGCGCTGAACCGGTTGAGTGATTTGAAGGCCAAAAGCAAAATCATCGTGCTGATGACCGACGGTGGCAACAACTCCGGAAAAATTGATCCGGCGACGGCGGCGGAAGCGGCGAAGGCGCTCGGCGTGAAAATCTATACGATCGGTTTGGGCAATGCGGACATCGTCCGCCAGATGGGGCTGCCGCCCGGCTACCTGCCCGATGAGGAGACGCTGCAAAAAATCGCCGACAAAACCGGCGGGAAATATTATCGCGCGGACAACGCGGAGAAGTTCAAAAAAATCTACGACGAAATTGACAAGCTGGAAAAAACCGAGGCGAGCGTGAAGAAATACACGCAGTTCACCGAGCTGTTCCCGTGGTTCGTCGCTGCGGGCTTGGCGGCCTTGCTGATCGAATTTGTTCTCGCGCAAACCGCGTTCCGGAGGTTGCCATGAGATTTGAGCATCCCAATTTGTTGTGGCTGCTGCTGGTGATTCCGCCGGCGTTGGCGGCGTTTTTTTGGTGGAGCGAGCGCGTGAAGAAAAAATTGCTGACGCAATTTGTCGAATCGCGTTTGCTCGCGCAACTGACCACCGGCCTTTCGCCGCAGCGGCGGAAATGGAAATATATTTTGCTCATCGCCGCCGCCGCGCTGCTCGTCATCGCCATCGCGCGGCCGCAGCGCGGATTTGATCTGGAAGAAGTGCAGCAAAACGGTTTGGACATCGTCGTGGCCGTGGACACTTCCAAATCCATGCTCGCGACGGACATCGCGCCGAACCGCCTCGCGCGCGCGAAGCTCGCCGCACTGGAGCTGATGCAGACCGCCAAGGCCGACCGGCTCGGGCTGGTGGCGTTCGCCGGCGACGCGTTTCTGGAATGTCCGCTGACGATTGACGACACGGCGTTTCAGCAAAGCGTGCAGGCGCTGGATGTGAACACGATTCCGCAAGGCGGCACGGCCATCGCCGCCGCCATCAACACCGCGCTTGGCACTTTCAAGGAAAAAAGCAATCACCGCGCGCTCGTGCTCTTCACCGACGGCGAGGACAACGACGAAGGCGCGCTCGAAGCCGCGCAAAACGCGGCGAAGGAAGGCTTGAAAATTTTCACCATCGGCATCGGCTCGGCGGACGGCACGCTGGTGACAATTGCGGACGCGAATGGAAATTCCGATTATATCCGTGACGAAAAAGGTCAGGTCGTGAAATCCCATTTGAACGAGCAGCTCTTGCAGCAAATCGCGTCGGCGAGCGGCGGTTTTTATCTGCCGTTGCGCGGCGCGGACACCATCAATACGCTTTATGAACGCGGCCTCGCGCCGTTGCCGAAATCCGAAAGCAAAGAAAAAATCGTGCGCCGGTATCACGAGCAATTCCAATGGCCGCTGGCGGCAGCGATGCTTTTGCTAATCGCGGAATTTCTTTTGCCCGAACGGAAGCCGCGCCAGAAAGCTTTTTGACACCGGGTCGGCTTCGCGTAAAATCTCGGCGATTCCCATTTGCTTATGCCAACCTATTATCTCGCCTGCGACCTCGGTGCCGACAGCGGCCGGCTCATTCTCGGAACGCTTGACCACGGAAAAATTGTCCTCGAAGAGTTGCACCGGTTTCCCACCGGCGCGACGAAGGTTGCCGGGGCGCTGCACTGGGAACTGGATCGGCTGCTGAACGCATTGAAAGCTGGCCTCACCAAGGCCGCCGCGCGCCAACTGCCCATCGCCAGCATCAGCACGGATTCCTGGGGCGTGGACTATGTGCTTTACGACGAGCGTGGGCTGGTGATGTCGCCGGTCTGGTGCTACCGCGACGCGCGCACTGCCGCCGGCGTGGAGATTGTGAAAGAAAAAGTGGACTGGCCGGCGATTTTTGCCGAAACCGGCATCCAGTTCATGTCGCTCAATACGATTTATCAGATCGTCACCGAACCGCCAGCACGGCTGGCGGCGGCGAAACAGCTTTTGTTCATCGGTGACGCGTTTAATTTTTTCTGCTCCGGGGTTGCGCGTAACGAAGTTTCCCTCGCCAGCACCTCGCAGCTTTACAATCCACAGACGCGGACGTGGTCGAAGAAACTTTTTGCCGCGCTCGGCCTGCGGGAAAATCTTTTCGCGCCCATCTGCGCCAGCGGCACGCGGCTCGGACCGTTGAAAAAAAATCTCGCAACCGAAACCGGCCTGCCGCCCATCGAAGTCATCGCCACCTGTTCGCATGACACCGGCGCGGCGGTCGCAGCGGTGCCGGCCAGCGGGGAGAATTGGGCTTACCTGAGTTCCGGCACCTGGTCGCTCATGGGCGTTGAAGCTGCCAATCCGGTCATCAACGATCGCAGCCGCTCGCTCGGTTTCACCAATGAAATCGGCTACGGCAATTCCGTTCGCCTGCTCAAAAACATCGTCGGCCTTTGGCTCGTGCAGGAGTCGCGCCGGCATTGGAACAAGACTGGCAAAAAACTGGAGTTCGCCGATTTGGAAAAGCTCGCCATCGCCGCCAAGCCTTTCGTTTCGCTTATCAATCCCGATGACGCGCGGTTTTTGAGCCCCGACAACATGCCGGAAAAGATTGCCGATTTCTGCCGCGAAACCGGCCAGCCGGTGCCGGCGGATGTCGGCGCGTGCGTCCGGTGCATCTACGAAAGCCTCGCGCTGTTTTACCGCGTCACCCTGCGCCGCACCGAGCAGATCACCGGCCAGAAAATCGAGCGGCTGCACATCGTCGGCGGCGGCAGCAAAGACGCCACGCTGAATCAGTTCACCGCCAACGCGCTGAAAATCCCCGTGCTCGCCGGCCCGACGGAATGCGCCGCGCTCGGCAATATTCTCGTGCAAGCCATCGCGCTTGGCCATCTGCCGTCACACGCCGCCGCGCGCGAAGCGGTGCGAAATTCTTTCGAGCTAAAAACGTTCACGCCGCAGGATTCCGCCGACTGGGACGCCGCCGCCGTACGGTTTGAAAAACTGTTGAACTGATAGTTTTTACTCCGGCCGGTGGTGGCATCGCCGTCGCCGAACGGACCGGGAATTGAATTTAAGCTTGTGTGGGCGGCCGCGTAGGTGAGAATTTTCTCCATGCCAACACCCCTGCTTCGCAAATGTTTTGCCGCGCTCGCGGCGTTTTCCCTGTTTCAATTCAACCCCGCAGCGGTTGCGTCTTCGCCGCTCACGCTGTTTTACACCAACGCTGCGGTGAAATGGACGGAGGCGCTGCCCATCGGCAACGGCCGGCTCGGCGCGATGGTTTTCGGTGGCGTCGCGGAGGAACATCTTCAGTTCAACGAAAGCACGCTCTGGAACGGCCAGCCGCACGAATATCAGCACGACGGCGCGGTGAAATTTTTGACGCCAATGCGCGACCTGCTCAACACCGGCCGCGCTTTGGATCGCGAAGCCGCCGAGTTGGAGAAGGCGGGCAATAAAGCCGAGGCCACCGCCAAACACCGGGCCGCCGCCGCGAAACAAAAGGAAGCCGAAGCCATCGGTGGCAAGGAATTCATGAGCGTGCCGCTGCACCAGAAGGCTTATCAGGCTTTTGGCGATTTGCGGATTTCGTTCCCCGCGTCCGCAAATTTCACCGATTATCGCCGCGACCTTGACCTCGACACCGCCGTGGCTCAGGTCAGCTATCGCGCCGGTGGCGCGACGTTCACGCGCGAATGTTTCGCCACTTTTCCGGATCAGGTGATTGTCTGGCGCGTGGCGGCGGATAAAAAAGGCGCGGTGAATTTCACCGCCAAGCTCGCCAGTCCGCACAAATCCGCGCAAACCGCCGTTCGCGCCGGCAATCAGCTTGCGCTGTTCGGTCAGGTCGAGGAAGGCGGCGTGAAATTTGAAGCGCGCCTGAAAGTCGTTGCCACCGGTGGCAAAGTCACGTTCAGCGACCACGCCATCACGGTGGAAAATGCCGATGCTGCGACGCTCTTGCTTGCCGCCGCGACGAGTTTCAAAAATTACACCGACATCACCGCTGATCCGGCAGCGCGCTGCGAAGCGACGCTCGCGGGTGTCGCCAAAAAAGATTTTGCCGCGCTGCTGCAGGCGCATATTGCGGATCATCAGGCGTTGTTCCGGCGCGTGTCGCTCGACCTCGGCAAGACCGACGCGGCGAAATTGCCGACG
>Ga0364874_10528_pt1 | contig 19889 bp, 11 predicted proteins | sample ExccelAu500001D4_2_FD_206922 | JGI IMG/M metagenome (GOLD analysis project Ga0364874, IMG submission 206922) | Enriched cells from Trout Bog Lake Hypolimnion, Wisconsin, USA - BchlTB.Aug07.5000.01.D4 | ecosystem: Environmental > Aquatic > Freshwater > Lake > Hypolimnion/Profundal zone | place... | reverse complement strand
GAACTCCAAGAGGCACTCCCGGCGCCTCTCTTTATTGCTTCTTCTCTGCGTCCTCTGCGCCTCTGCGCGAGCTTTGGTCCGGCTTCAAAAGCAAGAAACGGGTTGCGCGCAGAGCCGCAGAGGGCGCAGAGGAAAACGCCTGGGAACCACGGATAGTTACGGTTTGTAAACCAGCCGGTGCGAGTTTCCGGATTGCGCCTTTGATTGGGGGGGGTCAGGGGCCACTTCTTGAAACGGGAACTCCAAGAGGCACTCCCGGCGCCTATCTCTATTGCTTCTTCTCTGCGCCCTCTGCGCCTCTGCGCGAGCCTTGGTCCGGCTTCAAAAGTAAGAAACAGATTGCGCGCAGAGCCGCAGAGGGCGCAGAGCAAAACGCCTGGGAACCACGGATGGTTACGGTTTGTAAAGCAGCCGGTGTGAGTTTCCGGGTTGCGCCTTTGATCGGGGTTTTCCGGGGCCACTTCTTGAAACGGGAACTTCAAAAGGCACTCCCGGCGCCTATCTCTATTGCTTCTTCTCTGCGTCCTCTGCGCCTCTGCGCGAGCTTTGGTCCGGCTTCAAAAGCAAGAAACGGGTTGCGCGCAGAGCCGCCGAGGGCGCAGAGGAAAACGCCTGGGTACCACGGATGGTTTTGGGATTACAACAGAAAACCGGCGAGCGACGCCGTCATGTACGCCGCCAGCAATCCGCCGATCATCGCGCGGAAACCCACTTTGGCCATTTCACTGCGGCGCTCCGGCGCGAGCGAGCCGATGCCGCCGACTTGGATGGCAATGCTCGCAAAATTCGCGAAGCCGCATAACGCATAGGTCGTGATCATGAAACTGCGCGGGGTCAGATACCATTGTTCCGCGTGTTGCGTCAGATCCAAATAACCCACAAATTCGTTGAGGACGATGCGCTCGCCGAGAACCTGCCCGATGCTCAAGCAGTCCTGCGCCGGCACCCCCATCAGCCACGCGAACGGCGCATTGACCCAGCCAAACACGTTTTGCAGCGTCACCGGATGAGCCACGCCGCAGTGCGCTTGCGCAAAACCAAACCCGTAGTTGGCCAGCGCAATGATGGCGATGAACGCGATCAGCATGGCGCAGATGTTCAAGGACAGGTGGAAGCCATCGCCCGCGCCGCGGCAGATGGCGTCAATGGAATTGGCGGTGGTGCGCGGGACGGTGGCGGGCGAGGCGCCGGCGGTTTCGCTCTTTTCGGTTTCCGGCAGCAGGATCTTGGCGATGAGCAGCGCCGCGGGACAGTTCAGCACCGAAGCCGTGAGCAAATGTCCGGCGGTATCCTGGTAGCCCGCCTGCATGCCCATCGCCGCATAAACCGCCGCCACGCCGCCTGCGATGTGCGCCATGCCGCAAACCATGATGGTCATGATTTCACTGCGCGTCATGCGCGGTACGTACGGGCGGATGACCAGCGGCGCCTCGGTCTGGCCCATGAAAATGTTGGCGGCGGCGGAAAGCGTCTCGCTGCCGCTGGTGCCCATCGCCCGGCGCATCACCCAGGCAATGGCGCGCACCACCCGCTGCAAAATGCCCCAGTGATAAAACAGCGACGACAGCGCGGCCACAATGACCACCGTGCCACAGATGAGGATGGCGAAGACGACCGCGTGATCCGAACCGAACACTTTGCCGGTGGCCGTCTGGTCCGCCAGCGGGCCGAAAACGAATTGGGTGCCTTCCGTGGAGAACTGGATCAATTTCTGGATGACTTTGCCGGCGAACTCAAACAATTTTGCGCCCCAGGGCGTTTTCAAAATCAAAACGGCCAGCGCACACTGCAAGCCCAGCCCCCAAAGCACGGTGCGCCAGGGAAAATGCCTGCGGTCATAGGATACGCCCCATGCCAGCAGCAGCATGGCCACCCAGCCGAGGAGGTTGGCATAGTGCAGATGGGTCATCGCTGGTAAAGGTGCGGATGCAACACGCCCACAAACGGGAGGTTGCGATAGCGCTCGGCAAAGTCGAGCCCGTAGCCGACGACAAAAAAATCGGGAATCTCAAAGCCAACGTAATCCGCCTCCACGTCGTGCGCGCGCCGGGCCGGCTTGTCCAGCAGCACGCAGGTGCGGATGCGGCGGGGCTTGAGCGCCTGCAATCTGGGGATAACCCGGCTCAAGGTCTTGCCCGTGTCCAGAATGTCGTCCAACAGCAGCACGTCGCGTCCCCGCACATCCAGGCGCAATTCCTTGGTGAAGACCAGGTCGCCGGATTCCGTGCCCGCGCCGTAGCTGGACACGCCGATGAAATCCAGGCGCAGCGGCAGGTTCAAATGCCGGATCAAATCCGCCAGGAACAGCACCGTGCCATTGAGCAGCGAGACCACCACCAATTCGCGGCCGCGAAAATCGCGCTCGATCTCGCGCGCGAGGGATTTGACGCGCCGGGCGATCTGCGCGTCGGTGAACAGGATTTCCTTCACCTCCTTGCGCCAGCGCGGCGGGACGGATTGCGATTTTCCAGTTGGATGTCGGGCGCTCACGAGTCTGCCCGGAGCTTAGCCGACTGCGGAAAATTACCAAGTCCTTTAATCCCGAAAACCGAAATTGGCTGCGAAAGAACACAGCGCGGCGAAGCCGCAACCAAAACAACAAAGCGAGGATGAGGATGAGAAGGAAGAATTTGCGCAGGCTGCGAAGACTTTGCAGGATAGTGGTACAAAGAACACAAAGCCAGACGCGCTGATTCTGAATATCGAAACGAGGCAAGTAATTTCCCGCTGGAATATCCTTTCCGCCCCTTTCTCTGCGTCCTCTGCGGCTCTGCGCGAGCTTTGGTCCGGCTTCAAAAGAGAGAAACGGGTTGCGCGCAGAGCCGCAGAGGGCGCAGAGCAAAACGCCTGGGAACCACGGATAGTTACGGTTTGTAAAGCAGCCGGTGCGAGTTTCCGGGTTGCGCCTTTGATCGGGGTTTTCCGGGGCCACTGTTTGAAATGAGAACTCCAAGCGGCACGCCCGGTGCCTCTCTCTATAGCTTCTTCTCTGCGCCCTCTGCGCCTCTGCGCGAGCTTTGGTCCGCCGTTATCTCTGGCAAGCCGTTGACGATCCGAATGATTCCATCTTTCATGGCTTCCAGCCCGAAGTTCAACACCAGCCCGAGTTGAAGTTTCGCCAATACCAAATGCGTTCGGAGTTGTTTGGGATGAACCGGGTGGTTCTTTTCCGTGGATTTCAATTCTGCGATGACCGATTCCTCAACCAAAAGATCAGCGCGGAATCCTTCATCAAATGGGATGCCGTCGTATTCGATTGGAATGGGCACTTGGCGTCGAACGCGCAGGCCACGCTTGCGGAGTTCATGACAGAGCACGACTTCATAGACGGTTTCGAGGAGACCTGGGCCGAGAGCGACGTGAATTTTGTAGGCCGCGTCCACGATTTCGCGAGTAATTTCGTTTGGTTTCATTTGGCCAGCCTACCTGGGTCACGGGAGTTTCAAAACAAGAAAACGGGTTGCGCGCAGAGCCGCCGAGGGCGCAGAGGGAAACGCCTGGAAACCACGGATGGTTACGGTTTGTAAACCAGCCGGTGCGAGTTTCCGGATTGCGCCTTTGATTGGGGGGGGGCAGGGGCCACTTCTTGAAACGGGAACTGCAAGCGGCCCTTCCGGCCGCTGCATCTATAATTTCTTTGGGTTCTTTTGTGGTAATTCAATCTGGGAATTCGGGTTAATACTGCGGCTCTTTGACCGTCTCCAGAATCTTCTTCACGATTTGATCGGTGGTGACGCTTTCGCTGGCGGCGGTGAAGTTCGGAAAGATGCGGTGGCGCAGCACCGGCAGGGCGTGTTCGCGCACGTCGGCGCAGGACACGCTGAAGCGGCCTTGCAGCAGCACGTGCGCCTTGGCGGCCAGCAGGAGATATTGGCCGGCCCGCGTGCCGGCCCCCCAGCGCACCCAGCGGTTCACAAACTCGGGCGAGCCTTCCAGGTTCGGGCGCGTGGCGCGGATGAGGTTCAGCGCGTAGAGCGCGACGTGTTCGCTCACCGGCACCTGCCGGACGAGTTGCTGGAGCTTGAGCACCTCGGCGGCGTTGAGCGCGGTGGCGACGGCGGCTTGCAGATCGCGCGTGGTGTCCATGATCACCTGCTGCTCCTCCTGCGCCGTCGGGTAGCCGAGCAGGATGCAAAACATGAACCGGTCGAGCTGCGCCTCCGGGAGCGGATAAGTCCCTTCCTGCTCGATCGGATTTTGCGTGGCCAGCACCATGAACGGGTCGGGCAGGTCGTAGCTCGTGCCGGAAATGGTCACGCGATGTTCCTGCATGGCTTCGAGCAGCGCCGCCTGCGTCTTGGGCGGCGTGCGGTTGATTTCGTCGGCCAGCAGCAGGTGGGTGAAGATCGGGCCGCGATGAAAGCGGAACACGCGTTTGCCGGTGGCGGGGTCCTCTTCGAGAATGTCCGTGCCGGTGATGTCCGCCGGCATGAGGTCGGGCGTGAACTGGATGCGGTTGGAGTCCAGATCAATCGCCCGGCCCAGCGTCCGCACCATGAGCGTCTTGGCCAGTCCCGGCACCCCGATGAGCAGGCAATGGCCGCGCGCAAACAGCGCGACCAGCATCTGATTCAACACCTCGCGCTGGCCGACGATGACCTTGCCGATTTCGCCGAGCACTTTTTCGTGCGCGATTTTGAAACCGGCGACGGCAGCCAGCGGATCCTCTTTCGGCGCGGCTTCGGGCGGCGGGGTGGCCGCCGGCTCGTCGTGCGCGGAAAACACAAATTCCACGTCGCCCAGCGCGAAGGTGGCGCCCTCTTGCAAATCGAACGTCTGCACCGACTGCCCGTCCACCAGAATGCCGTAGCGGCTGCCGGCATCGGTGATTTGGTAGCCGTCGCCCTTGCGCGCGATCAGCGCGTGATGCGACGACACGCTGTCACACGGCACGCACAGGTCGTTGTCGGCTTCGCGCCCAATGCGAACGCGATCGCCCAGCGGAAAGCGGTGTTCCTGTTCCTGAAATTTATAAATCAGTGTTGGCATGGGGAAAGAGTGGACGAGGAAAGGTGAAATGACAATTGCAACCGAACTCCGGGGTTGGCACTGACGAAGCGGACGCAAGCTGATGTAGCGCAGACATTCCTGTCTGCGGGTTCTGGCGACTTTCCAGTCGCCAGTTCCCGAATGGAAACACGGGACTGGAAAGTCCCGTGAACCCGCAGGCTGGAAAGCCTGCGCTACCGAAGCAACGCGATTCGAATCCGGTTTGCGAGTTGAACCAGGAAGACCTTTCCAAACCGCCACCAAATCGTCCTCGTCCTCGTCCTCGAAACCCAGAACGCGAGGATGAGGATGAGAATGAGGGTGAGGATGACAAATTTGTGCCAGTCATCACGCCGTCAGTGCGTCATGGCGTACATGACGATGTTAACGCCCAGCTTCAGCGCGGAATCCGGCGTGTAGGCCCGGGCCAGCGGATGATCCATGCCCTGCCAGCCAGCCTCGAGATCGAACGGGCTGTAGATCACCCGCACGTCGCCGTGCAGCGAAATGCCTTTGAGCCGCGGCTGGTCCAGGCCCGGATTCGGCGCGAGCGCGGCGGCGGTGTAGTTCGCGCCGGTGATTTTGAACACGGAACTGAAGAGGGGACTCGTCGCCGGCAGCGGCGCGAGTTCGCTCTCCGGCAGGACTTGTTTCAACTCGCGCTGCACCGCCGCGTCGAAGGTGCGCAAACCCAGGCTATTGTTGATGAGCAGGGTGCCGCCCGCGTCGAGAAATCGCCGCAGCGCCGCCACCGCGCCGGCGTCCCAATGAAAATCATCAAGCCCGGTCAGATACAAAAAGGTGAACGCCGACAGATCGTCATGGCCCGGCTGCACCGGCACGCGCTTAAGGCTCACCCGCAGCGACGTGTTCAGGCGCAATTGTTCCAGCAGCCGCGTCGCGCCGCCGGACTCGGCGTTCCAGGCTCCGTCGTGCTTGATTTGGGCGAAAACAAATTCGTCAGTCGGACGCTTCTCGTCCAGCGCGCCGTAAAGCTCAGGCTTGGCCTCCGCGCGACCCAGGCTGGCATAGCCAACCGCATAAGCAATGAGGTTCACCCCGATCTTGTTCGCCGAATCCACGTCGTAATACACCGCCTGTTTCAACAACGGCACTTCGTGTCCGTCCCAGCCGCAGCCCAGGCCGTAACGCGACAGCAGCACGCCCACGCGCGAAAACACATACAGCCCTTCCAGCGCCGGGGCGGTGGCGTCGGGATTCTTGGGGCAGCTCACCTTGTCCACGTCCACCAGCATGTGATAAACCGGATGGTCGGCGGGCAGCTTCCGAAAACTCAAATCGGGAAACGCCTGGGCCATCGCCGCGCGGAAGGAATCGTAAAAATACGGCGAACCGGCGACGCTGTCGGCCACGATCATGCCGCCGCGCAACACGTAGCTGCGCAGCAGCTCCAGTTCGTGCGGGGAAAATTTGATGGTGCGGACGCCGCTGAAAAACAGCACCGGCGTCTTGGCCGGATCGCCGTCGAAGGAGGTGAGGCTGAAACTGTCCGCCCCGTACGTCACGCCGAGCCGCGCGCTGGCGTTCTTCATCAACTGCTGGAGATCGCCGGGACAGAGATTCCAGTCGGCAATGCTGGTTTTGTCGCCGGTCTCATAAGTGAAGCTCGCCCCCTCGCCCCAGACGACTTTGGCGATGAGTTTGGGCGGGCTGGGCTCGCGTTTGCGCTCGGTGCGGCGCAGGGGGGTGGCGGGCAGCGGCAGCGGCGCAAACGCTTCGCCGCCGGAAATGCGGCGTTTGCCGGCCTCGGGCGGCGGGCCCAGCGGCACGAACCAGTCGTTTTCACCCGCCCACGACAGCAGCGTGCTGCCGAGCAACAGAACCAACCACCATGGACGGCGGGCGTTCATATTCCGTAGCGGCGGACTGGCGTCCGCCGCCAGCTTTGCAGGGCCAACGACCTGCGATACCGGGTTTTCATAAGCCATAAGACGGCCATGTATGCTTGAAGGTTACTGCTCAGGCATTCCTCACGGCAAGGCTAATGGAGGGATTTCCGTGGGGACCAAGAAACATTCAACATCCAACATTCAACATTCAACATTCAACATCCAACATCCAACGTCCAACATCCAGCAATTGCCCCAATTGCAGGCTCTTGGACGTTGAATGTTGAATGTTGAATGTTTCTTGGATTCATCGTCAAGCAGGGACGGAATGACAAATGACCAATGAATAATGAGACAAGCCCGGTCGGAGCCCTGCCTTCGCTCAGAAGCTACGGCAAGGCAAGCCGGCGCTCCGCCGCCACTCTCCACTCCCCTGCCCTCCCCTCACGGCCACTGCGCCTTGGCCTTCGCGGCCGATTCGCTGTAGGGAAAATCCTTGAGCAACCGCGTCAGCGCGCGGCGGGCCTCGTCGGTTTTGCCGAGGGCCAGACTGGCGGTCACGGTGTCGTAGAGCAGTTCCGACTGGCGCGGCTCGTTTTCCGCGACCGGCGCCAGCAGATGGCAGCCGGTTAAGGCCCGCTGGAATTCCTTGCGGTCCAGCGCCAGTTTGAGGTTCAGCAGACCAACGCCGAGCGCCAGCCGCTCCAGCGGAATTTCAAAGTCCAGCCGGTCGAGCGCCTCCTGCGCGTCTTCCAACTGGCCGTGCTCGATCAGAATGCTCGCGCTCTCCAGCCGCGCCGCGGCCGCGGCCTCCTCCATTTTCCGGTCCGACCGTCCGCCGGCGGCGAGATACTGGTTGCGCGCCTCGCCGACCTGGCCGCGCGCCAGCAGCAGGTCGCCCTGCAACAGGCGTTGCAGCCGCCGCTCGTCGCCGCTCAAATTGCTGCCCGAAATGCCGCCGAGCAGTTTTTCCGCCTCGTCATACTGGCCGGACCAATGAATCAGCAGATCAGCCAGCCGCAGTCGCACCTTGTCCGCGACATGCGAGGAAATGCGCTCCGGCGCGAGGGCAAGCCGGAAGGATTTTTCCGCCCGGGCGTCACCCGCGTCGCCTTGATGCTGGAATACCGTGCCGAGCTTGTAAATGGCGACGCCGTCCGCCGGCGTGTTGAATTCCGCGGCGCGCTGGACCATCACCTCGCCGGCGCGGGTCAGCAATTCGCGGTCATCCGCGCGATCCGCCAGCGCCACCATGGCCGCGAGATCGCGCGCCGGCGTCCGGGTCAGGTCGCGGTGCAGCCAGTCATTCTTGGCGTCGTTGAACAGGTCGTCGCGCCACCAATCGCGCTGGAGCCAGTTGGGCGCCACCCGGATGCGGACGGTGTTGCTGGCCACGCGCCGGTCGTTGTCCCAGGCCTCGAGGGTGACGTTGCGCAGGCCGGGCTGCGGGAAAATATGCTCCACGTTCATGCCCTTCGCCTCGGTGCCGTCATCGAAGCGCCAGCGATAGTTGCGGCGCTGAAAATGGTCCACCACCCGCAGGCGGACCCGCACCGCCATCGCGTCCTCAAGCGCGCATTGACCGACCGCGCGCCATTCAAAATACAGCGGCTCCGGCTGCCCGTCCGACTCGAAACTGGCGACGCGAAACCGGGCCACCGGCGCAAACGCGGAGGCCGGCAGGACTTCATAGTGGCTGGCTCCGGGCGGCTGCCACGCGGCTTCGGCGGCCGCCTCGCCATCGAACTGAACTTGCGAGTATTCGAGGTGGTGCAAGCCGGCGCGAAGCTGGATGGCGCCGCCGTGTTCGCCGCGCCGTCCGCCGTGCGGCCCATGCTCGCCCAGCCATTCCGCCACGGTCTGGCCGTCAATTTGCAGCCACGAGGCATCCGTCGAAACGGTGGCAAAACGGTAGCTGCCGGGATTGGCGAGGCGCAGCCAGCCGCTGAACGAGGCCACGTAAAACGAACTGGGGCCGAAGGGGTTCATGCCCAGGAATATGTCGGGAAAATACTCGCGGCCCTGGGGCGGGCCGGCGAGGTCGAGCAACCGTGAAACTTGGGCGAAGGTGTTGACCGGCTGCCGGGCACAGGCGCGGGTTTCCACCAGCACCCCGGCCTTGGGCGTCCAACCGCCCGGCGCCGCCGGCAGGTTGGCGGCGAAACACACGTAATAAACCGCCGCGCCGCTGGACGCGTCGAAGCTGATGCCGGTCGGTTCCCCGCTGGCCGACCAGTAAACATGAAAGGCCACCGGCTTGCCGGCGGCGGTGAACACGCCCACCGGCCCGGGAGTATTCCAACACGGCGAGATTTCCACGGCCCCCACGTCCGCCGGCCAGGCGGCATTCTGGGCCGCCTCCAGCCGCAGCCGGAGCGGCGCGGTCTGGACGGGCGAATCCGCGGCCACGGCGGTCAACGTGGCCGCCAGCACCAGGGCGACGAAAACCGAAATCCGTAATCCGAAGGCAGCCCGAAAAATTAGCCACAGATGGACACAGATGCCACTGGATAATTGGATTAGTGGATTGGTGGATTGGTGGATGAACCGGCGTGGGCGAACGGCCGGGGTGGGATCCGATTCTTTTCCATTCATCCAAATATCCAACCATCCATTTATCCGCCCGTGCTGTTTATGTGTGTTCATCGGTGTCCATCTTTGGTTGGACCGAATTGTTTCGGAATGGCGTTGGCTTGCATCGTTGCTGGGGACAGTATTGGCGCAACCGGCCTGGCTTGCACTCCAAAAAGCGTGCCACCAACGGAGGGGCGGCGACAGCTTGTCGCCGCTGGATGCCTGGCTTGCACTCCAAGAAGCGCGCAACCAACGGAGCGCGCCCGTCCCGGGCGCAGCAACTCCCCAATCGCCAAGCCGCTGGTATTCGCCGGAAACCCTCCGTAGTCTGCGCATAGCTGCGGCCGAGGACGGCCGCGCTCCAAAAAGCGCGCCACCAACGGAGCGCGCCCGTCCCGGGCGCAGCAACTCCCAATCGCCAAGCCGCTGATATTCGCCGAAAGCCGTCCACAGTCAGCGCATAGCTGCGGCCGAGGACGGCCGCGCTCCAAAAAGCGCGCAGCCAACGGAGCGCGCCCGTCCCGGGCGCAGCAACTCCCCAATCGCCAAGCCGCTGGTATTCGCCGGAAACCCTCCGTAGTCTGCGCATAGCTGCGGCCGAGGACGGCCGCGCTCCAAAAAGCGCGCCACCAACGGAGCGCGCCCGTCCCGGGCGCAGCAACTCCCAATCGCCAAGCCGCTGATATTCGCCGAAAGCCGTCCACAGTCAGCGCATAGCTGCGGCCGAGGACGGCCGCGCTCCAAAAAGCGCGCAGCCAACGGAGCGCGCCCGTCCCGGGCGCAGCAACTCCCAATCGCCAAGCCGCTGATATTCGCCGGAAGCCCTCCGTAGTCAGCGCATAGCTGCGGCCGAGGACGGCCGCGCTCCAAAAAGCGTGCAGCAACGGAGCGCGCCCGTCCCGGGCGCAGCAACTCCCAATCGCCAAGCCGCTGGTATTCGCCGGAAGCCCTCCGTAGTCAGCGCATAGCTGCGGCCGAGGACGACCGCGCTCCAAAAAGCGCGCAACCAACGGAGCGCGCCCGTCCCGGGCGCAGCAACTCCCAATCGCCAAGCCGCTGATATTCGCCGGAAGCCCTCCGTAGTCAGCGCATAGCTGCGGCCGAGGACGACCCGCGCTCCGGAATTTAAATACCCGCTCCAGCCGGAAATCTTCCCTTTTTCGCTTTTGAATCCGCGTTTTTTGCGTAATCTGCGGTCGAGCAAATGAGTTCCGCCGTCTCCACTCTGAGCGCCGAAGCCGCCGCGAGCCTCCCGCGCCACGTGGCGGTGATCATGGATGGCAATGGGCGCTGGGCCAAGTCGCGCCATCTGCCGCGCATCGAAGGGCACCGCCGCGGCGCCGATTCGGCGCGCGAAATCATCCGCACCGCGGGCGAAGTCGGCATCAAGTACCTCACCCTCTACGCCTTTTCCGCCGAGAATTGGAACCGCCCCAAGGACGAGGTGGATGCGCTGATGAAGTATCTGGTCCATTACCTCAAGACCGAAACGAAAGACCTGAACAAGAACAACGTCCGGCTGGAAGTCATCGGGCAGATTCACCGGCTGCCGGAGAACGTGCAGGAACATCTGGCGAAATCCATCGCCACGCTGGCCAAGAACAATGGCCTGACCCTCATCATGGCCTTGAGCTACGGCAGCCGCATCGAGATTGTCGAGGCCACCCGCCAAATCGCGCAAAAGGTGAAGTCCGGCAAGCTGGACCCGGCCGACATCACGGAGAAAGTCATCTCCGACCATCTCTGGACGCGCAATGTGCCGGACCCCGACCTGCTCATTCGCACCAGCGGCGAAATGCGCGTGAGCAATTTCCTCCTGTGGCAAATCAGCTACGCCGAACTGGTCATCACCCCGACGCTCTGGCCGGACTTTAAAAAGCCGCAATTCTTCGCGGCCCTGGAGGAATACGCCCGGCGGCACAGAAGGTTTGGCGGGATTTGACGCCCGCGTTTCCGCGCTTGCATTTCGGCCCCGCCTGTTGCAAGTTGACAGCGCAAGCAGGCTTAAATCAATACCAAATAAAAATTATGGCACATGAACTACCCGCGCTGCCTTACGACAAGGCCGCCCTCGAACCCCACATTGACACGTTGACGATGGAAATTCATCATGACCGTCATCACAAGGCTTACGTGGACAATCTCAACAAGGCCATCGCCGGCAACGCCGCGCTGGAGGCCAAATCCCTGGAGCAGCTCATTCATGATCTGAGCGTGGTGCCCGACGCCGTGCGCGGTCCGGTGCGCAACAACGGCGGCGGCCATTGGAATCACTCCTTCTTCTGGAAAATCCTGGGGCCGAACGCCGGCGGCGCGCCGACCGGCAAGCTGGCCGATGACCTCAAGGCCGCGTTCGGCAGTTTCGACGATTTCAAGGCGAAATTCGAAGCGGCGGGCCTGGCGCGGTTTGGCAGCGGCTGGGTCTGGCTCGTGACCAACCAGGGCAAACTCGAAATCGTTTCCACCGCCAACCAGGACAATCCGCTCATGGGCAAGGCCGTGGCCGGCTGCGAAGGCACCCCCGTCATCGGCTGCGACGTCTGGGAACACGCTTACTATCTCAAGTACCAGAACAAGCGCGCGGATTATCTCAAGGCATTCTGGAACGTGGTGAACTGGAACGCGGTGCGCTCTTAAAATCCGCTGAAAATCCGAACGCACCACGCTTCCCGCACTCCGCGAAGTTGCCCACCGCATCGAGGCCGCGCCAGCGTCCTGGAGTGCGGTGGGTGAGGGGTGAGGGCACACACCGCTTTCATACGCCCGAAGGCTTCGATTTGCCTGAACACGTCCCGTGCGCCCGAAAGCGCCAGAGGGCTGGCGCACTCCAAGACGCTGGCGCGCATGCGAACGTACCGCGTGTGCGCGCAGCGTCTTGGAGCGCGGTGGCCTCAGCACCGCTTTCGCCGCGTCAAAGAAACCGCAAAACAGGGGCGGGGACGACTCGTCCCCACGTTTTCAGTTTTGGTCAACAAGCCGCGGTGACGAGCCGTCCCCGCCCCGCTCTTGGGTCCGCCCTGCCCTTGCTTGCGGTTCGCTCGCGAATATTAACGCTTGCAATGCGCCGCCTTTCCGGTATGCTTCATCTTGCCTGAACGCCGCGTGTGCGGCCGTTCATTTAAGGCTGAGAAAAGTCGTTAAACCAACAACCTAACCTTTAACCTCCGTTGCCGCGGCAGCGTTCGTTAGTTAGGCAATGGAGTCTTCCCGTTCGCAGGGTCGCCTGCAACGAAGCCTCCCGCAGTAGATCGCAAAGTTCATCTTATGTTAACCATGGAAGAGGCCCTGAAATCGGGCAGCAAACTCGTCACCCAGGGCGAAATCGTCAAAGGCACCATCATCGAAGTCCGGTCCAAGGAAGTCCTTGTGGACATCGGCTACAAAAGCGAAGGCGTCGTCCCCATCAACGAATTTTTGGAACCCGAAGCCATCAAACTCGGCGCCGAGATTGATGTGCTCGTCGAAAAACTCGAAAACAAGGAGGGCACCGTTGTCCTCTCGCACGAGAAAGCGGAGTTCAAGAAGAACTGGGAGCGCATCCTCTCCATCTGCAACGAAGGCGGCCGGGTGATGGGCAAGGTCAAATCCATGGTCAAGGGCGGCTTGATCGTCAACGTGGGCGTCGAGGCGTTCCTGCCCTCGTCGCAAATTGACATGACCACGCCGAAGAATCTCCAGCAATACGTGGGCAACAGCTACGAATTCAAGGTGGTCAAGATCAACCAGGAGCGCCAGAACATCGTGCTCTCGCGCCGCGAACTCATCGAAGCCGAACGCAGCGACAAGCGCGCCAAGCTGCTCGCGGAAATGGTGCCGGGCGACATCCGCAAGGGCACCGTCAAGAACATTACTGATTTCGGCGCGTTCATTGATTTGAACGGCCTCGACGGCTTGCTCCACATCACCGACATGAGCTGGGGCCGCTTGAACCATCCCTCCGAAGTGCTCAAGGTGGGCCAGGAACTGGATGTGGTGGTGCTGGACGTGAACAAGGAAAAAGAACGCGTCAGCCTCGGCCTCAAACAGAAGATGGCCAATCCGTGGGACAACATCGAAACCAAGTATCCCGTGGGCCAGAAGGTCAAGGGCAAGGTCGTCAGCCTCGTGCCCTACGGCGCGTTCGTGCAGCTCGAACCCGGCGTGGAAGGCCTCGTCCATGTCACCGAACTTTCCTGGACCAAGCGCGTGGCCAAACCCAGCGACATCCTCAAGCAGGATCAGGAACTCGAAGCCGTCGTCTTGGGCATCAACCGCGATGAGCAGAAGATCTCCCTCGGCATCCGCCAGTTGGAAAGCAATCCCTGGGACAATGCCGAAACCAAGTACACGGTCGGCACCCGGGTCAAGGGCAAGGTCCGCAACCTCACCAGCTACGGCGCGTTTGTGGAACTCGAAGAAGGCATTGACGGCATGGTGCATGTCTCCGACATGTCCTGGACCCGCAAGATCAATCATCCTTCGGAAATGCTCAAGAAGGGCGACGAAGTGGACGCCACCGTGCTCGAAGTGGATCGCGCCAATCAGCGCATTGCGCTGGGCATGAAGCAGCTCGAAGTGGACCCGTGGGAAAACATCGAGAAGCTCTACCGCGTCGGCGACCTCGTGCAAGGCAAGGTCACCAAGCTCGCCAGCTTCGGCGCGTTCGTGGGCCTGCAACACGAAATTGACGGCCTCGTGCATATCTCGCAGATCAGCGAGGAACGCGTGGACAAGATCAAGAACGTGCTCAAGGTCGGCCAGGACGTCAACGCCCGCGTGGTGAAAATTGACCGCAGCGAGCGCCGCATCGGCCTGTCCATCAAAGCCGCCAGCTACAGCGACGAGCAGCTCAAGGAAGAGCAGAAGATCCTCGACGCCCTCAAGCCCGGCGAAGACCTCGTGGCCTTGCAACATGCCTTCGACGCCCTCGACGACGTCAAAGTGACCGACAGGCAATAATCTCGATTCCGGAATTCAAAACGGCGGACTGCCAGCAGTCCGCCGTTTTTCTTTGTTGGAGTTCAAGCGTTAGCCCGGATATTTCACAGACGAACCCGCACCGCAGACTTCCAACTGTACTACTATCCAGCAAAGTCTCCGCGGCCTGCGCAAATTCTCCCTTCTCATCCTCATCCTCATCCTCATCCTCATCCTCATCCTCGCTTTGTTGTTTTGGCTGCGGCGCCTCCCGCTGAAAATTCCTGTTGCGGCGGCCCGATTCAGGCTATTTTTCCGGTGATGTCTGATTCGCTCGTCATCAACGAGATTTATTTGAGCCTGCAAGGTGAAAGCACGTTTGCCGGGTTGCCCTGTGTTTTCATCCGGCTTACCGCCTGCGATCTGCGCTGCTCGTACTGCGATACCGCCTATGCTTTCACCGAGGGCGGCAAAATGACGCTGGCGAAAATTCTGGCGCGCGTGCGGGAATTGGCGGGACCGTTTGCCGAGTGGGGACCGCAACGAGCCGGGTCGGAGGCCTGCCTTGGCTCAGAAGCTACGGCCAGGCAAGCCGGCGCTCCGATGCCGCTGCCGTTGGTGGAGTTGACCGGGGGCGAGCCGTTGTTGCAGAAAAATTCCTTACCGCTGATGCAGGCGCTGTGCGACGACGACTTCCTGGTGTTGCTCGAAACCAGCGGCGCGCATGACATTTCCGGGGTGGACCCGCGCGTCCGGCGCATCATGGATTTGAAATGCCCATCCAGCGGCGAGGCGGCCCGAAACCGGTTCGCAAATATCCCGCACTTGCAAGCCACCGATGAAGTCAAATTCGTCATCGGCACAGTCGAGGATTACGAATGGGCCAGGGCGCAAATCATCAAATACAAGCTGGCGGCCGTTTGTCCCGTGCTGTTTTCGTGGGTCCATCCCCTGCCGGCGGAACCGTCCTCCCCTGTCCCATCCCGCCTCCTCACGTCGGCGCCGGCAAGGAATACGCTCAAGAGTGTTCCGGCCGGACAAACGCCCCTCTCGCGGCGCGCGCTGGCCGAAAAAATCCTCGCCGACGCCCTGCCGGTGCGGTTCCAAATCCAACAACATAAAATCATCTGGCCGGCGGAACAACGCGGAGTATGAGATTTACGATTTGCGATTTGCGATTTACGATTCAGGTGACTCGCGACGCGTAAATCGTAAATCGCAAATCGTAAATTCTGTGGACACCAAAGAAACTTTGAAGCTGCTGCGCGACTACGAGTCGCGCAACGTCACTTTTGTGGACCCGCAAGGAGGCTGGCCCATCGTCTGGGAACGCGCCCGGGGCGTTCAGGTCTGGGATATGGCCGGCAAAAAGTATCTGGATTTGACCGCCGCGTTTGGCGTGGCCGCCGCCGGCCATGCGAATCCCCGCGTGGTCCGCGCCGGCCAGCGGCAGATGGCCCGATTGCTGCACGCCATGGGCGATGTCCATCCCCACGCCCTCAAGGCGCAGCTCGCCCGCCAGTTGAGCCGGATCACGTTTGAACGGTGGTCGGTAGCATCAGCCATCCTGGCTGACGTGGAGCCGGGCTTTCCGCCTTCGCGGCGCGCCAGAGCGCCGCTCCGGCGCGACGACGGCCCAGCCCGGCGGACAAAAACTCGCGCCAACCCGGGCGCGCTGGAATTCTCCCACGATCCAACCCAAACCACGCCTGTTCCGGGCGGCAAAGATGCCGCCCTCCACGTCCGGCAAGGATGCCTGACGCCACCTTCGCGCCAGACCTTCACTGCCACGGGGAAAACCATTTTTGCCAACTCCGGTTTCGAGGCGGTGGAAGCCGCCCTCAAGACGGCGCTGCTGGCCACCGGCAAACGCGGGGTCATCGCATTCGAAGGCGCGTATCATGGGCTGGGCTATGGCGCCCTGAACACCACGCACCGCAGCCATTTCCGCCGCCCGTTCGCAGCGCAACTGGGCCGGTTCGGCCATTTCGTGCCGTTCCCCAAAATGGACGGATGCGCCAGCCAGCCGTCGCTCCAGCAAGTGGAGCGCGCGCTCCGCCGGACATTCCGTCGGGAAGCCATCGGCGCGGTCCTGGTGGAGCCGGTGCAGGCGCGCGGCGGCATCCACGTTCCGCCGCCGGAATTCCTGCCGCGGCTGCGGCAATTGTGCGATGAATACCACGCGCTGCTGATTTTCGACGAGATTTACACCGGCTTTGGCCGCACGGGAAAATGGTTCGCCGGCGAGCACACGCGGACGGTCCCCGATCTGATTTGCCTGGGCAAAGCCCTCACCGGCGGCTTTCCGCTCTCCGCCTGCGTGGGGCGCGCGGACCTGATGGACGCCGCCTGGCCGGCCTCGACCGGCGAGGCGATCCATACCAGCACGTTTCTCGGCCACCCGGTCGGTTGCGCGATGGCCCTGGCCCAAATTTCCGAAATTGAACAGCGCAAACTGCCGGCGCGCGCCGCCGCCCTCGGCACTTTTCTTCTGGACGAGTTGTCAAAAATCCAATGTTCCAAGTCCCGGCTCCGGCTCATGCCGCGCGGTCAGGGTTTGCTGGCCGGGGTGGAGCTAATTCTGCCGGACGGAACTCCGGCCACACAAATCGCGTTGCCAGCGATAAAAGCGCTGCTGCAGCGCGGCTATATTTTCCTGCCGGAAGGCGAACACGCCAACGTCATCAGCTTCACGCCGCCCCTGACCGTTTCCCAGCCCCAACTCGCCCAAGCCGTCGCCGCCCTCGCAGATGTTTTAGGGGTGGGGACAGCTTGTCCCCACACCTGAACCCAAGAAACATTCAACATTCAACATTCAACGCCCAAAGCGCAACCAGATGCCTCATCTCAAGCGGCAAAGGGGCGGGAAAGATTTGACCACGAAACACACGAACCACACGAAAAATGAAATCCCTTTCGTGGGTTTTGTGTATTTCGTGGTTTGCATTCTTTCTTCGGCAAAGGATTTAGGTTGGCCATTCGGGGTTGCATTGCGGTTCACCCTATCCCATCCGGTTCGGTTTTTCGGGGGAAGCGCAGGCAGAGGAATGGTGGGCAAGGGAATGAGACAGGAACCGAAGCCAACAAGAAATTCAGCAGAAGTCAGGGGAATGATGGTCAGGGGAATTTTACGGAAATGGTTCTCAGCCTTTATTCCCCTGCCATTCATTCCCCTGACCTTTCCCGCCCTCCCTCGTCTGAACAGGATGGAAAAAACGCAGAGACGCGGAGGACGCGGAGAGGCCAGCCCGGATTCATCCTGAAGGGATGAAATCATCCAGCCCAGCGTTGCCGCGACAACGGAGCGGCTACGCTGGGTAAGGCATCCATAAATGGCCAGCAACTCTGAAAGAGTTGGATCAAGTGGCAGGCATTTGAACAGAAGGAGCCAAAAGGAACGAAGAAAACCCCGGCCTGGTTTCCTTCGTTATCTTCGTTGCCTTCTGTTAAGATTCCCGGTGAATCGGGCGTTTGCTTCAACTCTTTCAGAGTTGATCATCGCGCCAAGACTTCAACCCAGCGTAGGCCGATGCCCTCGGCCAACGCTGGGCTGAATGATCGCCATCCTTTCAGGATGCCCGGAAAAACGAAAGCAACGCCGGCGGCGTTGAAACGGGATTCAACGCCAAGGCGCAAGCCCGCAAAAAATTCAGCAGAAGTCAGGGGAATGCTGGTCATGGGAATTTTACGGAAATAGTTCCCGGCCTTTATTCTCCTGCCACTCATTCCTCTGCCCTTTCCCGCCCTCCCCCCATCTGAACAGGATGAAAAAAACGCAGAGAAGCTGAGGACGCGGAGAGGCACAGCCTCACTTCCGCCCAATACCCAACCAGATGCTTCATCTCAAGCGGCAAAGGGGCGGGGAAGATTTGACCACGAAACACACGAACCACACGAAAAATGAAATCCCTTTCGTGGGTTTTATGTATTTCGTGGTTTGACTTCTTCGACAAGGATTTGGGTTGGCCATTCGGGGTTGAATGTTGAATGTTGAATGTTGAATGTTGCATCTCCGTGCTTGCTTGCGCCTTTGCCTCTTTGCGTCTTTGCGTTAAACCCCGCTGCCCTGCCGAATTGCTTTGAGCTTCCCGACCGGTCGTTTTAACTTGGCGCACATGGATCCTCTCACCACCGGGAAAAACGAGCGCCTGGCCGTCTTGCTCTTGTGCCTGCTGGGCGCGGTCCATGTTTTCCTTTATTCCGCCGCCTTCCCGTTCTTCAGCGTCGTGGACGAACAAGTCCACCTCGATCTCGTCGTCCGCTATGCGCACGGCGAAATCCCGCGCAGCCTCTCGCCGCCGTCCCCGGAGGCGCTGCCGTTCATGGTCCTGTTCGGCACGCCCGAATTTCTGGGGCCGCCTGCGCGGGCGGCTGACGGCCGCCTCCTGCCGCCACCGTGGAAACAGCCCCTGGACCGCATTCGGCAAAATGTGCTGCATGAGGAGGCGGCGTATCGGGCGAATTTCAAGAATCAGGAAGCCGCCTCGCCGCCGCTGTATTACGCCCTCGCGGGCGCCTGGTGGCGGCTGGGCGGACTGCTCAAACTGGATGGCCTCCAGTTGCTCTACTGGCTGCGTTTTCTGAATGTGCCGCTGGTGGCCGCGCTCGTCTGGCTGGGCGCGCGGGCGGCGCGCGCGATCTTTCCGGAAAACCGGTTCATCCGCCTGGCCGTTCCCGCCCTCATCGCCGGCCTGCCGCAGACCACGTTTTACGCCATCAACAACGACCTGCTCACGCCGCTCACCTTTGGCGCGGCTTTCCTGCTCCTGCTGAAACTCTGGGACACGGAGGAAGTGTCGCCGGGCCTGGCCGCGGCCACCGGCCTGGCCCTGGCGGCGGCGTATCTGGCCAAGCTCAGCAACCTCCCGCTGCTGGCCGCCGCCGCCGTCTTCCTCGTGGCCAAGGCGCGACAACTGGCCCGGCACGGAACGCGCACCTCCGCTTCACCGCTGTTGCTCTTGGGGCTGGCCGCCGCGCTGCCCATCGCCGCCTGGATGATTTGGTGCCAAATCAATTTCGGTGACCTCACCGGCTCCGGCGCGAAGATCCAGTTTCTGAACTGGACGCACAAGCCGCTGGCCAACTGGTTGCAGCACCCGATCTTTTCCGTGCCCGGCGCTTGGTACTTTCTGAGTCACAATCTCTCGACCTTCTGGCAGGGCGAGCAAATGTGGGGCCGCCAGCCGCTGGCGCTGCCCGCCGTGGACGCCGTGTACGTGGCGGCCACGCTGGGCGCGCTGGCATTCGCGCTGGCCGCGTGCCTGCGCCGGCCGCCCCCGTTCACCGCCGCGCAACTCGCGGCGCTGCGGCTGGGCTTCCTGTGTGTCGCGGCGGCCTTTGCGTTCTACGCGTTATTATCCGTGAAATACGATTTCCAGGACTGCTTTTATCCCTCGCGCGCCCGGCCGTATTTTGTTTCCGGCCGGCTGATGCTGGGCATGTTGGTGCCGTTCCTGCTCTTGTTCGCCTGCGGCTTGGACCGGCTGCTGAGCCGGTGCGCGAACGCGACGAAGTTTTTGGTGCTGTTCGCCCTGCTGGCGTTCATGCTCGCCTCCGAATTCACGATTGACGCCCCGATCT
>Ga0364874_10524_pt1 | contig 19975 bp, 20 predicted proteins | sample ExccelAu500001D4_2_FD_206922 | JGI IMG/M metagenome (GOLD analysis project Ga0364874, IMG submission 206922) | Enriched cells from Trout Bog Lake Hypolimnion, Wisconsin, USA - BchlTB.Aug07.5000.01.D4 | ecosystem: Environmental > Aquatic > Freshwater > Lake > Hypolimnion/Profundal zone | place... | reverse complement strand
TGTAAAGGAATGCGCCCCATTGGACCGTCCCCGTCTGGACGGCGCCGCCAGCCACAGGACCAGCAGCAGTGAGAGCCTGGCCACCCGTGGCCACCGCGCCCGCCAAGGTGGCGATCGCGCCGTAGCCTTCCGCCTGGACTTCTTCCGCCAACTCGAAGGACAGAAAGTCCGTATCGGCACTGGGAAGTTCCAGGCGGTTGGGCATCACCGCATCCGCGATGGTCGGACCGCCGACCTGCACGTTGCGCGTGACGAAGCCCGCAATCGGCAGCGTGCCGTCCGCAAGTTTCGCGAAGCCGGGATTGGCCGGATCTTCAATGAAGGCAATGCCACGGGCAGCGTTCAGTCCGGCGACACCCGAGAGAGACCGGGTCGGGCGAGACGAACGCTTCGTGATCTCAAAGGTACTGGGAGTAGGTAACATATTTCGTTTGTTTTATTGGCTGTGTTTTTTGTGGTGGTCCTCCGTAAGGAGTGTCGTTCGCCTTAACCGAGCATCCGCCCGGTCGAAGCCGCTCCGCCGCCAGCCGGCAGCGTTGCGAAAGGTTCAGCGGTGACCTGTCCGGCCCGCTTGAGCGCGGGAATGGACGTCACCGTCTTGTGAAATTTTTGGTACTCGGGTTCACCACCCCAGACCGCTGAGAGCAATTCCGCCGGCAGTTGCAGCCCGGCTTCCGTGATGCCCTTGAGCCGGGTTTCAGCCGTGGCCTTGGCCGCGTTGAAGAGTTCATCCGTCCCGCGCAGGATGGCAGTCTGGTCCGCATCCGGCACCGGCAGGCCCGCCGTGGTCAGTGCCGCCATGCGGTCAGTCGCCAGCTTGTCGCCCGCCAGCCTGGCATCCAGTTCCGCCTGCAAAGCCGCCCGGCCTTCCGTCGCACCCAAGGACTTGGCCGCGCTGCAAAGCTGGTCCACCTTGTCCTTCGGCACCATATTGGCCGTTGCGGCCGCCACCGCCGACGCCAGGGCCGCGTCATGGTCGGCCTTGAGCAAGTGCGTTCCCGCCTTCAGGGCATCGCTCAACACGTTGGGGCCGATGTTGAGGACCGCCGCCGAGGCCAGTTGCTTCTGCCGGCCGACTTCCAGCGACAGACCGCTGACGAGATTGTTCGCGGCGCCCAGGGCTTCAAACGCCCAGTTCTCCGGGAGCGCCCACCCCGCGTGCGTCGCGGCGGTTTCATCCTTGGGCAGCCCTTCCAGCACCCCCTTGAGTTTGCCTGCCACTTCGTCGAACAGGGTCGCGCAGGCAGGGCCAATCACCGTCGCGGCGCTGGCAAATTGGGTGTGGAGGTTGGCGACGAAGTCGCGCACCCCCGTGAGGTCTTTGTTGCTTTTCGGCAGTGGCATAATTTTATTGGGTCCAGCGTCACGCTGGTCGTAATTTGTTTTTAGTTACAGTTGTGTGTGCGTGTCTCGCACGGTCGAAAGGATTTAATCACAGGAAATGCGGATTCGTACTTTGGCCCCGGATACCGAACCAAAAAAAAGACGCCCGGTTGATAAACCGGGCGTCTTTATTGAAGATTATGAGTATTTATTTTTTGCAAATTTTTCGCAAAATCCGGTCAACACGTCGCCCGCAGGGAGCGCACGCGCCTCGCGTGCAGTGTCGGGCGCCACGCCCGACACATCCCGGGCGCCTTCGCCCGAGGGAGCGCGGACATTCTTGTCCACGGCGGCCAAAGTCGCCATCTCCCCTGCCCAAGGCTTGCCGCGTCGAGACGCAGTGGAAATGGGCTCGATTTCAATATACGATCCAGCGTTTCAATAAACGATCCGTCGCTGGATGTTAAATGGACAGTGGCATCGAAAATACATGGAAAATAAGGGAAAATATGGGCTTGCCAAATTTTGGACTGAGGCTTAATGTCGTTCAATAAACGATCCAGCGATGATCAGGAAAATCGCTAACGGATTTAATATGAACAACTTGCAACTTTTGCATTTGGTGGCAAGGCCGGTTTTACTCAACAATCCGGCCGTCGTTGAATAACAAGTTAGGCAGCAAGATTGGTTTGATACTTGAGTTATATGAAAACGTATATGAAAAGACTCTTTAAGTGGTTCAAAAGCCATCCGTGGTATGAACAGATAATCATTGGAATCCCCGCCCTCATTATCGCTCTCATTATCGTTTGGTTTATCTTTACCCTTCTCGTTTTTGGCATCCTTTACGCCATTGATTATAAAGGTGACAGAACCCATCACCAGCACTCACATTACATTACCTATGACCGTGCTGCCTAACAAGATAGAATGAGAAGGCAGAGGCCCGGTGTCTGAATCCGGGTTATACTCTCTGCCTATGAAAAAACAAACCAACAAACAAACTAACACTCCGTCCGTCGTACCCACCCTTAGTCCCGCCCCGGCTACTGCCGGCGGGTTCACCCTCGGTCTCGATCTCGGCGACCGCAATCATTACGTCTCCGTCCTGGATGCCGCCGGCGAGATGGTTCACGAAGGGACCCTGCTCAATGAGCGAGTAGCCCTGGCCTTGTTGCTCACGAAGTATCCCGCCGCCACCGTGGCCGCTCGAAGCGGGCACGCACAGCCCGTGGATCAGCCGCTACCTCACCGGCCTGGGCGCCACGGTCATCATCGCCAATCCCCGCAAGCTCCACGCCATCTCCCGCCACGAACGCAAGTGCGACCGCCGCGACGCCGCGATGCTCGGCCGGCTGGCCCGCGCGGACGCGGCCTTGCTGCATCCGATTCAACACGGCTCCGCCCAGGCCCAGCACGATCTGCTCGGCCTCAAGCTCCGTGACAGCCTGGTGCGCACCCGGGTCAGCCTCATCAACACCGTGCGTTTCACCCTCAAAAGCCTCGGCCACGCGGTCAGCAATCCTTCCTCGGCGGCGTTTCACAAACACATTTTGACCGCCGTGCCCGCCGACTGCCTGCCGGTGGTGCAACCCGTGCTCGCGGTGCTGGCCCTGCTTACCGAGCAAATCAAAATCCTGGAACGCGGCCTGGTGGCGCGCGGCAAAAAGGATTATCCCGTCACCCAGCGCCTCCAGCAAATTGCCGGCGTGGGCCCATCTTGTTATCGCGCTCGCCTCGCGGCGGCGCCGTCGCCGGACCGGCCTCCCTGCTAAATCAGCGTCCATTCAAAAGTCTTTTTTTATTAGAAGTGGTTTTGTTTTTTTCGGGTTCAGGCCGCCACCAAGACCAACGGGGCCGGGGCGGGCACGCGGGGTTCGTAGTCGGTGCCGTGTTTCCAGAGGCTCAAGAGCAGCACGGCCAGTTTGCGGGCCACCGCCACGACGGCGCGTTTCTTTTCGCGAGCGCTGGTGCCGGCAAGGTGCTGGCCGTAGGCGCGCAGCGCGCAGGCCGGGCCAAACGGCCCGAGAATATAATGCGCGGCGCTGACCAACAAGCGACGCAGCAGGCCGTCGCCACATTTGCTGATGCGCAATTGTTTGTCCGTGCCACCGCTCTGGTCGCGGCCTGGGCACAGGCCCAGATACGGCCCCACGTCGCGGCTGCGGCCGAAGCGCGCCGGCTCGCCGATCTTCAGGACGAAACACAGCGCGGTCAGCGGCCCCCTGCGCTTTTTGGAAGAACCCGGATCCAATCATGGACCGCCCTCGCGGGCGAGTCCGGATGGAAGCGTGATCCTTTTCTGTCTTGCCAAACCCTCAGCCACCCGCTAATCAAATCATGTGCCGCGAAATAATGTCGCAAATCCCTTGACTGCCTTCTCATGGAAGTCGCCGGAGCCAACCGCCGTTGGCGTTTGCCGTTCCGCTATCGCGGTTCACGCCGCGAGTCGGCGGTGGCTCAGCTCACCTCTGAGGTAATCCGTCAACGTTTTTTTAAGAATTATTCACCGGGTGCTTGAGCGGGCTTTTGCCAAGGTCCACCTTGTTAAACAAGGCCACCACTGGGCTGCCATGTTTTCTTAGGGTCGCTTCATAGACCGCATCGTCGTAGGGCGTGTGATTCTGCCAGCAGCGCCAAATAACTCGCTGCCACTTGTAGGCCAGCGCCCGCACGGCCGTATGATGGCGATTGCCTTTGGTCCGTTGTTGGAGATAGTAGGCCGCTGCCCAGCGGCACCAGAGGATGCTCTCCTTGGCATATTCGTGAAAACTTTGCCGGTGGAATTTGGGACAAAGATAACGGCGGTGAATGTAACAGGAGCCGCCGCTCCGCTTGGTGACCGGTGCGATGCCGGTGTAGCGTTGGAGCTGGTTGGCCGCGTCGGGAAAGCGCTCGCGTTGGGAACCCAGACTGGCCAGCAACCGCGTGCCCAGCACCGCGCCGGCTCCCGGAAAGCTGGCGAAGAGTTCGTGGTCGGGATGGGTGGCATAAGCTTGCGCGATCTGTCGGTCAAAACCCGTGACCGCCTGCTGCACCAGTTGCAACTGCCGGCAGATCAGTTGCACGCGCAACGCGAAGCTCTCGATCAACGCGGTTTGGTCGGTCACCGGCACGGCCTTTTGGACCAGGGCCAGGCGTTCCTCCAACCGTTTGGCGCTGCGCGAGCCGTTAAGGTAATAGAAGGTTTTGAGGGAGGCCGGCTTGGCTTTTTGGACGGCTTGCAAGCAGGGCCACTTGAGCAGGAACCGGGTGGCCAACGGACGCCACAAGTCGTCGCCGCAGAGCTCCTGGGCTTGCGGAAAGTATTGTTTTAACAAAGCGATCAAGCGGTTGGTCAAGCCGGTGCGCTCATCCACGATGGCCCGGCGATGAAACACCAATTGTTGCACGGCGCGGGTGGCCGGGTCCTCAGGGGTCCAGACCGGCAGCTTGGCGTGATGATTCAGGAGCAGATCGGCCAGAAAGTCGGCGTCCTTGGTGTCATCCTTGGCGCGACTGGTGACGAAGGCCTCGCGATACTTCTGGAGCGTGATGGGGTTGATGGGATGGAGCGTGATCCAGTCGTAGGCCTCCAGGAAAGGCACGAGGTGGACGGCGGGTTGTTCGAGGCACAGGCCCACGCGGGCCTGCGGGTGCTGTTGCCGCAGTGCCGCGAGCCATTCGCACAGGGCTTCGGGCGTGGTGGCGATGATGACCGCCCGGCGCTGGCCGGTGCGGGTGTCCAGGAGGCAAACATCGGCCTTTTTGTCGGAACGGTCCAGGCCGATGATGAGGTCATAAGGATGTGTAGTGTTCATAATGTTTAATGGTTATGGAATTGGCCTCCCGCAAAGGGCTTGACCCGGCGACAGCAATATAGAAGAGTTGTCATGTAAACCAGCAACGCCCTCTTGAGTAGTCGTTAGAGGGCCAAGCCCCGCCCGACGGGCCGGCCGATAGAGCTGAAAGTCGTTAAAGCGACTGTTCGTTAGCAGGCCTGGCCCGCCGGTGCGGGAAACCGCAAGAACCGATACCGAAAATGCAACCAACAGGTCAATCCGATACGGTCGCCGCGCGATTCGCGGCGAAGTTTTTCACAAGCTGCTGCGCAGGCTTTGCAAAGGCCCGCTGGCAGCCTGTGAATAACTTCGGATAACCTATATTTTTTCGTTAGGCGGCAATACAACATTATGAAAACTCTGAACCTTAAACGGTTAATCCGGCTGATGGCCGGTTCCTTGTTGTTGTTTATCGCGGTTTTTATGGTACTGAACGCATTCATGCCACCGTCTAAATTCCCTCACCTAAATTGGGGGCCTCTGTTGGCTGGTCTGAGTGTGGCCGGGGTTGCGGTTTACCTTCTTACCGGCGCTCCGCCTTTGGCAGGAGGAGTGGTGATGAAAGTTTTATTATCTGCTGGCCTTGGGTGCTTGACGCCTATTGCGTTCGTGGTTGGCGGTGAGGCTTTTGAAAACACCAGATGGGAGACGTTGGCCGGTTGCGTGACAACATTCCTGCATTGCGTCGTGTGCCAGTTCTGGCTCTCGCGAAAGGCTGGCGGCGGTTTCCGGGCCGGTTGGCCCATCCTGGTCGGCATGGTTGGCTCACTATTGGCGGTATGTGCCCTTTCAGTTGCAGGAGGGATTCTTCACAACTGGCCGATGCTTGTTTCTGGCTGCGTCGGCGGCTTCGCGGGTGCTCTGCTTTCCATTCGCCGGGGTAGCCGAATCTGATATTATGACGATGATGCCGCCAACCATCCACCGGAGCCAGCGCCGATAGGCCACCGTTGCTCCGCCACTTGGCTCCAGCGGGGATGTCAATGGCCATTTGGGTCGGCTTCTCATTTCACCTTTCCGCGTTTCCGCTCAGCCTTTCACAAAACCCCGTCACGGCGTCCCCAACCGCCACCAAAGCCGCCATCTGCACTCCGTCGTCAGTAGTCAGTAGTCCGTAGTCCGTAGTCCTTCCGAAGCTCGCCATCACCCGACCCACCCGCGCATGGGATTCCCGCGCCAGCGGCGTCAGCGCCACCCCGAAATAAAACAGCTTCCCGTTCAGCCCGCCGTTGAGAAACAGCGTCGGGACGCCAGGTCGAGGTTCGACCCCGGGCGACGCGTCGGTTTGCAGGAAGTTCCGCACCACCGCCATCACGCCGCTGTCATCGAGGCAGCTCCGCAAGTCTGCCGGCGCCAGCTCCCACGGCACGTAGATCCAGCCCAGCGCCTTGAAATCTTCCGGCGTCCGGCCCAGCGCCGCGAACTCCGCCAACCGCTTTCCGACCTCTGACCTCTGATCTCCGACCTCTGCTTTTAACAGGAATCCCCCCTCCGAAATGGTGCCCTCGTTCTCCATGCTCACCGTCCATTGCGTGCCGCCAAACGGCGTCCGCCCCTGCTGCCAGGTGTCAATCATGCCCATCACCCCTTCGGCATTCTTGTGCAGCGCCGCCACCGCCCGTATGCCCGGCGCCAGCGCCGGATCGCCCTGCACCTTCCACCCGTCCGCGGGGAGCACAGGCGCCCCGCCTGTTCCGGACGGCGCCACGCCGTCCGCGTATGCTGGAAACTCCACCGCCATCACCGTCCCGAAGATGCGGTCCCGCACATTCTTTTGCGGATCGTAGCTCTGCATGATGTGCGCAAAGTTCACGATCTTCCCGCGCAGCGAACGGTAACTGTTCGCCACCGTCGCGGGGTGAATCGCCGTGCGGTACGGCTCCGCACCCGGCTCCGCCACGTCCAGGTACACCGGAAAGGCGTGGCTCAGGAAGAATTCCACATACGCCGTCGCCGCATCCGGCACGAACGTCTCACCGCCGATGGTAATGCCAGGCCGAGATTCGGCGCCAGGTGAAGCAGGCTCGACAACACTGCATAACTGCACGCCTTTGGCGTGCCCTTGAGTCATAATTTTCATAATTTTGTATTCCGATCTCCGATCTCCAAACTCTTTCAGGTCTCAGGTTTCCGGTTTCAGCATTTCAGTTTTTCAGCCTTTCAGCATTTCAGCATTTCAGCTTTTCAGTTTTTAAGCTTTTCCGCTTTTCAGCTTTTGCTCAACTGATTCGGTAAAAGATTTGATAGCCCGACGCCGCCGACGCCGCCGACAATTTCCAGCCAAAGCCCGTCCTCGTCGGCACGCCCACCGCCACCACCGTCAACAAAGCGCCTCCAGCCGGAACGCTTACCGTCAACTGCACATGTGACGGCGTGAAGCCCAGCGCCAGCGTGTTCAACGTCCCGGACGAAGCGCCGGACGGCACCGCAATGCTGCCCTCTGCAAACAACGCCTGACTGGGACTCGACATGGCATTCTCCACATTCGCCAGCCGGTTTTGCAGCTTGCCAAACGCCGACAGCACATTGTCCGCCGTGGTGACCGCCCCTGACACCGTCCCATCCAGCCCAGCCAGCGCCACCGCCAGTACGCGCGCCGCCGTGAAGTAAAGGTTCGTCCCCTCTGTCAATCCAGTCGTGCTCGTCGGCACCACCGGCGGCGCAGTCATTGCATAGAGTTGCCACAACCCCGCGAACGTCGCGGCCGTCGGCACCGAGATCGGCGTCGAGGTAAGTTTGATGGCGATGTAGTTCAGCCCCGTCCCCGGATTCGGACTGTAGGCTGTGCCGCTGGCGTCGCTCGCATATCCCACATAGGCATACACGCTCGCGCCATTGGTTCCATTCGTGCCCGCCGCTCCCGTCGCGCCCGCCGGCCCTTGCACGTTCACCCACGCCGCACCGGCAGCCGCAAAGCTGGCCGCGTTCAGTGTCGGAATCGCCGTGCTCGTCGCCACCACCGCCAAGTAATTCAACCCTGGCGCGGGCGTGGTCGAAAAGGCCGTACCGTTGGCGTCGCTCGCAAACCCCACATACACATAGACCGGTGTCCCGGCTGGCCCCGCCGGACCAGTCGCGCCCGTCGGCCCCGTGTCGCCCACCGGGCCGTCCGCTCCGTCCGCTCCCGCCGGACCCGCCGGCCCGGTCGCTCCGGGCGCGCCCGGCGGCCCTTGCAACGATTGCCACGCTCCCTCGAAGTTGGCTGCGGTCAGCGTGGTAATCGGCGTCGTGGAAGTGATGACCGCCATGTACGGCAGCCCGCTGTTCGGCGTGAGACTGAAACCAGTCCCCGTGCTATCCGCCGCGTAAGCCGTGTACAGATATGCGCTCACCCCGCTGGTTCCATTCGCACCCGCCGCCCCGTTCAATCCCTGGAAGCGCACCCACCGACCCGCAAAATCCGTCACCAGCGGCGTCAAGGGCGTGCTGCTCACCCGGAACGCAATGAACGGCAGCGCGCTCGATGGCATCTGGCTGAAGTTCGTCCCGCTCGCATCCGCCGCGTAGGCCACATACAGGTTGTTTGTCGTTGCCACCGCCAGCACTACCTCGAATTCAATCCAGCCATCCGCCGGATAATAAGTCACCACAGAACCAGACCCGCCAGGCTCGGTTGATGGCGGCGGAGTCACTTGGAACTGGCCGCGATACACCCCCGGCACCGCCGTATCGGTGCCCGTCAGCGCATAGCTCGCCTCGCCGGATGGATCCACGACCGTTGCCACCCGCGTCTGCGTGGCCTGATCCGTCAAATCAATCTGGTATCCACCCGCCTGCGGTGTCACCGGCGTCACTAGCTCGAACACAAAACTCACCGTTGCCGCCGTCAAATCCACACCCAGGCTCGCCGCAATCGTCGCCGTCCCACCCGCCACCACTTGAATGTGCAAGTCCGCCAGTCCGGCCCCGGAAGGTGCCGACAGGATCAGCGTCCAAGCCGCCGGACTCGTTGCCGGCGAGTTGCCCAGGTTGCCGGCCACGAGCGATTGCCAGAGCGCGTTGCCGCTACTGCACACCACCCCTTGGCCGTAGGTTGTCGTCTTGCTCCAGGTCCCAACGAAAAGCGCCGCCAGCAGCGCCTGCATTTGCGCCAGCGTCACGAGTTGGTTGCCCGCCGTGGCGGGAGTGTTTTGCGTGACCGGATTTTGCACCGTCAGATTTTGTAGGTTCGTCATAAAAGTTTAGCTCTTGTCGTTTTTACCCGCCGGCTTCCCAGGCCCCGCCTGCGCGCCTTTCTGCGCACCGTGCGCCGCGTCAAACGCCGGCAGCAGCAGCTTGTCCGGCAACTCCGTATCGCGCGCCTTCGCCTCGCGTTCCATCGCGGGATTGCCCAGCGTCAACCGCAGAAAGCTTTCCTGTGAAATCGGCCCACCCGCCATGCCCGCCTTTAGCACGTCCAGCAGCATCCGACTGTCCCAGAAACAAGCGTCATCCCATTGCAGTGTGATGGGCGCCGGTGCCAGCAAAGCCTCCTGCAACACCGCGGTCAGATACGGCCGCACCCGCTTGCGATCCGTGTCCCCCATCTGGCGCGCCAGCGTCATCAGATACGGATTGATCTGCCCATTGAGCATCTGCGCGAACGGCAGGCCCCACACCGCCATCTGTTCGGCCACTTGCGCGTACCGCTTGGTGTCAAACTGCGCCGGGTCCGGCCGGCCCGCCCCAATCCTGATGACGTGGTCGAAGTTCGTCGCCAACTGAATGTGGCCTTTCTTCGACTGGATCTCTTTCTTCACCGCTTGCGCCCGCGGCGTCTTCATGAAGTGCGCCGGACTGCCCGCGTGATTACCCGATTTGATTTCATGCCCAAGCAAATGCTGCTCGTACACCGAACGGCAGGCGTCGGCCAGTTGACGGTCGCCCACCAGCAGGCTCTCATTGAGGCTGCACGCATGGAACAAAGTCCCCATGTCCGGCCAGCCAAAACCCATCCCCACCGGCTCCTCCTTGAGCACCTTGAAAAAGAACACCTTGCTGTCATGGGTCAGCTTGAGGTTCTGCGTCGTTTTCAACAATGCCCGCTCCGCCGCCGACAGCCCCGGTAATCCGTCAATCTGTTCGCCGGTCAGCCCATGCCTCAACGTCAGCATCTCCACCCCAAACTCGTCGCTGTACCCAACGCTTTCCGGCGGCTTGATGATCACGCGCCCCGTCTTGCGCCACAAGCAAACCACGTTGCGCAACATCAGAAAGCTCATCCAGATGTCAAATGTCACCCGCGCGATTTCCTCCGCGTTCTTCTGCTTCCACTGGTCCACCTTCTCCGTGTCCCCAGCGTTCACCGCGCGAATGCCCGGATGCACTTCCAGTTTCTTTTCGCCGTCCGGTTTCTTGGGGTTCACCGCCACCAGCCGCTCGCCCAGCAAGCCGGAATTGAAGAAGCCCATCTTGAGATGGATCACATTCCGGATGAAGGCGTGCAGCCGGTACCACCGCCGCGCTTGCTGGAAAATCGTCGAGGTGGGCGGACGCATCACGTCATCGCCCGCAAACGCTCCCACCGCCGCCGCCTCCAGCGGCATACCCCAACGGTTGTCCCAGGCAAAGGACGTGGAGTCCAACTCCCAGGCCGAACACAGTTGCCGCTGCTGGTCCGCCCGCAGCGGCGGGAGCACGGACAGTCTCGCGATCTTGGTCTTGGTCGTTGCTTTGCTCATCTTCGAATAAATCTTAACATCCCCCCTCCCAACTTAGGTGGAACCTCTAAGGGATTGGCGGCTGGCTACATGACATAAATCCCGGTGTCGTCGCTGCCGCCGCCCGTGGCAAACTCCAACTCGCCCGCCTTCAGCCAGATCAAGGCCCGCACCACCGCAAACAGCGCCGCATACGCCAGGTCCTTCTTGCCCACCGCCGAGAACCGGAACGCCCCATTCCGTGTCAAATCCCACTCGCCAGTGTCCTTCGTGGCCACATGCACGTTTGCCAGTTGCCGCCGAACCTCGTCCAACATCTTCAACGCCCACTTCTTTTCCACCGGCCACGCCGCCGTCTCTTCCCCGGGCCGGTCATTGAACGGCTTCGGAAACAACACTTCCGCGTGCATCACCATGTCCCGCAAGGCGCTATGCGCCGACGTGTACAGACTGTCCACCCCGGGATTCAGAATCGGCCACACTAGCTCGCAATGCTCCCGCAGGAACAGGCACAGGATCAAATGCGCGTTGCCCACGCTCGAATCGTCCACCGTCGCAATCGGCGTCACCGTCCGCTCCACCCCGTTGATGCGCTGTTGGGTCTTGTTCAGTTCCGGCCAGATGAGCTGCCCGCCACCCTGGCTGTCCATCATGATCCCGTCGAAATTGAAGTGCTGATGCTTCTGGTGAATCAGCCCCGACCAGTCGCCCGCCCGTTGCGCGAAAAAGTATTCGTCCTCCTGCCCCGGCTTGGCCCGCTCCCCGCGCACGCGATACCCCCAGACGAACTCGAACAGCCAGTCCGAGTTCACACTGGTTGGGGGACGACCAAGGCCGGGACGAGGCCGCAGCCGCAGCACCACCTTGGCCCCATCGTCCGCTTTCTTGCTCTGCGCCGGCGCGGCGTCTATTCCCAAAAAATAGTGCGGTCCTTCCATCGCCCCGGTGGCCGTCTGCAAAGACCGCGTGCATTCCGGCTCCAGCCCTGCCGCGATGCCCGCCTGGACGCACCGATCCAAGTCGTCTTCCGCGTAAAAGCCCTTCGTGTCGCGCGCCCACAGCCCCAAACCTTCCCGCTGGAAATGCGCCCGCGACCGGCCCTTGAGCATCTTGATGGCGTTCCAGTTCGGCACCACTTCCCGAAACGGCTTGCCCAAACGCGATTGCAGCTTCCCGTTCTCGACGCGGACGTTCGTCTCCGTCCGGAGGTTCGAGAAATCCTTGAAGCAGCCCGTGATCATCGCGTAATTCGGGTTGCCCGAATCAATCTCCTTTTGGAATTGCTTCACCCGCTGGTACGCCGGATGCAGGGTGCTTTCCGCCGTCGCCGTGAAAATGATGTGATTGCCCCACAGCATGTGATGCTGGTTGTAGCTCACCGCCCGCACGCGCCCGATGATCTGCTGGTCAATGCCGCCAATCAGGTTGCCGCCTTCGCCCGTCAGCTTGGTGTCCTTGGGCGTCATCGTTTCCACCTTCGTCCATTCGTCAATCATCGCCATGTGGAACGTGCGCCCGGCTTCGCCCTTGGCCCCTTGCAGCCAGTTTGGCGCCGGCCCGAAGATGCACGAGTCGTTCTTGAAATACTGCTTGTAGCACGCCGCCCCGCGCGTGTTATCCTTGCCTTCCGTTTGCCCCTCTTCATCCACGCGGCCCAGTTGCGCCGCGAAGATCGGCGCCTGGTTGCTCCCGAACCGCTGATAGTTCCCCCAGTAAATATCCTTCACCGACTGGAACGTCTGGTAGTACGCCACAATCTGCTGCCCGCCAATCAGCAGCCCCCGCAGGTTGCTCACCAGCCAGATGCGAAACGACTTGCCGGTGCCGAACCCGGACGAGTCCAGCACGTTCGGCACCCACCAAGTAATCCGCGTGGCCGACGCCTGAAAAATATCCAGCTTCACGCCGAAAATGACATAGATCCCCATCACCGGATCAATCAGGAAATCCTCGACCATCGTCGGCGTGATCTTCAGGTGCTTGGCCACCCGCATCACGCCATCCGAGACCGTCACGTTTTTTTCTTGAGGCGTCATTCCGCAGGGATGACCACAGCCGGGAATTTAGCCGTGCGGACATACTGGCCATGGAAAATCTTCTTGACCCATCCGGACGCCCGCCATCGCTTCATGCATTTGGACGCCGCAGCCGCGGTGATCCCGGATGCCGCCGCCAATTCCGGCGCCGTCAGCGGCGCCGGCATCTTGGCCGCATTGAACAGCGCCACGGCACGCGACGTGTACTTGCGCGGCTTCGGTTTCGCTTTTGGCTCATCCCCACCATAGAGCGCGTCAATGGTATCACGCGCCGCTTTCAGGCGTTTGATTTCCGCCCGTGTGCCGAAGACTTGCGCGCTCAATATCCGCTCGATGTCGGCGTCAATTTCCGCCACCGCCGCCGCCATATGTTTGTTCAGTGCCATAAATTCATAAGCTCTTCGTCGCCTGCATGGCCTCGCGCTGCGCCATCGCCGCCGCAAACTTCTCTGGATGCGTTCCCATCATCCGCACGATGTCATCCACCGCCAGCAGTTCTCCCAACGTGCCTAGTTGCGCCTCCTCATGCCGCACCAGTATCCGCTGGCCCGGACACAGCTTGCGCAACTCCGTGTGGATGGCTTTCACATTGGCGCACTTGGGCACCGTCGCCACGACGATGTCGTTGGCCGTTAAGTTCAGTTTCTCAATCTTGGTTCTCATAAAAACATATTCAGTTTGACGCCGAATCAATCAGCGGCAGGTTGGCGTTGCAATGGAGAGCCATGGCCATCATGGGCAAGATGTCGTGCGTCCGCCGCGTGCATAGGAAGAACAACTCCCGGTTGGTTGCCTCCTTGGGCGGCGTGCCTGCGCTCACCCAAATCACACCCAGGCAGCGAATGCAGAAGCACAGAGTCGGCGCATCCGTTGGTTTGAAATCAACCCCCTTGCTGTCCAGCGGCACGCCAATTTTGTAGCCGCACTTGGGGCATCTTTGATCGCTTATCTTTGGTTCACTCATAATTGTTCACCCCTCCAAATCCCGGCGCGGGGTCATTTTGCTCATCCTGTCCGCCGTGCTAATGCCGCCATAAAACTGGTCCTCGACGGGCACATAATGGCCATGCTTCTCCGCGGGATAGACCGGATAGACCGGCGGCGGCGGGACCGGCGTGGCCGGCGGCACCGGCGAGGCAGGCGGAATGGGTGATGCCGACGGCAAAGGCGATGCGGGCGGGATGGGCGAGGCCGGCGGGACAACCACCTCCCGGTTGATTTGCCTGCGGCATTGCGGACACCGCGTGGCTTGCGAGCTGACCCCGCCGCCGCAATGCGGGCATTCCGCATCGTTGTAATCCTCGAAGTCGTCGCCTTCCCCCGGCAACACTCCGTTCTCCAGGTCCACCACCTTCTCGCGCGAAGCCCCGCGCGCCGCCTCCGCCCCCGTGCGAAACCCAGCCGTCGCCACCTTCAACACCCGGTGCTTGAAACGCGGCATGAAATTCGGGTCCGTCAGCCCGTTGATGTTGTCTATGATCGCCAGATTCAGGCCAAACCGGTAACGCGACTCCACTTGCGCGGACGTCCGCAACTCATACTCCATCTCCATGACCGTCCGCACCTTGTCCACCAGCCGCCGGTCCGCGCTGCCGTAATAGTCCAGGTACGACCGGATCAAGTCGCTGATCGTCGCCTTGAAGGAAACCTTGCCCGCCACCGCCAGCTCCGGAAACATCTTTTGCAACTTCTCGACCGTCTCCCGGTATTCTTTCGTTTGCGTCGCCTGCTGGTCGTATAGCGCCCCGCGCGACTTCGGCTCCGCCACCGCAATCTCCGCTTCCATCCGCCGCAGGTGCAGTTCATTCATCAGCGCCGAACGCGCCAAGGCCCCGCCAATGGAATCGCGAAGCATCTTTTCCCACTCGATCACCCGGCCCAGGAACCATTCGCGCTCCTTGCGGTTTTCCATTTCCGGCCGGGGGACGTTGCCGCCCTTGCCGTCCGCCGTCATGCGCGCCAGCGGGTCATAGACCGTGATGCAAAATATCCGCTCACTGAAATCCAAGTCATTCAACAGGTCCGTGGCCGCCGCGGGCGAGATCGGCTCAGGAGCAGCAGCAGCGCGGACAATGTCCTCCCGCTGGCCAGACACTTCCCGCTTGCAATGGTTCACCCAGAACCCCCGCAGCGCTTCCAAGTCCGTTTTGACCTCGAACCCTTCCGCCTCCAGTTCCGCCCGCGTCCAGATCCGCAGGTCCCCCGGGTGTGCATCCGCCGCCGGAATCACCGACGCAATGCCATACAGCCGACGCACTAGCAGCCACAACCGGGGATGCGACTGGCAGAAGAATACGAACTCCGCCACCCGCCGCTCCAGCACGGCCAGATCCACCGGCGGCCTGCCCTCCGCAGTCGTTGCGAAGGAGGGTTCGGCCAGCCCGAACTCGGTCGCCAGCAGGTCGCACTTATCCACCCGCCAAGTCTCCGCTTCACCCGTTGGCAGAAACTCCAGCATTGCCGGCACCTCCACCCTTCCTTCGCCCACGGGAGTGGGAGAAGGTGCCCGCAGGGCGGATGAGGGTTGTCGGGGAGAAGCCAACTCCGGCTTCTCCTTGGTCCTGGGCTTCTCCGCAGGCTTCTCCTCCTTCGGCTTGCGCGGCAAGACCGGCTCGGGCGCGCTCATGTCCGCAATCGGTAAGTCCTCCGTGTTGCTGACCTTGGGTACGATGACGGGTTTCTTGGCCATGAGTCATCGCCCACAAGCCGGGCAGATAAGCCGGCCAGTCGAGGTTCGGTTGCCGCGCGTGTAGCAGCGGTGGCAGTAGCCAAAGCAGTTGCAGATTTTCTGCCAGTAATAACGCCAGTTCATGCCGCTTCCTTGCACGCTTGGCTGACCTTCAACAGCCGGTCAAAGTCCCGTAGAATTTCTTCCGCCGATTTCGGCGTGGCCGGATGGTCATGCACTTCCGACAGCCACTTATAAAACTCCGTCAACTGTTCCGCCGGGGTCGTCTCCTGGACATGCCAGGCGTCCGACACCAACCCCTGCGTGAATGTGCTCTGATGGCGCGCGCGCAGCTTCAAGGCCCGGTCGAGCGAGATAATGATGATCATGCTCCGGTCCACTTCCGGCTGCTGCATCAGCGTCCCGTCCCGCTTGCGGAAGAAATCCCGGGGCAGTAGTTGCGCCTGTGCCACCGCATCATGGGCAATCACATTCTTGCTGCGCCCGACCAGGCTCCGCAGATTGCCCCGCTTTTCCTTCGTCAGAAAGGTGCCCGCCAGTTGCGGGTTCACCAGCGCAAACAAGTCGCACATATACCCGTCCTCCACTTTGCGCAACACCGTCCCGGCGGCCAGGACCCCCACCGGCGGACAGTCCTCGCCAAACTTCCGACCGCAGGCGTGGTTCAACTGCCGCTCTCCCGCCGCATTCAGCCAGCCCGGACGGTTCGTGGCGCGCGCCAGATACCCAAGCACAACCCACAGCCGGATCCACAACACCGCCGCCACGTCGTCAATCTCCGCGTCAGCTCGCGCGTATGCCTCCGCCGCCGGCATACCTGCCTGGACGCCGCCAGCCGCTGCCGCGCGCCCCAGCCACGCGCCGCGAAGCGTCTCCTTGAGCTGCCAGAACTCCGGCAGCCGTTCAAAATCCAATGGTAGATTCAATGTCATAACGTCTTCTTCCCGTAATGGACGGTCCAAATCAACCAGCCAAACGTGATCCGAAAATGCGTGGCATTGCAGGCCGGACTGGCGCATTTGCCGAGCATCAAACACAGCGCCGGCCAAACCACGAATGTGTCCTCGTGCTGTGTAAGTCCAAGGGTCATTCTCATAGGTCAATCGAATCCTCGTTGCGGCCCGCCAGTGACAGCCGGATGGCCGTCGCCAGACCTGGATTAGCTCCCGACCACCGCAGCATCCCCTGTGTGTCGGTGATCAAATCGCGCACCGGGTCAAACTGGTGTTCCACCATGATGCGCCACCGCTTGTCGTAGCCGCGCTCGCTCGTCTTGCCATGCCAGTGATGCAGCACGGTCCCCGCCACGTAACCCACGTTGCCGCGCACCACCGCCGCCGCCCGGAGCGCCCACTCGTACAGCCGCCGCTGATACCCCATTGGCAAGTCATGCGGATGACCGAGCAGGTAGTTTTCCGCCCATGCGCCCACCATGTGCAGGTCCGCCGAGCCGGCAATGCAGAAGTCCAGCAGCCCGCCCATCGCATCCAGCGCCTCGCGCCGGAACGCCCAGCACAGGCCGGGATGGTCCTTCACGCCGCGCAATACCGTCTCCGGGCAGTCCCATACCAGCTTGCCGTATTCCTGCCAGCCCTTGGCCATGCCGCGCGCCAGCCAAAGGACTTCCTCATGCGGCCCCAGGTTCGCGGCCTGCCCAAACATCTGGACGACCGAATGATGTTGCAGCATGTGTACCGTTTCATTGGCCCAGTCATGCCGCGTGAAATGCACGTCAGGATCCACCCAGGCGATATACTTCGCCTCTGGCGGCAAACGCTGGATGCCCAGGTTCAACAGCCGCTCCTTGTGCCAGAGTTCCACGTCCGTCCGCACTTGCAGGTGCATCGGATTGGTCGGGCTCGTCACCTCATGCCGCCGGTCGCCAAATGCCGCCTCCACCACAAACAGCTTTGCCCCGCTGGACGCCACATAGTTTTCAAACTCGTGGAACAGCCGTATCCGGCTTTCAAACCGGCGCGGGTTGAACACGCACGCCACCACATACAGTTCGTCATGACGCCGCTCGTGGTACCGCCCGTTTTGCAGCGCCGCTGGCGCGGCCTTGGTTGCAGCCTTGATAGAATTAGTGAAGTCACACATAAAATTTCAGTGTTTCAGCTTTTCAGCTTTTATTTTTGAATTCTCGGTCGAAGGATTTGGTGTCGTGAAAGCGCGCGTCATCCGTCCACGTGCTCACCACGCCCACATGCTGCACCAGCGAAGGTTGATGGTAGTAGATCGGCCCCAGCAGCGCCGCCAGCCGGCTCATCTTGATGTCCTGCATCCCCTCCACGTCCCACCAGTTCTCGACAAAATGTTTTGCCATCGCCCGACTCATCACGAACGCCTGGCTCCCATAGACCGCCTGTGGGACCGCAATGAAGTAGTGTTCCGCCGGCTTGGCCGACAACTCGCGCACGGTCGGGTCGTACAGACTCCCGAACGCATAGCGCCGCGCACCGGGTTGCGGATGTGCCAAGCCGAGGTTCGGCCCCGGCGTCGCCCGCTCGATGTTCCGCAACGGCGACCACCGTTGCAGGTTGTGAATCAGATGCCGGTTGAAGATGATGTCATCCTCGAAGAACAGCAGCACGTCCGCGTCTGGAAACCGGTTCAACCCCGTCGTCAGCGCCGCCAGCGAGTTGTGTTCCTGCCGCTCCTGCCGCCGCTCGAAGGTCGTTTCGTCCATCTGGATGTGCAGCCGCAACGATTGATTGCCGTCTGCTTGGTGGCCGTCCGCAAGTGCTTGGTGGCCGCCCGCAAGGACCCGCAAATCCGCCAGCGTGGCCTTTAACTGCGCCTCCCGCCCCGGACAGGTGATCATCACCCCCGCAATGTTCAGCTCGCGGCTCATTTGCTTTCCCCCTCTCCGCGTTGCGAAGTCAGCGAAGCAATGGGGAGAGGGCCGGGGTGAGGTGTCCGCTCTCCACTCTCCGCTCTCCGCTCTTCTGTCTTTAGCCCCATCAGCAGGCCAAACAGCGTGGCTGCCACGGCATCCCACGTCTTCAGCCGGCCCGGCGCCGGCGCGTTACGCGCGCCGCCCCCGCACTTGCCGTGCTCCCGGGCTTCGTAAATCCGCTGGATGGCGCCTTGCAGCCCCACCCGATGCCGTAACCGCGTGTCCGCACCGCACACGAAACCGGTCTCCATTGGCAGCCAGATCGGCCCGAGTCCTTCGCCCACGGGAGTGGGAGAATTGCCAGGCCGAGGTTCGGCTGCCCGCAGGGCGGATGAGGGTCGAGGGGAAGAACTGTACTCATTCTGATTTCCGCTCTCCGCTCTCCGCTCTCCGCTCTCCGCCCCTATTTCCATCAGACTCGTGTGTCGCGGCATCGCTACGGGCGTGTGGCACGCCATCGCCTCTGTCACTCCAAGTCCCCATCCTTCCCCAAGCGAGGTCGTCAGGTACAGGTCCGCCGCGTTGTAAAGGCCCGCCAGCGCATCATCTTCCACCGGCCCCACATGGCACCATTCCTCACCATAGGTCAGACCCAGTTGCTTCGCCGCCATGTCCAGATGGATGCCACCCATTGCGCTCATGGGATCCATCCGCAGCAGCAGCTTGGCCGGCACGCCCAGCCGGCGCAACCCCACCAGAATCTCGAGCATCCGCAGCGGGTCTTTCCGCCACTCGTTCTTGTTCACCCCCAGCATCAGGAAGGTGTCCTCTCCCACGAAATTAAACCGCCTCTTCTCCCTCTCCGCGTTGCGAGTCTGGCCAAGCCGAGGTTCGGTCGAGCAATGGGGAGAGGGCCGGGGTGAGGTGTCCGCCATCAGTTCCAATTCAATCACCCTCGCCTTGGCCCGGTCCTCCACCGACAGCGGCGCAAAGCATTCGTCCACCCCATGCGGAACGATTTGAATGGGGCACTGGCTCTTGCCCAAAGCTTGGAGCGTTTCCTTCCTGCCGTATTCGGTGTACGTCACCGCCACGTCCGCCGCATCCAGAATCGCCAGCCATTCCCGTTCCAGCGGCGCGTCCACCGGATAGTACAGGAGCACCCGGATGCCCTTGGCCTTGCAAAGTTGCCGCAGCTTTTGCGGGAAGCCATGCACCGACAGGGCGTCCGGGTCCATCAACATGAACAGGTGCGTGTAGCCTCCCTCCGACAATTGTTGAAGCAACCGGTTCAGGCGCGGCACAGAATTCCAGTCATGCGTCCCTCCAGGGAAGATGGGGTAAGCGAAGTCATTATATCCCCACCCATCGAAGCCGATGCCCCAACAATGTAGCGCAGGCGTCCCGCCTGCGGGTCCTGCGGTCGTCTCGACCGCAGTTTCCCACCACCGTTGTAGCACGTTGCGCATGACGCGGCCAAAGCCAGTCATGCGTGTGGGGGAATCGCCAAAGGCCAGGATTTTCACTGGCCTGCCCTCCGTAGGCTTGGCGAAGGAGGGCCGCCCGGAGGGGGTTTCAATTTGCGCGCCGGATTGAGACATAGTTATTGCGTCTCGTGGGCCAAATTG
>Ga0364874_10520_pt1 | contig 20131 bp, 16 predicted proteins | sample ExccelAu500001D4_2_FD_206922 | JGI IMG/M metagenome (GOLD analysis project Ga0364874, IMG submission 206922) | Enriched cells from Trout Bog Lake Hypolimnion, Wisconsin, USA - BchlTB.Aug07.5000.01.D4 | ecosystem: Environmental > Aquatic > Freshwater > Lake > Hypolimnion/Profundal zone | place... | reverse complement strand
AAACGGGAAGGTTCAGCAAGAAGGAGCCTATTCTGACGGTCTTGCTTCAGGGCCATGGACCATCTACTACTCTACAGGAGAAATCAGCTGGAAAGCCGATTTCTCGATCGTAACGGACAAAGATGCTCAAACCGGCGAAATGAAACAGGTAAGCCGTATAGAGGGGACAAAAACATCATTCTATAAAAACGGAAACGTCTGGAAGGAAGAACAGATGCACGGCGGAAGTAAAAACGGACGCAGCCAGGAATACTATGATTCCGGAACCCCCAAAGAAATTTCCATGTATAAGGATGATCTTAGAAACGGGGCAATGAATGAATACTGGCCCTCTGCGAAACAGAAAACCACCGGATACTTTACGATCGAAAATCAGATCGATCCCAAGACAAAACAGCCGACAGGCGATAAGATCGAGAGTAAAACCGGCAATTGGAAGATGTTCTACTCTAACGGTCAGCTGGCTATTGAAGCAGTCTTCGTCAACAACAAGCCGGAAGGCAACTGGAGATTCTTCTCAAGAGAAGGTCTTCTAATGAAAGAAGGAAGATACAGGGCTGGAAAGGAGGACGGATTCTGGACATATTACGACTATGACAATGGCAGAAGAATAACATCAATGGAATGCAATGTCGAAGCTGGAATGATCGGCGGAGGAATAAGCCGTGTGTACGCTAACGGCGTTATCATCGGCGAAGGCAACCTTAAACGCATTCCGGTCAAAGCTCTCTTTCAGATCTATGCGGATGGAAAACCGGGTGAAATCGTCGACGCTCAGAATCAGCCCGATGATGATGCTGCGGCAAAAACCTCATCAATATGGACAGGGAAATGGAAGCCTATAGACCGCAACGGATCATGGACAGAATTCTATCCGGGAACACGTACGAAAAAATTTGAAGCAACCTACATGATAAACAAACTCAACGGGAAGTATATAGAATTTTTCCAGAACGGAAAAATCAAAGCTGAAGGCGAATATCAGATGAATAAAAAGACCGGGGTATGGACCTTCTACAATGCCGACGGTTCCGTAGACACCGAACAGTCAGGACAGTATCTGAACGACAGAATGTTCGGAAAAAATTAACGACATCAAAGCTGAGCCCATAGAAAAAGACGGCTTCAGGAGCCGTCTTTTTCTATAACAGGACCGTACGCAAAAAGCTCGCGATCAGGGCCGCACAAGGGGAAAGTCAATAATTACTGCAGTCATATCATCATTCTGCATCCGCATATCACCCATGAAGTCATACACTTCATCGTAAATAGTATTAACGATCGCCTGAGGAAAGATCGTATAATGGCTCAGGAGAATTTCCTTCATTCTATCCAGGCCGAAGCATTCAAATTTATCATCCTTTTTCTGAGCTTCAATAAGACCATCGCTGAAGTACATAATGATATCGCCTTCATAAAGGATAAACTCGCATGAAGGATAGTTGTTATAGCGATCACCGAGAAGACGGCGGAATTCACTTCCGAGAAGATATCCTTTTGCGGGAAACCAGCCCTTTTCCTGCTCGTTGAGATCGTAAAGATTGACAAGCGAGTTGCGGAACTTCCTCACGACAAGCGGAAAGAACATGCCGCGGTTGAAGAACCGGAGATAGTATTTATCCCCATCATTGCGGATATATGTAAAGATGATGCTTGCAAAATCAGATGATCCGGCAGCATCCATCACATCTGTAAATTTGGTTCCAGCATCACGTACGATATCCTCAGGATTGAGAGACCCGCCGCCGGCTTCCATTCTCTTTTCGGCCTCTTTTACAGTAAGGGTCAGCGCAGAACGGAGACGGATAAGCGTCGTATATGCAGGAAGCCCGTGACCGCTGATATCAGCAAAAACGAAAAGATAGTTACCGTCAGGGAGCTTGAAAAGTTCAAAGTAATCACCAGAAAGTATCGCCCCGTAGGTACGCTGCATACCGATGCCGACATTAAGCCGCCTGCCGTAAAAATTCCCGAGAAGTCCGCGAATAATAATTCTATCGTTCGAACGCACCTGTTCCGCTTCTGCTTCCAGATTTTGAAACTGGGAGAGAATCTCATCAACCGAGTTCTCTATTTTGTGAGATATTGAGTCGTTGTTTCCCATCTGAGCCATTCTTTATTACTATGGGTATCGATAAAGTCAAGTTACTGTCAATGGTTATTAGCTGTTCTTTTGAGAAAAACAGATCACGAATCACTGCAGCTGTCGAAGAATACAAAAACTATAAAACAATATCAGCTTCCAGAGGAAGAAAAAAGAGACCTGGTAATATCATATTTCTTTATTTCCATAAATATATTCTGACAGATATAGTCCTGTGCTGAGACTGCGATTCCGTCCCACAGCATATCACCTGACTGCTCCAGACTGACAATTACTGCGCCGTCATCATTCTTTTTTATTGTGGAAACCGCATCAATAAGAAACCCCTCAGAGCCGAGAACAGGAATATCAATCGAACAGAGAAGTTCTCCGGACGGAAATCTTGAGAGAATTTCACGTATAAAACCCTCATACTCCCACACAGCCTGATTAAGAAACATCCCTGCCTGAATAAGCGCGTCATCGAACTCATGTACTGTATTCTGATAGCCGTTGAAAATAATATCCATTTTCTACCGCGCCCCGGCGCGAACTTTTACAGCCGGGTACTTTGCAGTCTTCTTTTTTTCGGTATCCGGCTTTCTGGACGCGGTTTTTTTTGTCCCGGTTGTCGATCCCTTCATTTTGACGAGATGCGCATTATGCAGGTGGTAATGAAAGTCGGCGAACTCAACGATGCGGGGATCATGCGTAACAATAATCAGACATATATCCGATTCATCACGAAGCCTTTTAAAAAGGGACAGGATTCCTTTGGCGGACAGATCATCAAGATTGCCTGTAGGCTCATCTGCAAGTATGATTTTAGGTTTATTGATAATTGCACGCGCCACGGCAACGCGCTGCCTTTCGCCGCCGGAAAGAGTCGAAGGATAGTTATGGAGAACTTCTTCAATATTGAGATATGATGCAAGATCCCTCACCTCTTTATCTAGATCAAAGTCCCCCCTCATGGGACTGATGAGAGCCGGATAGATGATGTTCTGATAAGAGGTATTATCCGACAGGAGATTGAAAAACTGAAAGACAAATCCTATCTCTCTGTTACGGTAGCGCGAACGTTTCAAATCACCCCAGCGCAGAATATTCTGTCCCTTGAAAAGTACCTTTCCGGTATCAGGTCTGAGAAGTCCCGAAATAATACCAAGCAGAGTTGTCTTCCCGGCTCCGGATTTTCCGGTGATCGCAGAAATCGTCCCCGGTTTGAATGTAAGATTGACATCTTCGAGAATCGAACGTTTGCCGAAAGCCATCGACACATTCTGAATATCTATCATACGGAACCCCTATTTCCTGATCGCTTTGAACAGATTCATATTCGATGCAAAAACTGCAGGTATCAGCGCGGAGAGAGAAGATATTGCAGCAGACGCGCCTATTGCTATAAAAAGCACAGATGGCCCTGATGAACTGAGAACGATCCCTTTAAGAGAAGGAACCCATTCAACAAGATGTGTCGTAGCAATACCGAGCAGCCAGTTTCCTGCATAATAGCCGGCAAGACCGTACAGCATTCCCACAAATGCAGCTTCACAAACAAATCCAAAAATAATCTTTGACTTCGGAACACCAAGAACACGGCGAAGCGAAAATTTCTGACTCCGGTTATATACAATGGTGAGATAGGAGTTGAAAATACTGATTACAGTAAGAATAAGAAACATTCCTATAATAACAAGAGATGATCCGTCAATAATGCTGAGAGCTTTATTCGTTTTAGCTGCGACATCCTGCTGCGATTCAACCTGAACACCCAACGCTCTGATCTTATCAGTGATCTCCGGGAGCTTCTTTATATCATTGACCTTGACATACATTGCCACATAACGGATCTCCGGCATTCCTTCAGGAGCATCCGCAGCGTGATCCCGCATAAACTTCCAGATGAAATCCGACGGCACTATGATCCCCATAAAAGGAAGCTGATCGGTTACAGCATGCACGACAGCACTGTATTTATATTCCTTCTTTTCCGGAGCATCAGCCGGCGTTGACTGCACGGTAAGTTCAATGGGAAATCCGCTCATTCCTTCAGGCGGAATAATGGGATAGCCGTTCATGGAAAGATAATTATTAAGCATATCGATCGCAAACCGCGGAGCCACAAGAGGGAGAGGATCACCGGTATAAATCGGACGCCACTTGGGATCACGATCCAGAAAGAAATCGTTTTCAATGGATCCGAGAGGCATAAATACTTTCTGCCTCTTCCCCATCAGTTCTCCGCGTATATATGACTTGTTGCTCATCTGAACAAGCGTGAAAGCCTTTTTGACCTCTGGCATTTTCTTTATATATGCAACAACCCCTCCCCGGATTCCGGAAGAGCTCTGTGAAGTTGCAAAAATATCCATCTGTTTTGCCATCTTCGGCGTAACTCTGATTTCATCAATGGAAAGAGTCCCGAAAATATTTTTATCGACGTAATTTTTGACGGAATCACGGAGAGACACATACAGAACAAGAAACGAAATGAGGAAAAGAATGCCGAAACTCGAGATCAGCGATTTGAGAATATTCTTCACTGTATCCTGAGATGACAGTTTAAATGAGAGAAAAATCCGGTGAATAATGTTTTTCATAACCTTCTATTCTATTGAAACGGCTAGGGCAGAATTGTTACATCAGAGCTATGCCCCGTCAAGGATTTTATTGATCCTAAATTGATTGACGTGCGCTTCATATATCCTTATTCTTCGCCCAGAGGATCAATTTTTCATGAAAAATACTCTTTTATCATTGATAGCTCTTGTAATATTTTTTTCAGCGTACAGGGCCTTTCCGGCAGAACAGTCGCTTTCTTTCCTTCCATACAACTCAGACAAAGAGACGGCAGACTATGCTTCAGTCATTACAGCCGGAGTAATAAAAGGATCATCTTCTTCAGCAGCGGTGCAGGATCCGGCATCACCGCAGATTAAAATCCCTGCGGATGAAAAGGATCAGGATGCAATAGATTGTATCGTCAGGATCGGAAAATCATCAAAGACAGATCTTATCGGGGCCGGACAGATAACAAAAACCGACAACTATTATTATGCAGATACCTGCATCATTTCGGTTGAGGATAAAAAAATCGTATACCGGTCTGTTCTTCCGATAAAGATTGCGGATAAGGATTACGATCCGGCATTCGATATCGTCGGCAGAATCAGGTTCTTCATCGAAAAGAAAAGCTTTCCGGTAGGAAATCTTAACGTGTCTCAGGGTGCGTCCTCAGCCTACGCGAAAATCACCTGGGAAAAAGTTCCAGAATGCTCGATCTATGAAGTGCTTTCTTCAACTGTTTCTGAAAAAGGTCCTTTTGTTTCGGCAGGCATGCCGTCGGTAGCATCTTTTGAAGATACCGCAGCGAAGCCGGGAGTAAAGACCTGGTACGCAGTCTCTCCAATCATAAACGGAGTAAAAGCAGAACCTTCATCTGCAATTGCAGGCTACAGAAAACCTGCAATGCCGAAAGATGAGGACCTCAGAACACTCCTCTATTCTTTTAACAAACCACGCCCTCAGATGTCAGATGCAGAAGCGAAGAAATCCAGGGAGGATATCACCTATATTGGACAGTTTTATCAGAATTCTACAAAACTGAATCTGATACTTTACATGGCAAGGGACTACCTCCAGAAAAAACAGCTGTTCACATTCCGCACCAGCGGAAACTATGAAATGGACTGGAATGCAAAGCAGATAAAGATTACCCCTGCCGGCGGAAAGTATGTCATCTTTTTTGAAAACGGAAGGTTCTTCCGGCTGATTGTCGACAGAAAGGATGCAGACCTGACTGACCGGCTGATCAGAAATGCAGTTTTTTTCTGCACTGCAAACGGGGAGGTTGAGACAAAATCAGAAACAGGCGAAACAATTTACATTCCCCGTTTTGACGGAGTTACCATGTGTACAACATACTTCCATGACACGCAGGAGTGGAACTCATCAACCCTTCTGTTCATGACAAGCAACCAGACGCTGAAAGTGAAAATAGAAACAGAGAAAAAAAAGGTCGAGGATCAGAACGATAACGGTGATGAAAAATAACGGTTCATCAGCTCAGAAAAAAACAAGAAACAGGAGATATGTTACGGCAGATCCCATCACGCTTCCCGCGACAACCTCAATCCATGAATGAATTCCCTGGACAACCCTGCTCGCGGCGATGACTGCTGCAAGCAGAAAGACAGGAACAATAACAGACCATCTTCCCGTCGTACATGACAAAGAAACCCAGAGGGAAAAAGCGGCTGCAGAATGACCGGACGGCATGCCGCCGCTGAGAGGGAGGCCCCGTCCGGTATAGGCCTTTATCATAATAACAAGAATCATAACGATGATCAGCGATCCTACAGCAAGATCCTCACCGGTATGTTTTGCAATCGAAAAGCCGTTTTTAAAGAAGAAGAGAATATAAGGCTTTATAAGAAAATACGCAACAAGAAGAGCGATAGCAGCAGCAAGAAGAACAGCACCGGCAGCCATATCTTTGATCACTCTCGCCTTTTCATTCTTTTCGGGACAGACCAGATTGACAGTTTCCTCGAGAGCAGAGTTGATCATCTCTGTCACAATGACAAACATCGCAACAATCGTTAATATGATAAACTCATCTCGATTGACGCCTAAAGCAAAGCACCCGAGAAGAAGGATCATTGCGGCAAAAAGATGATACCGGATGTGCAGTTGAGTATGTGCAGCATGAAGAATACCTTCAATAGCACAATTCATAGAGCGGACAAAACGCTTAACCCGCATACCGGACCTTCACTGGCATGAAATATTCAGAAATCAGCATTTCCCCTCAAGGGCCATCATCTTTTCAATCCGTCCTGCATGACGGCCGCCCTCAAAAGATGTTTTCACAAATGTCTCTATCATATCGGCTACGCTGTCTTCGTACACTATGCGTCCGCCGAAAGCGAGGAAATTAGCATTGTTATGCGCTTTCGACATCTCCGCTGCAAAACGGTTTTGCGGAAGAGCACATCGAATACCTCTGATCTTGTTTGCTGAAATCGAGATTCCGATCCCTGTACCGCAAAGAAGGATTCCGAAATCGTAGCCGCCTTTCAGAAATTCATCAGCTGCCTTCTCTGCCATATCGGGATAATCAACTGAAGTTTCGGCATCAACACCAAGATTTGTCACATCATAACCCTGAGCATAAAGATAAGCCAGTATCTCCTTTTTAAGGGAAACGGCACCGTGATCATTCGCGATAACAATTTTCATCTGAGCCTCTCTATATTTACTTAGAAAGGTATCATACATAACCTGTTTCTCTGCAAGGATAATATTATTCATCGTCATCGGATCATCAAACGATCTGTCAGAAAACGCAGAGAACTGATCGGAAGCAATACTTAAGATCAGAACTTTTTTACAATCGCATTATAGGTCTTTTCAACAATCTGTTCATATTCCATCTCTCCCGGATACACCGGATCGAGGAATTCAATCCGGATATCGCCCGGCTGAGGGATCTTATTTCCTATCGAGAAAATATCGAACGTTCCATGAATAACAACCGGTACAACCGGGATATTCAGCTCGCGGCTGAGAATTGCAAAGCTCTTCTTGAAATGCATTATCTTTCCATCACGGGTTCGCGCTCCTTCGGGAAAAATGGCAAGATGGCCTCCGGAGCGGGAAATGGCAGCCATCTTCTGGAGCGTTTCCTTTAAATCACGATTGATATTGAGCAGAATGATATTTGCATTCCGTGCAAAGAAACGGAGGAACCGGGAATTGAAATTCCTGTCCTTTGCGAAAAAGAACGTTTTCCTGCGCATACTGCGCTTGAGCTGGCCGGAAAGCACAAGACCATCAAGAAAGCTCTGATGATTCGGAGCAAAAATGACAGGGGTGTTTGCCGGGATTTTCTCCAGGCCTGCAGTTTTCACTCTGAAGTAAAACAGAAAAAGAGGCTTCACCACGAGAAGGAAAAGACCCATCATAAAGCTGCTGCGGGGAATGGAAAAATCGGAATTCTGATTGAGAATCGAAGCCCAATCAGTTTTTTCATTTTCAATCTTTGTACGTGCTGTCCGGATGAACTCGGCAAGATCACAGACACGGGGATATTGTGATATATCCTCATTAGAGAGTCTGATACCGAAATTCCCTTCAACACGAACCTGCAGTTCCACCCGGTCAAGAGAGTCCATGTTGAGATCAAGTTCAAGGTGATCCCCTGCCCGGACCTGCATACCATGCATATCTTCAATTGCTTCTTTAAGAATCAGGTACTCTTCAAACTCCGGTTCCCTGACAGCCTCTTTCTCCTGACGATTCAGCCCTATCATATCATTAAGTGCAAAACGTTTCAGCTTTCCCACGCGAGTACGGGGCAGATCAACTTCAACAATAGTAAAATCGAGAATCTTTTTATGGTGAGCGGCTTTGACATTGTAACGGTCAATCACTTCCCACTTGATCGTCTCTTTTATATTAATGACTGATTCAGCTTTTATTCTGGCGAAGTCAGGAAAAACAACAGCAAAAAGTTTTCCTTCTTTCTCAATTACTCCGACATCTTTAACGATGGAGAAGTCACGGAGCATTTCGTTTTCAATTTCTTCAGGGTTGACGTTCTTCCCGTTCGGAAGAACAATCATCTCTTTAATTCTGCCGGTGATACGGATATATCCCTTTCTGTCAATCGAAGCCTTATCTCCGGTATGAAACCACCCTTCGCTGTCAAACACAGCGGCTGTTTCAGCAGGACGGTTATAGTACCCCTTCATCACATTCGGCCCCTTGTAGCAGAACTCTTCATTAATAAGTTTGACGTCGCCGCAGGGAACAATATATCCGACTGACCCGAGACGGAAACTCTGAAGATCACACATCGTCATAGACGGAGATGTTTCTGTCATTCCATACCCTTCCAGAACTATAAAACCCATAGCGTGAAAGTCTTTGGCTACCTGGACATCAAGCTTTGATCCGCCTGACATAAGCGCATTGATTGTGCCGCCGAATTTCGCCTGCACAGCTCCGAATATCAGCTTTCCGAATCGCCGGCTGCCTATTGCACGGGATAATGAAAGAAGAATGCGCGCAGCAGCGCTTTTGTTTATTTGAGCGACAATCCCCTTATGGAACATGGCATACAAACGAGGAACTCCGAGAATACGGGTAATTCTGTATTTCTGGCATGTATCAAAAATAGAATCTGCAGTAAGCTCTTTGATCATACTCACGCTGGAACCTGCAGCCAGAGGCCCCAGAAGCGTCCCCTCAAGCGGATAGATATGGTGGAACGGAAGAATCGCAATATACCTTTCTTCAGGGGAAAACATTATTCCCTTGCTCCCGTATTTATCGGTAGCAAGAACCTCAATGATAGACCATATATTTCCATATGTCAGCATTACGCCCTTCGGTGTTCCCGTTGTGCCGGATGTATAGATAATTACCGAAACCGCATCAGGTTCTGAATCAGGAAAATCCGCCGGAGCAGGGCTCTCAGACAACAAAACGTCATCAAGAATAAGAATATCAGGTTTATGTGATGACATGGCAATCGATTCCCTGACAAGAGCCTCCGTTCCGCGGGAAGCAATCATAAGACTCGGTGTGCCGTCATCTATAATATGGCGAATCTCATCGGGGGTAGACATAAAGTCGACAGGAATCGCAACTCCTTCCGCTTTCCATATTCCATATAATGAAAAAGCCCATTCAGGGCGGTTTTCACTCACAACAGCGATTCTGTCGCCAATTGAAGAAATACTGTTTATATGCCGTATAAAAGGTTTAACTGCCCGCGAGAAATCATCTGAATGGCGGAGAAGATCTGCGTACGAATACTCTCTGCCATCATACGAAATGGCCATTTTTTTGAAGTCTCTGATAAACTGCACGTATACCTCGATGTCAAAGGATTGTCACAACGATATGATTCCGTTTTTCGGGAGGGATCAACACATTATCATTAATAGACATTAGAATGGCATAAACAGTTGCAGTCCGGAAAGAAAAAAAAGCCGGTTTCCCGGCTTTTTAGCAGATAAAATCAGAAGCCTTCTTCTATTGCAGAGTTAACACCACCTAAGGTAAATGTTACACCCATAAGAAACTGAGGCCCCATAACGCTTTTATTCAAAAGGTTACCTCTTAAATAAAACGCATCAACATACCCGACAGAGGCGGTTATCATAATATGCTGAGTAAAGATATATTTCCCCCCTAGCCATACACCGGCGTACGGGGACTGGTCACTGAGTTTTTCCATGTTATCCGTCAATACGGAACGGGTGCCGATATCAACAAAAGCCATGCCGAATCCCGCAGACGCAGACAAAAGCACAGGGACACTGCTAATCGGAAGATAGGTATATTCGATAACGCCCATAAATCCCGAAATTGTGGATTCTTTCGTCGTTACATCTGCGCTCTTAGAGGACATTGTCCCGTAAAACCCTTGTCCGTAAAAATTGATATTATCATTGATCGAGCATCCGAGACCGAACACTCCTCCCGGCATTGAATTTGCGTCAGAATATGAACCGTAAGAACCCATCCCTTCAACATACATATTCGAGGCATCTGCAACTCCAGAGACAAATAGAAGGGACATAAAGACAGGAATGAGTAGTTTCTTCACAGCGAACCTCTTTACATTTGCTTTGTTCCTTAATAAACCCTCTGCGGCTCTGAGTCAAGAAAAAATCCCTGATTAGTATTGACAGGCATACACTTCAATGTAACTTTGCGTGACTGTCCGACTCGTAAGAATAAAGGTATGAAACTTGATGAATGCGAAAAAATTTTTTATTATCTCTATAATTCCGGTTCTCGCAGTGCTCTCCAAATGCGGCGGCAGCAGCAGCAGTACAGGAACAGGATTCGATTATAGTTCCTCAAACCTGCCGACAATGGCCGTCTACAGTGCTAGTATACCGACATATTCCTTCACCGCAACATTTTTTCCTGAAATAATTGCATCAACACTTGCCCCCAACGCAACACCCTTCGCTTCAGTTGTCTATTACAATTCAGTTTCGCCGTATAAATTGGGAATTGCACTGGCTCAATATTCCACCAACGAAAAGCTAATGTATAGAATTCTTTTAAACTTTGATGATGCGTGGGCAACAGCACTGCCTACGGCGACAGAAACAGACACACACGTTCTTTCAAATGGTACTGCTACTCTTATGGTCACTACTACAGAGGGACAGGCTCCTCACTTTTATACAATTTCTATTCCAACAGTTTCTACTGTTACAATAACTTATTACTCTACTAAACCCAATACAAGCACATTATCATTTTTTGTATATACTTTGGCTTTTCCCTCAGCAATAACACTTGATTTTACCTCAAAGGGAGGTCCTTCCGTCACTCTAGGTTCCTCAATTACAGCTTCAGGTACGTCAAACTGACATGGCATTGCTGTTTTAACCTTTCCCTCCACTGGCGGCAGCATTTTCGCCCTATCCTCCACGGCTCCGTGCAAACTTAACAGTATGCTGTAATAAAAGGGTCGGATCTGTTGCATTTACAAAATACGGATATTCCTCCGCCGATGTCTCATCATATTTGTTCTGTTCACCGGTATCCCAGGGGTACCATCCTGATGATCACACTGTTACCATCAGGATCATCGCACTGCTACCATCAGGATCATCGTACTGCTACCATCAGGATCATCGTACTGCTACCATCAGGATCATCGTACTGCTACCATCAGGATCATCGTACTGCTACCATCAGGATGGTAGCAGTGCTTATTCCGTGATCATTTAAACTGAGAGTACTGATCAGCCGTTCCATGCATAGGCCAGACGTCCTACCTTTCGCAATAGTCTTCCATGTCAGCACATAATGCAATCCCTCCCCCGACGCAACCGTGCTGAAGTCCGGGTTGTTCTATCTATCAGTCAAAGTAACTGTTATTGAAACCGCTTCCAGGAAATGTGCCGAAGACCAAGAGCGGCACTCTGCACGCAGCACACCGCCATTATTTGAAGGCGCTCTCGTTATTACTTCCATATGGACATGACTACAAACAGATCCGGGATTAAATTATTTTCCGCAATGACGATATCTGTTCGTATCAATGTAAACGGGGAGATTGTCATGCTGAATAAGGAACAGAAAGAAGCCAGTCAGCCGGATACCGGGTGCTCACTCATTATTGCAGGAGCAGGAACAGGGAAAACAGCGACCCTTGTAGAAAAGATAAGTGCAGTAATCAGAACAAAGCTATGCAGACCTGATGAAATCATGCTTCTCACATTTAGCCGCGCAGCTGCGGAAGAAATGAAAACAAGAATCAACACCAAGGTTCAGGGATCAGAGGCGATCACTGCTGGGACATTTCATTCTGTTGCACTTTCATTTCTTAGAGAATTCAACGAAGAGTGGCAGTGGATGAAAGGGTTTCATGAAGAACCGGTCGTAATCAGCGATAAAGATAAGGAATCCCTTCTTTCAGAACTGATACAATGCCGGATGGAAAACTTTCTTGGTCTGCCGGCTGATACGATACTGTGGCTATGCGAAAGCTCCAACAGAATCAAAGCTGAAAGACATGAAGGCTTTGAACTTATCAGACATGAGATCGGACTTCTGACAGCTGCAATCGATGAAGTGAAAAGAGAGAAATCCCTTATCGATTTTGATGATATCATTTCTGACTTTACCCGGCTTATTCATCGTGACACTACAATCAGAGCTGCGATGAAAAGGTTCAAATATATCTTTATAGATGAGTTTCAGGATATAACAGACAATACGCTCTCAATGGTAAAAACACTGATTCCTCTGACAGGGGGAAATCTATGCGCAGTCGGAGACGATGCTCAGGCGGTCTATTCGTTCATGGGTTCAGTCCCGGACCATATTGCATCATTCAATAATCACTTTCCCGGAGCGAGGACTTTCAGGCTGACGAGAAATTACAGATCTCACTCTGAAATTGTGACTCTTTCAAACAGAATGATTTCTAAAAACTGTTCAATTATAAAGAAAGATCTGATTTCCGAAAAAGGCAAAGGCGGCATTGTTAAACTGCTGTTCTCTCCGGACAGCAAAACAGAACTCGGAATGATCGCGCATCTTTTATCTGCATATATGATAGATGGGGGATCAACAGCTGTTCTTTTTCGAAATAACTGGCAGATCCGTAGAGCTGAATCATTTATCAAAGAAAAGCAAATCCAAATAATTGAAAGTACATTTTTCATAACCATTCATGCCTCCAAAGGTCTGGAATACGACACAGTCATACTGGCTGGAATCGAGGACGGTATATTTCCAGGCATCTGTTCGAATGAAGAAGAGGAACGGAGACTGTTATATGTTGCCCTCACGCGTGCAAAAAAAAGCCTATTCATAATAGTTTACAAGGATGGGGAACAACTGTCATCTTTCGGAAAAGAAATCAAAACGGCTCTGCGTCCGTTTGCAGGAAGCAAAGCCGTTTTATATCTTGACAGATCAGCCGCCGTTGTTTCTCTTTTAAAAGACAGGTTATTCCATGAACAGATTTATTGACGATATTATCAGGGAATTCCCGACATTCATATGGCATATTTTTGTCATAACCGGATTTATTGCGGCATGGGTTGTCGGATGCGGAATCGTGCGTTATTTCATCGGAGCAAGAAAACGAAGCAGAGGTGCAGATATCAGTTCTCACTGATAGAATCATCACAGCCAAGCAGCGACGCCCGGGTCACCTTTTTCCCGTACCGGGACTTCAGAAGATCAAGCAGCTCTTCTCTTTTCCGTTCCTTTTCAGACGGCCGGTGAAAAAGATCGATCTGTTCTTCAATCATATCTTCACGCTCAAGGTTTGTCACTCCGACACCTATAAGGCGCACAAGTTTCCCTTCCCTGTTGAATCCTCTCACCAATTCCATTGATGAATCCCTGATTGTCTTCATATCGCTGAAGGTTCTTTCCACTGTCCGGTTCCGCGTGAAAGTTTCAAACCCTGTGAGCCGTATCTTTATAGTAACAGTACGCCCGCGAAGTCCTTCGATTCTCATTTTTCTGGATATTCCGTCAGACATCTCAAGAATAGTATGGGAAATAAGACATTCATCATCTGTGTCCCTTTCGAATGTGACTTCTTCACTGATTGATTTACGATCAAAGGGATCGGCCACCACCGGTCGGGGGTCTATCCCGCGGGCAAGATTCCACAGGTGTTCACCCGATGCAGTGCCGAGAATTGACCGCAGTGTCGTAATATCAGACAATGCACAATCGCCGATAGTCCTGATACCAAACTGCTCAAGACGTTCAACGGTTTTTTTTCCTGCCCCCCAAAGCCTGCCGACCGGAAGCGCACGTAAGAATTCTGCTTCTGTGCCTGACGGACAGACAGTCAACCCGTCAGGCTTATTGAGATCAGATGCTATTTTCGCGACAGATTTACACGACGCAATGCCGATTGAAGCAGTGAGACCTGTTTCAGCATAGACAGCCTTTTTAATTGCATGCCCGACAGCCTCTGCGGTACCGTGCAGTTTTTCAGTACCTGTACAGTCAATAAAAGCTTCATCCACACTCACCGGTTCGACCAGGGGGGAATATCGGGAGAGAAGAGTAAAAATCTGCCGGGAAATTTCGGCATAACGATGCATTCTCGGCGGAAGATATGTTCCGCCCGGACAGAGCTGCCATGCCTGTGAGATCGGCATAGCCGAACGGACACCGAATTTTCGAGCCTCATATGAACATGTCGATACAACGCCCCTGCCCTTTCCTTTCTTGGGATCAGATCCGATGATAACAGGTTTCCCTTTCAGCGAAGGATTATCATGCTGTTCAACCGATGCAAAAAAAGCATCCATATCGATATGTAGAATTGACCTGCTCATACATACAAATGTATAGTATATGATTTTTATGTCAAAACGTTTTTCACGTTGAAAAAAACAAAGCGCATTTATTATATATCACCAAGGAGTTATTCATGAAAAAATATTTCATACTTTCCGGCGTTGTTTTCCTAATCATATTCTCGTTCTTCATTTATTTCAGATTTTTCTTTACCTATGAACAGCGCAACAGATTTTCACGATCAATTGAAATAGTAACCGGTCAGAATCTCAAAGTTACCATCTTGGACGCCGGCGGCAAGACAGTTGAAAGCTGGAGCGGCATTCAGAAAATATCTTCCGGCGGACCTGACAGAAACTACGTCTTCTTCTATACGAAAAACGGAAAATATGTTCAAATTCCGAACTCAGTCTGGTATATAGCAGAAGAGGAATAAACACCATGCTTCGAAACCTGCCCATCGAAGAGCTCCAGTCTGTCGGCCCCAAGCGGGCGGAGGTTCTGCGCGCAGAGGCGGGCATTTCAACGATTGAAGATCTTATATACTATGCGCCACGACGCTATCTCGACAGATCATCCTTTGTCAAAATCTCGGACTGCGCTGACGGTCAGCAGATCACTGTCGCGGGAACTGTATCTTCAGTTCATACTGAAGGACGGGGCAGGAAAATTCTCTGCGTTGAAATCAATGACGGAACTGAGGATCTTACCGGTGTTTTCTTCGGGGGCATTCAGTATTTCCAAAGGGTATTTGACAGAGGAGATACCGTCGTTTTTTCCGGCACCATTGCATCATTCAGAGGCAGAAAGCAGATCGTTCATCCGGAATTTGATTTCTATGATGATGACCAGACGGAACTTCTCAATACCGGCAGGATTATTCCATTATATCACTCAAATGATAAGCTTCAGCATGCCGGTTTTTCATCCAGAGGCTTTCGAAAAATAATTTTTCAGACGATAAAGGACCATCTGGATAAAGTCGAAGACCCTCTTCCTACTGAATTGAGAAACAGACTCTCACTCGTCGGATATGCTGCAGCACTGAAAGCCATTCATTTTCCTGAGAATCTTGCACAGGTTGAAGAAGCAAGAATCAGACTGGCATTTAATGAACTTTTCTTTCTTCAATATTATCTTCATCTTTCCCGGCGACTGATACGCGAAACAGAAACCCGTCCATCCCGAATTCCTGATATGACCTTTCTTATGGATCTTTTCAACAATCTGCCCTTCACTCTTACAGAGGATCAGAAGCAGGCGGTAAACAGAATATCTCAGGATATCGCTCAGCCATTTGAGATGAACCGACTGCTCCAGGGGGATGTCGGTTCAGGAAAAACAGCCGTTGCTATGGCGGCAGCATGTATTGAGAAGGGTCTCGGCCATCAGACCGCCATTATGGCTCCTACTGAAGTTCTTGCAGCGCAGCATTTTTCAACCTTTCAGAAATTCATGCCTCAGGGATTGACATGCGGTCTTCTTGTAAGCGGAATGAAAGCAGCGCAGAAGAAAAAAATACTGACAGAAATTGCTTCAGGCAGCATCGATATCACAATCGGCACTCACGCGCTGATCCAGGACGGTGTCGCATTCAAAGATCTGGGTCTTGTCATCGTCGATGAACAGCATCGTTTCGGCGTGGAACAACGAGCAGAGCTGAGACGAAAGGGTGAGAAAACAGACTTGCTTGTTATGACAGCAACACCGATTCCCCGATCACTGGCATTGACTGCATACGGCGACCTTGATGTCACCGTAATAAAGAAAAAACCGGCTGACAGGCTTCCGATAAAAACTCTTCTGCTTCCGGAATCGCGGATGAAAGGAGTAAATGCATCTCTCGATAAATATATGGCGGAAGGCCGGCAGTGCTATTACATTCTTCCTCTAATTGAAGAATCAGAAAAAAGCGACCTTGTCTCTGCGAAAGAAATATTCGAAGAGCTGTCCGCAGAAGTTTTCACACATAGACGAATAGGGCTTCTTCACGGAAAAATGAAACCAGCAGAAAAGGAAGCGGTCATGAATTCCTTTAAAGAAGGAAATATCGACCTTCTCGTAAGTACAACAGTCATTGAAGTCGGCATCGATGTTCCCAATGCAACTGTTATTGTCATCAGACATCCGGAGCGGTTCGGGCTTTCTCAGCTTCATCAGCTGAGGGGGCGTGTCGGAAGAGGTCCATATCAGTCATTCTGCATCCTTCTTTATCCTGACTCAATTTCAAAGGAAGCGGCGGAACGACTCGGTGTTATCGAAAAAAGCGAAGATGGTTTTGCAATTGCAGAGCAGGATCTCAGGATAAGAGGCGCGGGGGACTTCCTCGGTACCCGGCAGCATGGAGTGGAAAGCCAGTTTGAATTCGCAGACCTCTCAAGAGATTTGGATCTTCTTCTTGAAGCTCGATCCGAGGCAGAGCAGATCATCATGAATATTAAGGATATAAAAGCAGAACACCAGCGCTTTGAACAAAGATATGTTAAATCGGAAGAATTGAACGGGAGCAGAATTACAAAAAGCCTGTCTCTTATTTCGTAAGAAATCTATTTAAAAACAGTGCGATCCAGAAAACGGTTATAAACAATCATCATGCGGGCACCGAAAAGCTCCTTTGCTTTGCTTTTCAGCATGGCGTCACGGTCAAGTTTTTTCCCTGTCTTCTGAAGGTACTGCTCGACAGCTCTGTCGATCTTCTGAAGACTTATATCCCTGTCAGTATTATATTTTTCCTGTGCGATCCGTTTGAATTCAGAAAAATCGCTGACGCGGTCAAAAGGAAGATCGAGTCCGTTTATATTCTGTTCAAACCAGTCAAGAGTCTTTTCTCTGATGAACTCTGAAGGTATAAACCTTGCCACACGGTTGTCGGAAAGAATTTTATAGCAGAGACCCACCTGTGTATCAGTAAAGAGGTCATTGAGAAGACGCGCTATTGTCAAGGGACCAAGATGATACGTAAGCAGATCCTTTCGCTCATCAGGCACACCGAGATATTCAGCTATTTCCCGAACCTGGACGGAGACAGTGCGGAAGATAAATTCTGCATATTCTGTGCGTATGCCTGATGAAGCATTTTTCATATACCGCATCATCGCCCGCTTTACAATGCCGTTGACCTTGACAGTATCGGGAATCTCTCGGTTGAAATACACGGTGCTCTCAAGATCAGCAGTATCTTTAACTATTTTCGAACCATCTATCCTGATGATATACGGCTCAACTCTGTTCCATGTGCTTGTTCCGCGGATAGTAAAGTTTGAAGAATAGCTGTCAGACCTTGAAAAAGCAGCGGGAGCAGAAGTCTCAACAGGAGACGAAGAAGGGGCAATTTTCCTTGGTCTTTCTTTGGGGACCGGAACCATGTCAAGGGCAAAGATATCATCATCTCCGGTAGAGTCCTCATCAGGAGCATCGATCGCAGAAGAGAAAATTTTATCATATGAATAATCAAAAGATTCGAAATAGATGATCTTATTGCCGATATCCCTATCAAGCACATCGAGATCATTTTCGCCGATGCCGATGACAATGCCGAGAAACCGGACAAACTGATCAGTTTTTTCACAGAAGCTCAAAGCATCAGCAATGATGCCGCTGCATACAGTGTAAGTAGATTTCCCTTCGGTAACAAGATTGATAACGCCTATTCCCTTCTGCAGCTCATCCCAATCCCTGCGGAATCTGCTGTTGAATTCTCTGAGGCGGACAAACAGTTCTTTAAGGAGCAGAAAGTTCAAACGGTTCTGGTTCATATCTTCGCTGGAGAAGAACAGATAAAAATCCTGCCGGTTCTTCTTGCTTATCATTTCAGGGCTGTACGAGGTAAGAAATTCGCTGAAAGTCTTTTCGATTCCTTCTATACTGCGTGAAAAAGTATAGCGGTACTTTTTCATCATTCCGGCAAGGACATCATTGATGACCTTGTCGGATGTCATCTCGCGGAATTGAGACATGATCTCATTATGAGTTCCGAGTGCTTTGATATAACCTTTCCGAAAAGGCTCAAGAGCGTTATTTTTCTGTTCTTTGCTGACACGGGCAAGAAAATTCTTCTCCGCAGCTGCATCGTCCTTATCAACAACGACCCGATCGCCCTTCCTCATTTCCTGCTCATGAACCCGCTTTTCTTCAGCCTGAGCATTCTGGAAAGTATGAGTATTATCAACATCACTCAGAATCGATTCGAGATCATCTGGCATCGATCACACAACCTTTGTTGGTTCTTCATCCGCCGTGTCTGCCGCAGCAGTATCACCCTGCTCAGATGCGATACTGACAGCAGGGAGAGGCTCGCCCTTCATTATCAGCATAATCTCTTCGGCATTGAGAGTCTCACGCTCTATCAGATATTTAGCCATTTTTTCAAACAAATCAAAATTATTCGTCAGGAAATCCTGGGCATCTTTTTCACAGGAAGAAACAATACTCATAATCTCTTCATCAATAACCCGTGCGGTTTCTTCACTGAAATCACGATGCTGAGAGATTTCACGCCCGAGGAAAATCTGATCCTGCTGTTTCCCGAACTTCAGGAAGCCCAGTTTTTCACTCATACCCCAGTCACACACCATACGACGGGCAATGGTGCTTGCCTGTTCAATATCCTGACTTGATCCGGTAGTGACTTCGCCGTATTTCATCTTTTCAGCAAGATATCCGCCGAAAGCTTTTTTGATCTGATTCATCAGGTATGAACGGGAATACGACCTGCGTTCCTTTTCTGGAAGGCTCATCGTGAGACCAAGAGCTCTGCCTCTCGGAATGATGGTTACCTTATGAATAGGATCACCGCCGGCAAGGTGACCGATGATAGCATGACCAGCCTCATGATATGCAGTCATTTCCTTTTCAATATCGGTAAGCATAAGGGAACGCCTTTCCGGTCCCATCATGACTTTATCCTTTGCCTCTTCCATATCCACCATTGTGACCCGCTTGCGGTTTTTACGCGCAGTCAAAAGAGCAGCTTCGTTTACGAGATTTGCAAGATCAGCACCGGTGAAGCCGGGAGTGCCGCGGGCAATAACTTTAAGATCAACTTCTTTTGCAAGAGGGATCTTTTTTGAATGCACCGCGAGAATTTTTTCACGGCCCTTGATATCAGGAGCATCAACAACAACCTGTCGGTCAAAGCGTCCCGGACGCAGAAGAGCCGGGTCGAGAACATCTGGCCGGTTCGTTGCAGCAATAATGATCACACCGTCGTTGGATTCAAAACCATCCATTTCC
>Ga0364874_10518_pt1 | contig 20227 bp, 15 predicted proteins | sample ExccelAu500001D4_2_FD_206922 | JGI IMG/M metagenome (GOLD analysis project Ga0364874, IMG submission 206922) | Enriched cells from Trout Bog Lake Hypolimnion, Wisconsin, USA - BchlTB.Aug07.5000.01.D4 | ecosystem: Environmental > Aquatic > Freshwater > Lake > Hypolimnion/Profundal zone | place... | reverse complement strand
AGCGGCGAGTAGCTGCATTTCAGTTACATGCACGGTGGGTAACATGAACCGAGGTATTGCCTCTTCATCTGAATAGCCAAGCAGAGCCATCTCGGTTTTGTCTACAAAGAATGGATGCCGCAGTTGCTTTAGGTCAGAAGCAGAGTATTGCGTCTTTTGATCGGTAATTAAAGGTGGATGTTCAATCCGGTTGCGCACAAGAACAACTTCTTCGAGCATTTTTAGATCAGATGGCCCAGTTTTGAACGCAACATTGAAATGCTTGGTGAAATGGGCATCGTAGCCAGAGAACCAGCCTTTGTTCTTGAACACTGACTTCTTCAGCGATTGGTCTACGACGATACCGCTTTGTTTGACCCACGACTCAAGATAGAGGTGAAGCGCTGCGGCAAGCATAGAGATGCATGAGTATGCCAGAACGTTAAGAGATTCATCGGATTCGAGCCACTCGTCGAGGAACGGTGGCTCATCATCTTCGCTGTATGGAGGAACGAATGGTTCCTCATGTGCTTCAATCTTTCGCTTTCGCTCAATATATGGCTCGGATGCCGTTGCATAGAACTGGCGAATAAAGGCGATGCGACAGTCTAGGAAATAGCGAACATTCACGGCTTATACTCCAGATGCCCAACGTAATATATAAGGAAACACTGAATAAGTCACCCAACTGTCGTGCAAGTGCGTTATAGACATGAGGCGCAACTTGGAGACCCGGCGAGATGAAACAAACGACACTGGCAATGATGAATAGTGGATTTGAACTACATAGCAAGACAACCAGACGTGCAGCATTCCTTGCCCGAATGGAAACCTTGGTACCTTGGGCGGAATTTTGCGCTTTGATAGAGCCGTACTACCCCAAGGCCGGAAACGGTCGTCCGCCAGTCGGGGTAGAGCGCATGTTGCGCATGTACTTTATTGCCAACTGGTTCAATATGGCAGACGAGGCCTGTGAAGATGCGCTTCATGACATCCCTGTGTTACGAGAATTCTGCCGGATTGACCTTGGTTGCGAACGCGTACCAGATGCAACGACCCTGTTAAATTTCCGCCACCTGCTGGAGCAGCAGGATCTGGGTGCTGCGCTGTTTGCCAAAGTGGGTGAACTCCTGTTGGCGAACGGATTGAAACTTTCTGGCGGCACCATCGTGGATGCCACCATCATTGCCGCACCGAGTTCTACCAAGAACGCAGACAAAGCCCGTGATCCAGAAATGCGGCAGACCCAAAAGGGTAATCAATGGTACTTCGGCATGAAGGTGCACATCGGCGTTGACAGTCGCACCGGGCTTGCCCACAGCGCGAGCGTTACCCCGGCCAGCGTACATGACAGCCAGGAACTACCGAATCTACTGCATGGCAACGAGACAAGGCTATATGGTGACAGTGCTTATACTGGACAGAAGGACATACTCAAAGAGATTGCGCCGAATGCGAAAGATTTCACCAACAAGCGAGCCAGGCGTAATCGGCCGCTGACTGATGCGGACAAACAAACCAACCGTAGGAAATCGCAGGTACGTGCCAAGGTTGAACATCCGTTCCGTCCGTTCAAGAGTATCTACGGTTTCGCCAAGGCGCGCTATCGCGGTTTGATCAAGAACGCTAATCGAGCCTTTGCCTTGCTGGCGCTAATCAATATCGACAAATGGGGATTGCCGCTGACAGGACAGGTGCGTCCGGCGTGAGCAAAATGAAGGAAAATTCCTGGCATGAGCACTGCTGGAACAGGAAAATGGAAGAAAATGGATCAGCTTTCTAACAATTCGCCGACGCATGAACAAATACTGTTTTGCGCGGGTACTTATTCAGTGTTTCCATAAAACTTATTCATAGTGGGAGAAGGCTGTCTACTGCTTCCCACAGGCAGCTTTCCATAGAGACGCGCCTAAACTTTTAGGGGTGATCTGCTTCCATTGTTCAGGTACGTTGTAAGCAAATATTTCTTTACCCCCTCCCATGTTTCCGGAGTACCACCAGAATCCAATTGATCTAAATTTGTTTTCTGAACAGTAAATTTCATTTTGTTCTTTTAAAGACAAATAGTTGAAATCCCCACTTACTTGGGGGGACTTGAAGTCTAAAAGAGTCCAAACCTTTACTACATCCCCTTCTTTGTTGAACGGGGTGGGATTGATGAAGGATGTCATTTCGTTGTTACCATCAATCATTACCCAGTTCGTCACTCCACAGGCAAAATTCATCAATATTGCACCAATACTATCAGGCGCTATTGGTCTCCAAACTGAGCTTCCCCCGATAAATAGTCTTCCAAAGGTGACGTAAAATTAACGTTACTTTGAAAGGAAGATGATGAAGAAGATACCGAGGCAGGAATACACGACCGAGTTCAAGGAGCTTGCGGTCAAGCGTGTTAAGGATGGTCAAACGGCTGGTGCAGTAGCCAAGGATTTAGGGCTGATTGAGCAGACGCTGCGTAACTGGGTGAAGGCAGCGGCGGCAGACAAGCTCACCGGTGCTGGCGCCAAGGTTGTGACGCCGGAGCAAATGGAACTCTCCCGGTTACGAGCCGAAAACGCCCGGCTTAAAAGGGAGTGTGAAATCCTAAAAAAAGCGACGGCGTACTTCGCAAGGGACACGGTGTGAAGTACGCCTGGATTGACGAGCAACGCAAGGTCTATGAGTTGGACGAGATGTGTAGGGTGCTTGATGTGAGCGAGAGCGGCTATCGGGCTTGGAAGCGTGGTGGCAAGCCAGATCGCAAGAGGCTGACCGATGCACAGATGCTTGCACTGATCCGCGCTATTCACAAAGAACTCAAGGGCGCATACGGAAGCCCGAGAATGGTCAAGGAATTGCGTGGGCGCGGCTTTTCTGCCAGCAAGGATCGCGTAGAGAGGCTGATGCGTGAGAACGGGATACGTGCCCGGCACAAGCGGCGCTACAAGGTGACGACGGACTCGAAGCACGGCCTGCCGATAGCGCCGAATCTGCTGAATCGGAACTTCACCCCATCAGGCCCCAATATGGCTTGGTCATCCGACATCACTTACTTGTGGACGGACGAGGGCTGGCTGTATTTGGCAATCGTGCTCGACCTGTTCAACCGTGAAGTGGTCGGCTGGTCATTGAAACCGCGCATGACCACAGACATCGTAACGGATGCGCTGACCATGGCGTGGTTCCGCAAGAGACCGACCGCAGGACTGATTCACCACTCGGATCGCGGCAGCCAGTATGCCAGCCAAGCCTACCAGAGCAAGCTACAGGAATATGGCATGGTCTGTTCAATGAGCCGCAAAGGAAACTGTTGGGATAACGCTCCGACTGAAAGTTGGTTCAACAGCTTCAAGAACGAGTGGGTGCATGGACTGCGTTTCGAAACGCATGACGAGATGAAAACCATGAGCTTTGAATACATCGAAGTGTTTTACAACCGAAAGCGGTTGCACTCGACGCTCGGTTACAAGTCACCCATTCAGTTTCTGGATGACTGGTTCATTGCTCAACAGAATGAAAAACTGGTAGCATGAAATCCACCTCTTGGAAGACGAAATACCGAGGGAACCTCACTCTGTTATTTGGCACGAGAAGTCTACTCCTGAATTCTCACTGCCGCAAAATGGCCACTCAGCCGATGATAATGTACGACCTTGGAATAAAAACCCCGCAAAGCTATTCACTGTGCGGGGTTTGTGGATGATGCTGGACTGATTTGGAACGTTATTTGGAATAGGTGAAATTGAATGATCCTCTGTAACGCCCTATTTACACCATTTCATTTGTTCGGATTTTACATGTACCCCCATTTATACCCCAGTTCTTATCCACTTAAACCTTTGGGGTCACCTATTTGGTGGCTTTGAAACCAAGTTATTATACAGTCATTAATATCCAACTAGACTACCTACAAGGCCTAATTTCCTCTACCCGCATCCTGGCTAACTCGGCTAATCTTGATGCGTAGTCAATATTCGTAACACGACGCTTCTTCACAGCTATGGACACAGCCATTTGACACGCCTAACAGGTTTGAGGTTTTCGTAACTCCGCCGATTCTTTCTACGGCTTTCTTTACTGCGTTTTCTCCGATAGTAAACATAGATTTTTCCTTGTTGTTATTATTTTCAGGCCATCCTGATAATCTTATTTTAATCTATTCTGTCATAGACCTTTGCTGGGAAAGCCGTGGTTGGTAGGCAATGAGTATTCTGCGTTGATGGGGTGGAGGAGTAAGTTTCGATTAAAACATTTAAAGCAACGTATGAAAGGCAGAAGTTGTCCAGATTGATAGGCTTTTCCTCAAAGGTTGGATATTGAGCTACAATTTGATTACGGGGGAAACTGGACTGCCGTAAAGCTGCGGGTGGGGGATCGCGGCTTTGTGCCAAGAACAGATGTCCGACAATAACTGAGTTTCAAAAGAGTTCCGATTTGGTTTCTAATCGTAATAACTTCTTAATATTATTGTAATGACCAAAATCTAAAGTGAAGCCTTTATTAACTCATAAAAGGTGGATCTGTATGAACGGCCAAAAAATCCTCAATGCATCAGTTGTCTCAGTAGTTTCCATAGCCTCAATATCCGTTTTAACAGCCGCCGTACTGGCTGGTTGCAGTAGTTCCTCCTCTTCATCCGCGACATCAGCGCCTTCACATGTGTTGTTGATCAGTTTGGATGGACTTCATCAACAAGATTTGACGAACTGCCTGGCGAATAAAACTTGTCCGAATATTGCCGCTCTTGCAAATACCGGCGTGAACTACACAGGTGCCATCACACCCGCCATATCTGATTCGTTTCCTGGGCTGGCGGCATTACTGACTGGCGCTACTCCGAAAACTGCTGGCCTATTCTATGATGTCTCCTACGACCGAACGCTCTATGCACCCAGTGATAATACTTGTACTGGTCCCCAAGGTTGGAATGTAGTATTCGATGAAACAGCGGGTATTGATGGTTGGAATGGCAATCCCTTGGTTCACTTGAACGGAGGTGGCGGGTTTAATCCTGACGCAATCCCACACGCGATGGTCAGCGGAAATTGTGTTCCAGTTTATCCGCACAACTATATCAAGACGAACACGGTTTTTGAAGTAGTGAAGCAAAATATGGCCGGATCACGTACCGCTTGGGCAGACAAGCACGCATGGGCGTATGACTGGGTAAATGGGCCATCAGGCACCGGGGTTGATGATCTGGCACGAACTGAGATTAATTCGATCAACCCTGCAAGTCCAACAGGGAAAGATTACACTGACTTGTACACGAATACAGAGATTTTCGATAAATTCCACACGCAAATAGTGCTTAACCAAATTGATGGCAAAGATTCGACCGGGACAGATTTAGCTCCTGTACCAACAATATTTGGAACCAATTACCAAACACTGAGTGTTGCCCAAAAGGCACTTAATGCTAGCGGAGGAGGTTATATTGACGCAAGCTTCACGCCTGGTCCAGCAGTCGCTGCGGCAATTGCATTTGTGGATGGTGAAATAGGGAAAATGGTAACGGAATTGAAAGCCAAGAATCTGTACAACAGCACACTGGTAATCATTACTGCCAAACACGGTCAGTCTCCAAGCGACCATACTAAACTGGTTAAGAATGGTGATACTCTTACTGCTCTATTGCAAAGCAAAGGCTATTTGCCGGCTAGTTTTGGACAATTTAATACAACTACCGGAAGTCTAAATGATGGTTCTGGACTGGCGGGAACCGGCATAGTTCAAACAGATGATGTCGGCCTCATTTGGCTACAAAACCCAGCGTCTGCTGTAGCCGCTGTGGCGGATTTAAAAGCAAATTTAAGCTGCGTTACTGCGTCAGGAATTTGTGCTGATAGTTCGCAGGCTTATATTCTATCCGCAGCAAGCGGGGTAATTTCCGGAACAGGTACTCTGTTTGACGGTACCGGACTTATTGCACGTTTTGGTGATCCTGCATCAGGGCGCACACCGGACATCATCGTGCAACCCAATCCAGGTGTCATATATACATCCAGCACGAAGAAGGATGCAGAGCATGGTGGCAACGCACCTGATGATAGGCATGTCGGATTGCTTGTTTCTTATCCGTCACTGTCGGCATCAACAAACAGTACGGCTGTTGTAACGACTCAAGTTGCCCCGACCATCTTGCAGGCATTGGGCGGTTCATCACTTGTCAGCAAACTCAATGCGGTGACGGTTGAAGGTACTGCGATTCTGCCGGGATTGCCATTCTGAGTGAATAATGATTTTCAAATCTATGCTGATTTGACTTTCCAATTTAACTACGATCCCTCAAGTTTATTCTTGGGGGATTTTTTATTATACAAATTTTCTTTATTTATCAAGATGCAGAGTTTGGAGTGCCATCAGGTTTACTAAAGATGAACTAGACTTCTGCTTCGGGTCGAAACCAGTGGCTCAGAATTGCGAATAGGTAGCAGAATAGCGGCGGGTCGCTATAATTAATTCCTGATGCCAGGAAGCGGCTGTTGGGAAACCGCAGGAATGTGCCAGTAACTGCGGGTCATGAGCGTCTGATTTGCGGCGGTAAATATTAAGTAATCGACTTGCGCTCCCAGCCAGAACTTGCCCTTCGTGACTGGCAGCTAACTGACAGTCAATATGGAAAAATCACATACAACTAGTGCTGGTTGGTCGATGGATCAGAAGACTCAGGTTATAAGGTGCATTTGGCGTACCCTGGCGGGATCAAGAAGTACGAAGGCTTAAATACAGTGGTGATTTCGCCGATGCTGCTATTCTCGCACACCTTCTGCGCCTTGGGCTGCTGGCAGAAGGCATATTTACCCTAGGGAAGAGCGTGCGGCGAGAGATTTTTTGCGAAAGCGCAGAAATGCCGAAGAAAGTTTAATAATCGAGGACAACATGACAAGCTGCACCCACATCCGGAATCTGATAATCCTCACTTTGATTTGCTTTGTTCCAGACAGCTATGCGAAACAAGCTGGCGGCATTGAATATTCAGGATCGGGGTTTCTTACGATAGCGGCGGGCCAGATGCTGGGGGGCACCCGCGCCAATGTTGAGGACTACAATTGCCCTTGTTTTCTTTCTGATTATGCCCACGCCAGCGTTTACGATAGCCGCAGTGGTTTGCAATGGAAGCCAGATACCAAAATTGGTGTGCAAGGAAGTGCCTCGTACAACGACGTTTCTGTTACCGCTCAAGTGGTGGCTCGCAGTGCCATGGGAACCGCAGACCTGGAGTGGCTTTATGGCAACTACAATATGAATGACAAAATTTCCATCCAGCTTGGACGTAAACGCCTTCCTATGTTTTATTACTCCGACGTGCAGGACATCGGTTTTTCTCTCCCATGGGCACATGTGCCACCGAGCCTGTATGGATGGGAGGTAGTAAACTACAACGGTGCGAACATACGATACCAGGATCGATTCGGGGATTGGTCGGCAACTGCCAACCTGCTCGCCGGTAATGAAAACAATAATAACAGCGGTTACTGGAAAATCTACAATGGACAACAGAGCAAATCAAGCGTCAAGTGGACGAACATTGTCGGCGGCGATCTGATCTTGTCGAAAGATTGGCTGGAAGCACGTACCGTATATATTCAGTCAAAAATGGACGAAAGTTACGGCGGAATGGTTTGGGATACTAATCCGGCTGACTCAACCTATCAAACCTACATTCCACAATCCGGACCTATCTATCCGCAGTCCAAGCAACGAATATATGGTTTGGCAGTTAATGCGGATTACCAAAACTGGCTGGTTCGCACTGAGTTTATTCAAATCGATCATCCCGGCCTGACCTGGCGTGACCATGCGCAAATCGTCGGCGTTGGCTACCGTTACGGGAAGTGGCAACCTATGTTTACATGGTCGGAATATCAGCTGACGGTGGTCACGGATGGAGTCCTGCCAACAGCATTGCCGTCCTATCCGATGTTACAGCCCTTGCTTACATTGACGCTAAGATATGACCTGACGCCAACCAGTGATTTGAATGCTCAATATGAAAGCCTGAAAGACGAGAGCAGCCCGCTTAATTATCCTAATTATGGGAATTCACGATTGCTGACTTTCACGTATGACATGGTGTTCTGATCATGCATCGCTATTTGCTTGTTCTCTTTCTCGGCATTATTTGTGCTGTCTCTGCGTTGGCAGTAGATATTGTCGTGATTGTGAATCCAAAAAGCGGCGTGGACTTGCTAAGCAAGGATGACGTCATTGATATTTTTATGGGCCGAAACCGGCAGTTGTCATCCGGGATACCGGCATTGCCCCTGGATCTCCCCGACACGTCGGCAGAGCGCGAGAATTTTTACGCGCGACTTACAGGCAAGAGCATAAGCGAGATCAACGCATATTGGGCCAGGCTTAATTTTACCGGCCGCGCGACCCCTCCGGCTTTGGTGCGCAGCCAGGAGGAAGCAATACATAAGGTGATTGATAACCGCAGTTCGCTGGCATATGTAACCCGCAGCAAGATAAGTGCGCAAGTTAAAGTGGTTTTCGAACTCAACGAGAAATGATCAATCCATTCCGCAAAGGCATTTTATTCGGGACGGTCGTCAGTGCCATCGTGGCGGTTGCGGGTATCGTGGTAATTTTTGTCCTGATTACTGCTTATATAACGGCTGCCGACACGCAGAAGTTTTTTACGAAGCACCTGGATGAATTGCTGGACACCGTCGAAAGCACGGCCAGTGTCGCCTGTTTTTCGAAGATAAACAGTTGGCAGCAGAGCTTGTTGCCGGCTTGCTCAAGAACAACGGGGTGGCAAGCGTTGTCGTGAGGACCAATAACCGGGAATTGGCGCGCGGGAACGGAGCCGGTTTGCCCAACGACGGCGCAAAGCGTGAAGCCATCTCGCATCCTGTACGAGTGGTTTCGGGTCGGCCAATTTATGACCGTTTTCCAACGGCAGTTTTATGGCACCCAATATGGCCGAATGAACAGCTGGCATGTGCCAAGAACAGCACTTCACGTCTCCACGCCACATTTCCGACATTCAAGGTAGGTTTGCCTTGAGTTTTGACTGACTCTAGCCGGGCAAACTAGAACCTGCCTAAAAGAGCTGCTTCGCGTCGAAATTTTAAAATGAGCATCTGCTTGGTACAAAATACCTGACTGGCATTTTGATTGCTTGCTAAAAGTTTTTTTGTCCCTTAGGGTGCGACACTTTGTCACATTTTGCTCAGCCCTTATGTTCTTATAAAATGCCGCATCAATTTCCCGCCAATCCTCACTTGCTTTTGCCGTGTTGGTCAAGGCGTTCTGCTTTCAGGGTTAGCACAGTTAGAGTATTTCTACCGTTCGTGGATACCGAGCAAACGATATACCAATTGCTTTAATAGGGGTATAAGCACATAATTTTCTCCCAAGCCTTTTGTGCTTTTATGTGCTGACAGAAAATTAATAGAACTTTCTCAAGGATTGACAATATCATGGGGCATCATTCGGTTTCTCACGGCGACATTGAGCAAAACACGCTTCTGATTGATATTGCCACGCGCAATGTTTTTCACCTTGCCCCCGGTGACAGCATCGGCAAGGCCGCGCACATCATGGCCGAAATGCGGATTTCCTCCCTTATTGTGACAGATGAAGAGGATCATCCAGTTGGCATCATAACCGAACGTAATATTCTGCTTGCCATGCAGTCTGGATGCACACCAGAAACGCCATTACAGGCTGTCATGTCATCTCCGGTCATTACTGTACAAGAGTCGATGACCTGTCTGGACGCCTACCAAGTCTGCCTACGCGATGGAATTCGGCATCTGGTAATCGTTGACAGTGACAAACGGTTGCTTGGCGTAGTCAGCGAAACAGATTTTCGCCTGCACATCAATCTCGCCGCTCTTGCCGGACGTCGCCAGATAGCTTCTGTAATGAGCCGCTCCGTGTTTAGTTTGCTGCCTGAAGACCACTTCCAAGATGCGCTAGACCTCATGCAGTCTCACCGGGACACCTGTGTTGTAGTAGTCGAGGACAAGTTCCCGTTAGGCATTATCACAGAACGTGACATTGTTCGCCTTTATTCCGGTGATTCGGTACGAACTGACATGACGGTGAGTGAAGTCATGACGTCACCCGTTCTGACCATTCCGCTGGACTACACTATCAATGAAGCTGCCGAGCAAATGTTGATATCCAGAGTGCGCCACCTAGTAGTGGTTGATCACGCCGGTCAGTTGGCAGGTTTACTTAGCGAACATGAGCTAACTCATGCCATGGCGTTGGGCTTGATTGAAAACAAGCAGACTGCTGACGGTGCATTCTTGCACACTTTGATTAACACCCTGCCCGATCTAATCTGGTTGAAAGATAAGAACGGCGTTTATCTCGCTTGCAATCGGCGCTTTGAACGTTTCTTCGGTGCAAAAGAAAAAGATATTGTTGGCAAGACCGACTATGATTTTGTAGACAAATCTTTGGCCGACTTCTTTCTTGAGCATGACCGCAAAGTCATGGAGAAAGATGGGCCAAGTATCAACGAGGAATGGATCACCTTCGCTGACGATGGCCACCGTGAGTTGCAGGAAACAGTCAAGTCTCCAATGCGAGATAGCCAGGGGAAACTGATCGGTGTGCTGGGCATCGCCCGTGACATTACTGAACGCAAGAGTACGGAGGATGCCTTGCGGGAAGGCGAGGAAAAGTTGCGAGGTCTCTACGCGCTTTCTCCCTTGGGAATCGCTTTGACGGATATGAATGGTCGCTATATAGAATTCAACAAGGCTTTTTGCGAAATTTGCGGTTACCCGCCTGATGAACTGAAGAAGTTAGACTATTGGACATTAACGCCGCAGAAATACGAACGCCAGGAAGCCGAACAACTTGAATCTTTGTCTCGAACAGGCCGCTACGGTCCTTACGTAAAGGAATACAGGCAAAAAGATGGCAGGTTGATACCGATTCAATTAAACGGTACGTTGATCACCGGAAGAAATGGGCAGAAATATATCTGGTCGATTGTCGAGGACATTACCGAACGCAAGCGGGCAGAACATCAACTGATAGAGAGTGAGCTGCAATATCGCACCTTAGCCAACTCTGGTCAAGCTTTGATCTGGACTTCCGGCACAGACAAATTATGCGACTACTTTAATAATGTCTGGCTGAACTTCACTGGTCGCACTATGGAACAGGAAAGAGGTTACGGATGGATTGAGGGAGTCCATGCGGATGATATCAATCGATGTCAGGAAGTGTATGTATCTTCCTTTGACCGGCGAGAAAATTTCAGCATGGACTACCGATTACGCCGGCATGATGGAGAATATCGCTGGATACAGGACGATGGCTGTCCGCAGTTTAACAGCCAAGGTGAATTCATTGGCTATATCGGCTATTGCCTTGACATCACCGAACGTAAAAAGGCTGAAGAAAATCTGCGTATTATCGCCAGTGTTTTCGAAAGTAGTCAGGAAGCCGTACTGATCACCGACAGGGATAATAACATCGTGGATGTCAATCCGGCCTTCTTTCAAATCACTGGCTACACTCGCGAGGAGGTGATGGGACTGAACCCGAAATTACTGAGTTCAGGTCGCCAGGATAAAGCTTTCTATGCAGCGATGTGGCAAACTCTGCAACTGAAAAAAGCTTGGCGAGGAGAAATTTGGAACCGGCGAAAATCCGGCGAGATTTATGCCGAGTTGCTTTCAATTTCTGTCATTTGCGATGACTACGGCAAGGTGATACGTTACGTAGCTGTATTTTCAGATATCAGTCACATCAAGGAACACGAGGCAAAATTAATTCGAGTCGCGAATTACGATGCACTTACAGGCATCCCGAACAGATTGCTGCTGGCTGACCGCATGAAACAGTCCATCGCACAGACTTCTCGCGAACAGAACATGATGGCGGTTTGTTATCTTGATCTTGATGGCTTCAAACCAATCAACGATGCAATGGGGCATGAAGCTGGAGACGCCGTATTGGTCGAGATTGCCAATCGCATCATGAAAACAATACGTGGCGGAGATACTGTCGCTCGTCTGGGTGGTGACGAATTTGTAGTGCTGCTAATGGGATTGGTTAAGGATGGAGAGTGTGTTACATCTCTGGAACGCTTGCTCGCAGCAATTGCCCAACCCCTTTCCATTAAAGGCAAACCGTGTGCTGTTAGTGCCAGCATAGGAGTCAGTCTCTATCCATTGGATAATGAAGATCCTGACATACTGCTGCGGTATGCCGACCAAGCTATGTATGTTGCAAAAAAATCCGGCAGGAATCGCTTCCAGATTTACGACCGGGCATTGAACAACCAATTGCAGGAATAACGACCTAATCGATTTCCGGGCTCATATCGCCGAAGCAGGCTAGATAGCCGCCGTTCTAAGTGTTTTATAAGCCTTACCGATAATTATTACCGAGGAATAATGAGCCAAAATAGCAGCGCTAACATTTATTCACGCAGAAAAAAGGTCCATGCCCCATAACACCGATGAAAAACTTTCTGCTCTTACCGGCTTCCAGGCCAAGGAAGAATCCCTCGACAGAATCCTTCCGCTGACCCGTGGTTATGAGCACGTTTTGATAATTCTATTGGCGCTGCTTCCTCTTGTTGCAACTGCCTACATCTATTTTTCTCAAGACCCTTTTTTACTATTCGTTGAATATGGGTTGCATGAAGTTGCCATCAGCATAGCGATTTTGCAGGGTGGTTTTATCAGCTATGTAACCTGGCGATGTTATCTGTCTTCAGGCGAACCCCAGTTACGCTGGATTACTCTGTCCTTTATCGGTTTTACGCTGATTTATGGGTTACATGGGGTATTCACCCCGCTCAGCCAGGATCACATGGCTTTGTTTCTTCTGTATGGCCCTGCATCCCGTTTGTTGATGGCGATTTTCCTGTTGACAGGCTTATTTAATTACGGACGTTCCCACCATTCATTACCGAATCGCACCAAGGCAGGATTTTGGTTACCCTGGATCGCAGGTTTTCTGTTTCTGGATATTCTTGTCGGATGGGTGGCTCTTGCCCGACATGAATCCATTACATCGATCCGCATAGGACTTGAAGGTGGAGCATTGCTGTTTAATTTAATAACCATAGCCACTTGTGGCCGATAGTTTCGTAAGTCATCTTGATACAAACCAATATTGGTAAGGGGTATGACGTGATTCTGAATTCCGGCGATTTGAAATCGCCATCCACTTTCGGGCTGTATCGTTGCCGTTTTTTCCGGCAGGCGAGGCAGACCAATGAATCGTGGCAGAACCGTGTTCTCTCAGTTGTTGCAATTCATCCCCTTCGGTCATTTCGAACATCTGGTAGATCGCTTCGCGGCGAATCGCGGTGTGAGCGAATTCACGGCATGGAGCCATCTCCTGTGCATGACCTACGCGCAACTGACTCGTCGCGAGGGGTTGCGCGATCTGGTTGCCTGCCTCAACTCCCAGCGTTCCAAGCTCTACCACATCGGCATCCGCGCCCGCGTTTCCAAATCGACACTGGCCGATGCCAACGAGCGGCGCGACTGGCGTTTGTTCGAGGCACTCGGCCAGCGGTTGATCTCCATCGCACTCGAACTCTATCGGGACGAAGGCATCGGTTTGGGACTCAAGGCTCCTCTCTACGCGATGGATTCGACCACCATCGACCTGTGCCTGTCCTTGTTTCCATGGGCCGATTTCCGCTCCACCAAGGCCGCTGTCAAAGCGCACACCATTATCGACCTGCGCGGCGCGATTCCCGTCTTCATAGCCATCACCACCGGCAAGGTGCACGACATCAATCTGCTCGATGCGGTGATGCTGCCAGCCGGAAGTATCGTGGTCGTCGACCGGGGCTATCTGGACTTCGCCAGACTCTTTGCGCTGACGCAGCGGCAAGGCAGTTTCGTCGTGCGTGCAAAGGACAACTTGCGCTATACGTGGATCGCATCGCGCGAAGTCGACCGCCAGACCGGATTGTGCGCCGACCAGACCATCCTGCTGGCCACCAAGAAATCCAAACAAGGCTACCCGCAACGGCTGCGCCGTGTTTCTTTCCGCGATCCGGAAACAGGTTTGCATTTGGTCTTCCTCACCAATCGTTTCGATCTTCCCGCGCTTACTATCGCGGCCATCTACAAGCAGCGTTGGCAAATCGAGTTGTTCTTCAAGTGGCTCAAACAAAATCTGACGGTCAAGCATTTCTTCGGCAACTCGGAAAACGCCGTCAAGGCGCAGATATGGATCGCCATTTGTACTTACCTACTTGTCCTCATCGCCAAGAAGCGTCTCAACTTGGCGGCTTCCCCGCAGATTTTACTGAATCTTATCGAGGTCAATATGTTTGAGAAAATATCAATACATCAAATGGTTACAGATGCGCTACAGAATTGTGAAGATTGCAACTCCGATAACCAATTGAAACTGTTCTAAAATCTACCGGACACTAGTGAACCATAGCCTATATTTTTCATCGGCAAGTCCATTCATGGATGAAGGTAATTTTTTTGGTCTCGCTTGCTTATTTGGCCGAAAGTTCATTTGTTTTTATCCTTGCAAAGCCATGGAATCATCTGTGGTGGCTTGCACATATTATTTCTGCGACGGGTTTTACCGTATTAAGTTTTGGTGTGATCCGTGCCTTCCATACCACACGCGCTTTCTCTTTAGTATTTAGCCAGGAGGAAGTAATCAATCAACTTGTCACGTCCAAGGGTTTGTCTGAGAAGAGCGAAGCAAACCTGCGGGCCATTCTGGATAACTCACCCTATCTGACCTGGCTAAAGGATACAGAAAGCAAATACATTACAGGCAACAAGGCATTTGCGAAATTTCTCCGTCTTGAACATATTCAACTGGTCAGCGGCAAAACTGATTTCGATATTCATCCAATGGAGCTGGCAGAAAAATACCGTACTGATGACTTTGAAGTCATGTCGCTACGCCAGCAAAAGATAATCGAGGAGTTGGAATTTGACGGAACTGATTACAATTATGTGGAAACATTCAAGGCCCCTGTCATTGATGCCCAGGGTAATGTGATCGGTACTGTAGGGTTCGCTCAGGATATTACCGAGCGCAAGAAAAAAGAAACCGAACTTCGCATTTCTTCAGTTGCCTTTGAATCGCAGGAGGCCATGATCATTACCGATCCCAAGGGTGTAATCCTGCGGGTCAATAAAGCATTTACGGATTCTACCGGCTATTCGGCCGAAGAAGCTGTAGGCCAAAAGCCGAGCATCCTCAAGTCGGGCCACCATGATCCGGAATTTTATCGCTCGATGTGGGAATCCATCTTGCGTACAGGAGCCTGGCAGGGGGAAATTTTGGATCGTCGAAAAAATGGCGAGGTTTATCCAAAATGGCTCACTATTTCTGCCGTCAAGGATTCCGCCGGTGTTGTTACGCATTATGTTGGATCGCACTTCGACATTACAGAACGCAAGAATGCGGAAGAAAAAATAAAGCATTTGGCTTTTTTTGATCATCTTACCAACTTGCCAAACCGGAGACTGCTCCTGGATCGACTTCAACAGGCTTTGTCGTTCAGTGCCCGCAGCAAACGGAAGGGGGCGTTGCTCTTCATTGATCTGGACAACTTCAAAACCCTTAACGATACCCTTGGGCACAATATCGGTGACATGCTATTGCAACAGGTCGCTCTACGTCTCCAATCCTGTGTGCGGGAAGGAGATACCGTAGCACGCCTTGGGGGAGATGAATTTGTTGTGCTGCTGGAAAATTTGAGCACAGAAGCGTTGGAAGCGGCTGCTCAAGCTGAAGTGATAGCCGAGAAAATAATTACTACTCTTTGTCATCCGTACGAACTAGGGGAGCACGAACATCAAAATACTCCCAGCATCGGTATAACATTGTTCGGCGACCAGCAACACGCTTCGGAAGATTTGTTCATGCAAGCTGACTTGGCCATGTATCAAGCCAAAAAGGCAGGGCGAAATACGCTAAGATTCTTTGACCCGAAAATGCAGGAGTCTCTGAACGCCCGCACCTCAATTGAAGTTGAATTGCGCAGAGCGCTTGATAAACACCAGTTCCATCTTTATTACCAGGCAAAGGTCGATAGTTCGCGCCGTCCGATCGGAGCCGAGGCATTGATACGCTGGGTGCACCCCGAGCGCGGAATGGTTTCTCCCGTTGACTTCATTCCACTGGCCGAAGAAACCGGACTGATTTTACCCATTGGAACATGGGTTCTGGAAACTGCTTGCACGCAGTTGGCTAATTGGGCAACAGTCGCGAAAACAGCGCATCTTACTATCGCAGTTAATGTGAGTGCACGCCAGTTTCACCAACCCGATTTCACAAATCTGGTGATTCAAGTGCTCGAACGTACCGGTGCCAATCCCCAACGGCTCAAGCTGGAACTGACCGAGAGCATGTTGCTATCAAATATTGAAGACACCATAACCAAAATGAATGAATTGAAAGCTCATGGAGTGGGATTTTCGCTGGATGATTTCGGTACAGGATTTTCATCGCTTTCTTACTTGAGTCGGCTTCCACTGGATGAGTTAAAGATAGATAGATCCTTTGTTAATGATCTTGAAACAAACGATAACGCGGTAGTTATTTGTGCGGCAACGATCAGTTTGGCCCATAGCTTGAAACTTAAGGTGGTTGCTGAAGGGATTGAAACCGAAGCCCAGATTTATGTACTGAGTTTGGTGCATCGTTGCGATTACCTGCAAGGATATTTTTTCAGCAAGCCCGTACCAATTGAGCAGTTTGAGACATTATTGCAGCAGTTTCGATAGCCTGAATTAAGTCGATTAAAAACTTGTCAATGGCCGTTATCGGTCAACGAATTCACAAGCCTGACTGACCGGTTTGGGTGACTAACGGCAGGTCGCGAATGTCTGCTTTCGGGAAGCCAATTTTGATGTTCGCCTTTCGCTTGTGGGTCGAAACCCGCTGGTCACGAACAGCAGCTGGAAGTCTAATATGAAACTACAAGAATCTTCGGTAGCAAAGCCCCCGGCAATGAGTTCAGCCGGTAACGTAACTTTATTTTACGTTACCGCCCATCCTTCTTTATATCCAATGTTTATTGGTGGTCACGTGGTAACGTAAGTAACGTAAAGAAATATAGAACATGGAAAAAATAATAGAATATTCCAATCCCAGCCCTCTGACTTCAGTGCCGGAGGGAATTCCTACATTTCTTTCCACATTACCATTTTGCAACGTTACCACTAAGCTGCCAAAGGTTGCTCACCATCAAATAACTTTATTGGTTTATCCGTGGACTTGGCGTTTTTTACTTCTAAAGCTGTAAGCGCCATGTTACCTCCGCAGGCAATAAATAGGGGTACCTACTTTTACGATTCGAATTATACCCCCATATGTACCCCAAAATGAAGCTGGAACTTAGTGGATGTAATGGACAGCTCTGGAATAAAAAACCCCGCAAAGCTATTAACTGTGCGGGGTTTGTGGATGATGCTGGACTGCTTTGGAACGTTATTTGGTGGTGATAGGTGGATTTGAACCACCGACCTCAGCGTTATGAGTGCTGCGCTCTAACCACCTGAGCTATATCACCAGAAGTCTCATCGAGAAGGGCGGCATTCTCCAGAATTAAAGGCCGCTTGTCAATTGGGCTTGGTGCATTCTACGGCCTTAAGCTCGCTGTCCGGAAAGTCTTTTTGCAGTGTCGCCATTTTTGCCGCCACTCCCGCATCCGGGTTTTTCAGCACAAAGACAGTGAACATGTGTTTGCTCGTGCGTTCACCCACCTTGGCTGATTCCAGTCCTTTGGACTTGATACTTTCACGAAATTTATGCGCAGCTTCTTCGGTCTTGAATACCCCCAGAGAAATGGCATTTTGCCATTTCCCAATTTCCTGCACAACGAAGTATTCCTCCACGCCAAATTCCTTGAGTTTGGCAACTTTTTTCTCCACTGCATCGCTATTCTTCAGAGGGGGCAAATAAACCCAATAACCAATGGTATGCTCCACCTGTCTTTGAGTAAGGATATTTCCCAGTTTCAGCGTGGAGATCGCCGCATTTGCGCGGGTTAAGTCACTACCGGAAAAATCCCCCCACTCCATGCAGGCAGAGGCAACCTGCACAACAGGTTGTATTGAGGAGGCTGAAGAAACCACAACCGGCAACAGTTTAATTTTTTCCGGATTAAGGGGCGGCTGGGGTTGCAGGTTTTTGCCATCACCCGAACTTGACCCGCCCCATTGCATGAATGCAAAGAATGCCAGACTGGCCAGCAGCAATAATCCGAATAGCCACTTCATCCCGCCCCCTGTTTTTATTAATTTTCCTGCCCGATTATTTGCAAACCTTGCAGCACCAGATTATCCACTTTCAGGACCGGTAGTCCAAGGTGATGCAGCACGTTATCCATCGCACCGCCGCTAATAAAGCAGCGTGCGCCTGGAACAGCCAGCAGCTCATACTGCCGAAGAATGGCTCCCGCAGTGGCCTGGATTATGCCGCTGAATATGGCATCGGCAGTGTTGCGCGGGAATTCGCGCCAGCTCCCTTCTGTTACTTCCAGTTTTGCCGTGCCCGCTGCCAGACTGCGTCGCATCATTTCCATTCCCGGCAAGATCAGTCCACCGAGAAATTCGCCTTTCCCTGACAGTGCATCTATCGTTGTTGCCGTACCGCAGCTTACTACCAGGCAGGCCGCACGCTCATAATGCCATGCCGCGATGAGAGCCGCCCAGCGGTCGCTGCCGAGTTGCGCGGGTTTATCATAAGCGTTGTGCACCCCGCATTGTTCTGCCCTCGAAATAATGAATTCCACCGGGCATGGCCAAACGGCGCAAGCTGCCCGCACCTGTTGTTCCGCATTATCTCCTGCAACATTGGATACCAGAATTTTATGCGGCTGAGGCATGGTTGCAAATAGCTTTTGCAACCCGGCCCATTCGGAAATATCGGTCGCATCCTGCCGCATCTGACCTCCGGCTTCCACGCGCATCCATTTTATCCGGCTATTGCCAATATCAAGCAGCAGCATGTTCCGCACCCCTTAAACTGACCTCGCCCACGTTAAATCTCCTGATTTCGTGCATGGTCTCCAATTCCAGCGCGCCATCATCCGCCACGCCGCGCACAATGCCGGCCACACGGCTACCGTCCGGCAACAGCAATTGCACCGGCTGATCCTGAAAGCCGTGATAGTTTTGCCATTCCGCGCGCAAGGCGGCAAAACCATTCACCGTAAAATCTTGCAGCACGTCTTCCAGTTCGGGCAATATTACAGCAAGCAAATGGTTCCGTTCCGGTACTGCCGATGCATCAGCCAGCATGTCCGCCAGGCTGCTCACCGGTTGCCCGATACGGCGCAATACCTGCTGTTGCAATGACAGGTTTAGGCCAATGCCGATCACTACAGCGCTCGGCCCCAATACGTCACCCTGCGCTTCGATCAGAATTCCGGCAAATTTGCCCCCGTTTCCGAACACATCGTTTGGCCACTTCAGTTGCGCACTTTGGATACCCAGCACACGTAAAGCGCGAATCAACGCCACGCCTGCGGCAAGGCTCAATCCGGATAGCGACGACAGGCCGCAGCCGAAGCGCCACAACAGAGAAAAGGTAAGCGCATTGCCCAAACCGGAATGCCATGTACGTCCCAGCCGCCCGCGACCTCCGCTTTGCCACTCCACCGCCAGTACCGTGCCGCCGGGCGCTCCCCCGTTTGCAATATCAGGCTTGGCGCGCTGCAACAACAGGGTATTGCTGGAATCTGCACAGTCGAGGACTTCAATCCGGAAATTTTTGCCACGCTCACCCATTTGGGCGACGATACATTCGGCATCCAGCCATTGTGGCGGATTGTTCAGACAGTAGCCGCGCCCGCGCACGCTGTATAAATTCAAGCCATAGCTCTCCCCCCCGCGCAGGGCATTGCTTACGCTTGCACGGGAGATTCCCAATTGCCGGGCCAACAGTTCACCGGAATGAAACTTTCCATCCGTCAATAAACGCAGCAGGCTAAAGGTCAGCGCGTTTGGCGCTTGCGATTTGTCGAGGGTGCTTTTCATTGAAGGTTATTGCCCTCCGCGTGCGCACCGCCGCCGGACAGAATGAGAGCCAGCTTGTGTTCCATGCCCGACTTGAATCAATCAGGGAATTCCCGGATCGCCCGGCGGCATCTCTGCGTGTACGCTCTCCAGCGCTTCCTGCAAGGTCTCTTCCGGTAATTCGTTGACCAATGTTGATAACATTTCCGCAGCTTCGGCAGTTTCCGTAGGCAAGTCTCGTCCATCGGTATTGGCCACCAGCACGGCAGCCGCCCCCGCCACTTTAAGCAAACGGGTACGCTCTACCATCAGCATTT